>Ga0114997_10003613_pt1 | contig 12132 bp, 7 predicted proteins | sample ArcticOcean_MG_C_2_FD_87045 | JGI IMG/M metagenome (GOLD analysis project Ga0114997, IMG submission 87045) | Marine microbial communities from western Arctic Ocean - ArcticOcean_MG_CB4_136 | ecosystem: Environmental > Aquatic > Marine > Oceanic | place: Arctic Ocean: Canada Basin | collected... | reverse complement strand
TTGCGGTCTGGACGGGACTCGAACCCGCGACCCCCTGCGTGACAGGCAGGTATTCTAACCAGCTGAACTACCAGACCGTGATTAGCGATTGCAAATATACACTGGATTTTGACTTACCCAAATCTATATAACAAAAATATACACTTGATTTTGTACTTAAAACAATTTACATAGCCGCGTTTAATGACTCTGCATATGTAGCTTTAGGAGCAACACCAACTTGCCTTCCTACTATTTCACCGTCTTTAAAGACCAAAACAGTTGGAATGTTCCTAACTCCATATTTAGCAGCAAATTCTTGATTTGAATCTACATCTAATTTTCCAACTATTGCTTTACCCTCAAAATCAGTACTTATCTCATCCATAATTGGTCCAACCACTCTACATGGTCCACACCATTCTGCCCAGAAATCAACCATAACAGGTTTATCTGCTTTTAAAACTAACTCTTCAAATGTTGAATCTGTAATTTCTAATGCCATAACAATATATTTACCACAAAATTAGCTAAAATTATTTCGAATAACCTCAATATTTATTTGTTTTAATAATAGTATTTTTATTGTAAATCATTTTATTCTATACTTTAGTGAAGCTAAATCTAATTCATCTAAAAGGTCATCACAAACATCTACTTTTTGTTTACGACTATTTAATGTAATTTTTATTTTATCTTCTGGATGATATATCTCAAATCCAATTGGTTTTTCACCTTTATATCGATTGAAAATATTTTTAATATTATCGATACTATCCTGGTCTAAAGATTTAAGGTTAGAGCTTATAATAAGTTTTTTTGAGTTAGTTTTAATTGTTTCACCAAGTAATTCAAAATGTAAGAATTTCATTCTTGGAGGTCCTAATTTTCCAGTCTCTCTATTTCGCCACCCTTCCCTTATTGAAACCCTAAATCTAACTATTGAATTAAAATCTATAAAGTGAGCAAATTTTAGATACTCTTCTCCGAAAATTCTAAATTCATGTTGATCATCAAAATCTTCTAAAATAAATTTACCCCATCCGTTTCCATTCTTGGAAGTAAGCTTGTCAAAATCATTAATAATCCCAGTAAAGTATAGATCTTTATTTATTAAAGAATCTATATCATTTAGGATGTTAAGTGGTGCAGAAGAAAAGAGATTTATAGCTCTTAAGTGCTCATCCAAAGGATGAGCAGATATATATATTCCGATGACTTCTTTTTCTTTTTTAAGTAAATCTAATTTCTCCCATTTATCACATTCAGGTATACTTAATTCTTGATAAGTAGAATTGTCTTCATCTCCAAATAAATTAATCTGAGATGAGTTTAGATTTTGCTGATATTTAGCTCCAAATCGCATAGCTTTTTCAAAAAACATTACACCGTCTCCATCTGGATTAAAATATTGTGCTCTATGAGGAGAAAAACCATCAAACCCTCCAGCTAATGCTAAATTTTCAAATGTTTTTTTATTTGCAGCACGTAGGTCTATTCTTTTAGACATGTCAAAAATTGATTCGTAGTTGCCTTTTTCCCGGTTTTGAATTATAGTTTCAACCGCTCCTTTTCCAACTCCTTTGACCGCCCCCATGCCAAAACGTATTGCTTGATTATCATTTACTGTAAACTTATAGAAAGATTCGTTTACATCAGGCCCTAAAACTTCTAACCCCATATGTTTGCATTCTTCCATGAAAAAAGAAACTTGTTTAATGTCATTCATATTATTAGATAGTACTGCTGCCATATATTCGGCTGGATAATGCGCCTTAAGATATGCTGTTTGAAAACCAATCCATGCATAGCAAGTTGAATGTGATTTATTAAATGCATAGGAAGCAAAAGCTTCCCAATCTTTCCATATTTTTTCTAAAATATCTTTAGGATGGTTTCTTTCCTTTCCTCCTTCTAGAAATTTTGGTTTTAATTTTTCTAACAATGAGAAAATCTTTTTCCCCATTGCTTTTCTTAATAAATCTGCTTCACCTTTAGTAAAACCAGCCAGCTTCTGTGATAATAACATAACTTGCTCTTGGTAAACAGTTATCCCGTATGTTTCTTCAAGATACTCAGCCATTTCAGGAAGATCAAAACTTATTTGTTCGGTTCCATTTTTTCTAGCAACAAAACTTGGAATGTACTCAAGTGGTCCAGGCCTATATAGAGCGTTCATTGCTATTAAATCTGCAAATACTGTTGGCTTTAAGTCTCTTAAATATTTTTTCATCCCCGCAGATTCATATTGAAAAATTCCCACTGTATCTCCACGCTGAAAAAGAGAATATGTTTTTTCATCATCTAGCGGAAACTTATCAGGATTAAGATCAATATTGTGTTTATATTTAACAAGCTTTACGGTGTCTTTAATCAAGGTTAAAGTTTTCAATCCAAGAAAATCCATTTTTAATAACCCTGCATCTTCAACTACAGAATTATCAAATTGAGTTACAACTAAATCAGAGTCTTTTGCAGTAGCAACAGGAACAAATTTAGTTATGTCGTCAGGAGTTATAATTACTCCACAAGCATGAATTCCAGTATTTCTCAGAGAACCTTCTAGAATTTTTGCTTGCTGTAAAGTTCTTCCTGCTAGGTCATCTCCTTTATATAAAGATTGTAATTCTTTGACTTTTGCGAATTCATCCCCTCCTCTAACTTGTTCTTTAAGATAGCTGTCAGATCCTCCAAAAATTTGACTTAATTTTAAATTAGGAACTAATTTTGAAATTCGATCAGCATCTCCTAGCGGTAAATCCAAGACTCTTGCAGTATCTCTTATAGATGATTTTGCAGCCATTTTTCCATATGTTATAATCTGAGCAACTTGCTTAGAACCATATTTTTTAATTACATAATCAATAACTTTTGAACGACCTTCGTCGTCAAAATCTATGTCAATATCAGGAAGGCTTACTCTATCAGGATTAAGAAATCTCTCAAAAAGTAAATTGTATTTAATCGGATCCAAATTTGTTATTCCTAAACAATATGCAACAGCAGATCCAGCAGCTGAACCTCTTCCAGGACCAACAGAAACATCCATACTTCTGGCAGCTGAGATAAAGTCTTGAACAATAAGAAAATATCCTGGATAACCTGTATTTGAGATCACCTCTAATTCAAAATCTAATCTATCAGAAGTTTCTTTAGGCAGCTCTGGATATCTTTTTTCCGCTCCTTTATAAGTTAAATATCTTAGATAAGCGTTTTCTCTCTCAACACCATCATTATTCTTTGATTCGAATTCATCAGGAATTTCAAATTTTGGAAGAAGAACTTCATTCGCTAAATCAAATGAAGATATTTTAGAGATAATTTCTAAACAGCTAAATATTGCCTCAGGAATATCTTTAAAAATCTCTTTCATTTGCTCTTGAGACTTGAAATAATATTCTTGATTTGGAAGGCCATAACGAAATCCTCTCCCTCTTCCTATTGGTGTTGTTTGTTTTTCACCATCTTTTAAGCATAATAAAATATCATGTGCATTTGCATCCTCTTGGTTTGTATAATATGTGTTATTAGAAGCTACAACGGAAACGTTATGTTTAATAGATAATGCTATTAATCCTTTATTTACTCTTTTTTCATCTTCTTGATCATGGCGCATTAATTCAATATAAAGATCACTTTTAAATAGGTTTTTCCACCACAATAGTGCTTCTTCAGCTTGACGTTCTCCAATATTTAAAATTTTTGATGGAATTTCTCCATATAAATTACCTGTTAAAATAATTAAATTCTCTTTGTATTGTTCAACTATCTCTCTATCAATTCTTGGGACATAATAAAATCCTGATGTGTATGCTAAAGAACTCATTTTAGATAAGTTATGATACCCATTTTTATTCTTTGCAAGAAAAACCACTTGATATCCATCATCTCTTCTAGTTTTATCTTTATGATTTTCACAAACATAAAATTCACAACCTATAATTGGTTTAATTTCTTTTGTTTTATCTTCTAATAGACTATTATGATTTTTGACAGCTTTTATAAAGTGGAAAGCTCCCATTAGGTTTGCTTTATCTGTTAATGCTAAAGCCGGCATATTATTTTTTTGTGCTGCTTCAACTAGCTTTGGTATTTGGGAAGTAGATTGGAGTACAGAAAATTGAGAATGAACATGTAAATGAATAAAAGGGGTTTCAAGTAATTCTACTTTGGTATCATTTGAAATAATTTCAATACCTGAAGAAACTTCTTCTTTAATTAACGCTTCTGATGCCTTTTTTAAATTAACATGAATAAGACCAATAGGTCTCATAGAGGATTTGAAATTATCTTGAACTGATCTGTAATACGAGGTTTCACCATTAAATGCATTCGGTGCTATCGATTCATTTCTTATTAATTCAAAAAGACATCTTGTTGTTGCTTCTACATCGGCAGTTGCATTATGAGCTTCATCAAAACTATCGTTAAACAAAAATTTATTTAATTCAATAAGAGTTGGTAGTTTAAACTTACCCCCTCTACCTCCCGAAATCTTACACAAACTCGCTGTTTCTTCTGTGCATGTATCTATTATAGGAATTCCCTCAAATAAATTATCAAACCCTAATCTTAAAAATTCTGCTCCAATGATATTTAAATCAAAACTTACATTATGACCACATATAAATTTTGCTTTTTTTAGAGCAACTTCAAAACTCTTTAGTACATCTATAAGATCAATTCCATCATCTTCAGCTAATGCAGTTGAAATTCCATGTATTTTTTCTGAATCATAAGGGATATCATACGCATCAGGTTTAACTATGAAATTTTCATGAGAAACACAATCACCATTACTCTCGTGAAGCTGCCATGCAATTTGAACACATCTTGGCCAATTATCACTATCCGTCAAGGGAGCTTTCCACTTTTTAGGTAGTCCTGTAGTTTCCGTGTCAAAAATGAGATACATACTTAAACTTTATGAGTCTAAAAATAAATCATTATTGTTAGTGAAATTAAGTTTGTTTTAATCATTTATTAACTAACACTGAATAAATAAACAATAGAGCTATAATAGACTTAAGAAAAATCAGAAGAAGAAGCTATATTTGATAAAATTTTTAGAAAACGATTTGTTTGAAATCTCCTTTAATGACAAAAATCAAGTTTTACTTGGTAATATGCTTAAACAAAAGCAGAACTTCCTAGTTAAAGGATTGATAGGTTCGGGATTAAGTTTTCGGTTGGCAAATGAATTTAACAAATCTCCTAAAGTTTTTTTATTAATTTTTTCAGAAGCTGAGGAGGCTGCTTATTATCTTAATGATCTAGAATATTTAGTTGGCGAGAAAAATGTATTATTTTTTCCGGCAAGCTATCGAAAAGCATACTCCACAGAAGATACTGACAACTCCAATGTTCTCCTAAGATCTTCTGTTTTGAGACAACTTACTCGTAAAAATGCAAAAATAATAGTTACCTACACTGATGCTATTTCAGAAAAAATAATCTCTGAGCATACTTTGAAAAAAAACACTTTGACGATAAAAAAAGGGATGAGTGTCTCTTTAGATTTTATTAATGAGAGTCTGTTTGAATATGGCTTTGAAAGAGTTGATTTTGTTAGTGCTCCTGGAGAATTTGCTCTTAGGGGAGGTATTATAGACGTTTTTTCTTTTTCAAACCATCACCCATATAGAATAGAATTTTTTGGAGATGAAGTTCAAAGTCTTAGAACTTTTGATGTTAAAAATCAGCTTTCTATTTCTAGTCTTGAAGTGATCGATTTGTTACCGAACACTTCTATAATTTCATTTACTGATAAAAGAAAGACCATCATAGATGTTCTTCCCGAATCCAGTACTGTGATAAGTTCAAATATTGACAATACTCTAAACAGATTAGATACTTTATTTAATAAAGCTCAAAATATTTATTCTAAATCTGATTCTATTTTACAGTATCCTCCAGAAAAATTATTTGTCAATTCAAAGCAACTAATTAAAAGTTTTGATGATTATTCTCATTTATTATTAAATAAAAGTGACTTTATAAAAATTTCTGATTCTTTAGTTTTCAAACAGTCTCCACACCCAATTTTCAATAAGCAATTTAATCTTCTTGTTGAGCATCTTAACCAAAATAACAAAAATGGATTTATTAATTACATTCTCTGCACTAACACTCAACAAGTAAAAAGGTTAAATGATATTTTTCAAGAAATGGACCTTACTGTTCATTACAAAATTTCAGAGTGTCCTATTCATGCTGGCTTTGAAGATTTTGACTCAAAAGTAGCATGTTTTACTGATCATCAAATATTTGGCAGGTATCATAAGTATAAGCTAAAATCAGATAATACAAGAAAAAATACATTAAACCTTAAGGAGTTAACCTCAATGCAGGTTGGAGATTTTGTAACTCACATGGATCATGGTGTTGGACGATTTGGAGGATTACAGAGGATTATGGTTGAGAATTCAAATCAAGAAGTTATTAAAATTGTATATGCTGAAGGAGATATTCTTTATTTAAGCATTCATTCTTTACATAAAATTTCAAAGTTTAATGGTAAAGATGGGCATGTACCAAGAATATATAAATTAGGTTCTAAATCATGGAAAGCACTCAAGCAAAAAACTAAAAGCAAAGTTAAATCCATTGCATTTGACCTTATAAAACTCTACGCTAAAAGAAGAGAAAAAATAGGATATGCCTGTTCTCCTGACAGCTACTTACAATGGGAGCTAGAAGCCTCTTTTTTATTTGAAGATACTCCAGATCAGAGCAAAACAACTCAAGATATAAAATCTGATATGGAAAGTGAAAGAGCTATGGATAGATTAATTTGTGGAGATGTGGGTTTTGGTAAAACAGAGGTGGCTATTAGATCCGCATTCAAAGCTGTTGATAATTCAAAACAGGTAGCGGTATTAGTTCCAACTACGATATTAACATTTCAACACTTCAAAACCTTTTCCAATCGTCTTAAAGAATTACCTGTTAGGGTAGATTATTTGAACAGATTCAGAAGTCCAAAAGAAAAAAAACAGTTGCTAGAAGATCTTGCTTCTGGAAAAATAGATATTTTAATTGGCACTCATCAAATAGCTAATAAGTCAGTTGTCTTTAAGGATCTTGGACTTTTAATAGTTGATGAAGAACAAAAATTTGGAGTCTCAGTTAAAGAACAGATTCGTTCCCTAAAAACAAACATTGATGTATTAAGTCTAACAGCAACTCCCATACCTAGAACACTTCAATTTAGTTTAATGTCTGCTAGAGACTTATCAATAATAGCAACAGCTCCCCCCAATAGGTATCCTATTGAGAATGAAGTAATCAGATTTAGTGAATCTATTATTCGGGATGCTATTATGTATGAGTTAAAACGATCTGGACAAATATTTTTTATTCATAATCGTGTTGAAAATATTACAGAAGTCTCAGGCATGCTTCAACGTTTGGTTCCAGACGCTAGAATTGCTATAGGTCATGGACAAATGAATGGTAAAAGACTAGAGAAAACCCTCATAGGTTTTATGGAAGGAGAGTATGATGTATTAGTAGCAACAACCATTATTGAAAATGGTCTTGATGTTCCAAATGCAAATACAATTTTTATTAATAATGCCAATAACTTTGGATTAAGTGATTTACATCAAATGCGAGGAAGAGTTGGAAGAAGTAATAAAAAAGCATTTTGTTATTTCATAACTCCACCTTATAGCTCAATATCCTCTGAAGCTCAAAAAAGAATCAATGCAATTCAACAGTATTCAGAACTCGGGTCAGGGATGCAAATAGCCATGAAAGATCTTGAGATTAGAGGTGCTGGCGATTTATTAGGAGGTGAGCAAAGTGGATTTATTAATGAGATTGGATATGATACTTATCAAAAAATTTTAGAAGAAGCAGTTCAGGAGCTCAAGGAAACTGAATTTAAAGAGCTGTATAACAATATTGAACCCAGCTCTTTAAAAAATCAAATTAAAAACGTTCAGATTGACACTGATTTAGAAGTTCTTTTTCCTGAAACATATATTAATGTTATAAGTGAAAGATTATCATTATATAATGAATTAAGCAAAATATCTAATGAAGATAAGCTCATAAAATTTAAGAAAAACTTAATTGATAGATTTGGCTCAATTCCAGATCAAGGAAATGAATTATTAAATAGCATTAAATTGAAATGGTTAGCTGTGAAAATTGGAATAGAGCGCTATGTAATAAAACAAAATAAATGCCTTGGTTATTTTATTGAAGATCAACAAAATGATATTTTTAAAACTGAAACTTTTGGAGTCTTTTTAACTAATGTTCAAAAAGAAAAATCAAATATTGCTATTAAAGAAAAGAATACTAAAAATGGATTAAAGTTGATTTTAGTAATTGAAAATGTAAAAAGAATAGATCAATTATATGATACTCTAAAAGAATTGACTATAAATTCTTCAAATCCTTAATCACTTGAAAAGCGATATTTACAGAATCTTCATCCATTAAAATTGTGAATTCATTTGAGGTAGAAATAACCTCATTAATATTTACTCCTTCCCATGATAGTCTTTGAAATATAAAGTAATATATACCAGGTATTGTAACATTTTCAGTTGGAAGCTTAATTGAAATAGCTGAAAGATCATGAGTTTTTTCAAGACAAACTTCATTAATGAAAACAGATTCTATTGTTGAAGACAACTCTTGACTTACAATAATATTACATTCTCCAACCCCTCTTGATGTAGTAAAAAAAACGTTTTTGGATGTTTCTATTTGATTTAAAAAATTTGCTTGTGCTGGCAAAAGTGTTTCGGATATTTTAAAACAATAATCCACTAAAGATGAACGAACAGTTATGTCGCCCATGTTTTTTAAAACTCTTACAATTCTATGAGTTGTAATAAATTCTTGAGTATCAGAAATTCTTTTTAACGCCATAACAATCGCTCCACTTTTAGCTGGCTTTCGAAGAGATTTTTCAATTTCTGGCTGAATCTGTCTAGCTAATGATGTTAGATTGATTATATCTTGAGATAGAGCAATTGATAAAAATGGTTTTGTTTTTATGTATGCTGAAACTTCAGAAGATATTGTTTTCATATATATAAATTAATGTTATAAATATAAACAAGTTGTTATAAAAACAACAACTTGTTTAAAAATCAATTTAATATTATATTATAGGGTGGTTAATAATAAAGGTTTTCATTGTATTTTTGGTTAAAACTAATTGATGGGTAAAACTAAACGATATACTCTAACCGCAGCTCTTCCTTACACAAATGGACCAATACACATAGGCCATTTGGCTGGAGTATATATTCCTGCTGATATATTCGCTAGGTATCTCCGAAATAAAGAACGTGATGTTGCTTTTATATGTGGAAGCGACGAGCACGGAGTTGCTATAGCAATAAAAGCAAAAAAAGAAGGTATAACTCCAAAAGAAGTAATTGACAAGTATGATAAAATGATTCGTAAATCGTTTGAGGATTTTGGAATTTCATTCAATAATTACTCCAGAACTTCAGCAAAAATTCATCACGAGACTGCTCAAGAATTCTTTAGGGATCTGGATTCTAAAAATATTTTTATTGAAAAAACTTCAGAACAATTATTCGATGAAGAAGCTCAGCAATTTTTAGCCGATAGGTTTGTAACTGGAACTTGTCCAATATGTAAAAATAAAGAGGCTTATGGTGATCAATGTGAAAGCTGCGGAAGCAGTTTAAACTCTTCAGATCTTATAAATCCAAAATCAACTCTTTCTGGTTCTTTTCCCATTAAAAAAAGTACCAAGCATTGGTATCTTCCACTAAATAATTATGAAAAATTTATAAAGAAATGGATATTAGATGGTCATAAAAAAGACTGGAAACCTAATGTATATGGACAGGTGAAGTCTTGGATAGAAAGTGGTCTTCAACCTAGGGCAGTAACAAGAGATTTAGATTGGGGAATCCCAGTTCCAGTTGAAAACAATAAAGGAAAAGTTCTTTATGTATGGTTTGATGCTCCTATCGGCTATATTTCATCTACAAAAGAATGGGCGAAAAAAAAGGGAATTGATTGGGAACCATACTGGAAAGATGAGGACACAGAATTAATCCACTTTATAGGAAAGGATAATATTGTTTTTCATTGTATCATTTTCCCTTCGATGCTGAAGGCTTCAGGTAAATATATTTTACCAAAAAATGTACCTGCGAATGAATTCTTAAATCTTGAAGGAAATAAAATTTCTACATCAAAAAATTGGGCAGTTTGGCTACATGAATACTTAATAGATTTTCCAGAACAACAAGATGTTTTAAGATATGTTTTAACAGCTAATGCTCCAGAATCAAAAGATAATGATTTTACTTGGAGTGATTTTCAAGCAAGAAACAATAATGAACTAGTAGCTATTTATGGGAATTTCATAAACAGAATAGTCGTTTAAACTCACAAGTATTATGATGGAAAAACACCTAAACCAGAAAAGCTTTTTGATGATGACAATAAAATTTTAGATTCAATAAGTCGTTTTCAAAATAAAATTAGTGATTCTATTGAAAAATTTAAATTTAGAGAAGCACTAAAAGAATTGATGAATTTAGCTAGACTTGGGAATAAATATCTTGCTGATCAAGAGCCTTGGAAATTAATAAAAAACACACCTGAAAGAGTTTCTACTATAATGTATGTAGGCCTTCAATTAGCAGGCCGTTTGGCATACTTGAGTGAGCCATTTCTTCCTTTCACTTCAGAAAAGCTATTAAAAATGTTAAACTTAAAATCTTCTGACTGGAATAGTATTGATGATCAAATAACTATTGAAGAGGGGCATGTTATTAATAGTCAAGAGTTATTGTTTTCTAAAATTGAAGATTCTCAAATAGAAAAACAACTAACTAAGCTTGGAGCTACTAAAAAAAACAATGATTTAAAGCCTATTCCACCAATAAAACCTGTTGTTGATTTTGAAAATTTTAAAAATCTTGAAATTAATGTTGGGGAAATTCTAGATGCAGAAAAAATACCAAAAACTAAAACTCTTTTAAAACTTAAAGTAAGTGTTGGAAATGAAGAGTTGACAATTGTATCCGGTATTGCAAAAGAGTATAGTTCTGAGAAAATCATTGGTAACAAAGTAACTGTTCTAACTAATTTAAATCCAAGAAAAATAAAAGGTGTTGAAAGTCAAGGAATGATATTGATGGGTAAAGATGTTTCGGGTAAACTAATTTTTATTAGTCCTGACAAATCAAAAATTTCAAATGGATCTAAAGTTCACTAATTATTACCAAGTCTGACTTTTTAAATTAAGTGCTGCAATTACAATATCCTTTCTACTTACTTGGCCAACCAATCTTTTTTTATCAATAACGGGGAAGCGTCGTCTATTAGTTTTTGAAAAAAGTGATGCAGCATCAAATATACTTGTTGAAGCTTCAATGGTTTCAACATCCTTAGTCATAAAATGATAAACAGTTTTATCAAGTATGGGCATATTAAAATATCTACTTTCAGAAATTTCTTTCATACAGTCAGCTTCGGAAATAACCCCCATCAATTCTCCATGTTTATCAACAACCGGCCCTCCTGATATTCTATATTTAATAAAAGACTTCATTACATCATGAATAGTTTGTTTAGGCCGAAAAAGTATTAAACTCGTAGACATCACATCTCTAACAAGAATGTTCTTTACTACTTTTTTAGCTAAAGAAACTCTAGGGCCTTGAAAACTTTTAATTGCCATTTAACAGTACTTAATTCATTATAAGGTAATTAATTTAATTTAAAAAAAATCAAATATTCACATAAAAACAAAAGACTAAATGAAAAATTGTAATTTTAAAAAATGAATAAATTAGGAATTCTAGGCTGCGGTTGGTTAGGCTTTCCTCTAGCTGAAACTTTAATTAAAAAAGGGTATGTTGTAAAAGGAACATCCACATCTTCTGAAAAAATTAAAAAATTATCAAGACTAGGTGTGAAATCATATCATTATTTATTTAGCCCAGAAAAAACTTCAAATTCTCCTTTTTTTAAATCTATTGACACACTAGTTATTACAATTCCTTTTGTTAGAAGAGGAGGTCCATTAATAAATATAAACAACTCTATAGCTTCTCTCGTAAAGATAATTGAAAACGAATCGATCAAAAAAGTAATTTACTTAAGTAGTATAAGTGTATATGATTCACAAAAAGGAAT
>Ga0114997_10003612_pt1 | contig 12137 bp, 9 predicted proteins | sample ArcticOcean_MG_C_2_FD_87045 | JGI IMG/M metagenome (GOLD analysis project Ga0114997, IMG submission 87045) | Marine microbial communities from western Arctic Ocean - ArcticOcean_MG_CB4_136 | ecosystem: Environmental > Aquatic > Marine > Oceanic | place: Arctic Ocean: Canada Basin | collected... | reverse complement strand
TCCATAAAATTAGGAAAATCTGGTATTCTTTTTAATATTTCTGCAGATGTATTAATAGCTGTATCAATAGTGGTCTTAGGTCCTTTTAAATTTTTTATCCAATCTTCTAAAATTGGCCTGGAAACTTTCCATATATTTGTTTCGGGGTATAATTTTCTAGCCACGCCCTCAACAACTACCATTGTTTTTTGGAGCAATAAAAGAGGTGTTTGCGTTTGCATATTAAATTTTTCTGTTATTTCAAACAGTTGTGCTAAAAGATTGCCACCAGATATATCTTTTATTGATTGCCCAAAAATAGGCTCACCAACTGAACGCAAGGCTTGAGCAAACTCTTCTCTTGATGCATCACCAGGTACTAAACCAGCCTGAAAATGGACTTCAGCAACTTTTTTATAATCCCTCTGAATAAATCCATATAGAATTTCAGCTAAAAATTTTCTATTATTCTTGTCCAATCTACCCATTATTCCAAAGTCTACCGGAACTATATTGCCGACGGAGTCGACGAATAAATTTCCCTGATGCATATCACCATGGAAAAAGCCATCTCTTACGGCCTGTTTTAAAAAATGTTGTATCAGTTGCTCTGCAAGATTTTTTAAATCAATACCATTTCTTTTTAGAGTTTCATGCTCTCTAATAGAGATACCATTTACTTTATCCAAAGTTAAAATTCTTTTAGATGTATAGTTCCAATATATTTTAGGAACAATAAAACCAGTGTCATTTTTAGTGTTTTCATATAACTCATTTGCAGCAGCTGCTTCAAATCTTAGATCCATTTCGATATTAGTTATTTCTCGCAAAAGATGAACTACTTCAATTAATTTTAATCTTTTAGCCTTTGAAAAAAGGCTCTCTATTATGTAAGCAAAAAGCATTAATGCATCTAATTCTTCATTAAATATTTTTTCTATATCTGGCCTTAAAATTTTAATTGCAACTTCGTTATTCTCATTTGCATCTTTAATTTTAGCTATATGCACTTGTGCAATTGAAGCAGCGGCTATTGGTTCACTAAAATCAGTAATGTTTTTGAACTGTTTTTCACCTATTTCTTTTCTTATAATTTGTTTGGCTTGATAAACGTCAAATGCAGGAAGTTTATCTTGTAATTTAACTAGGTCATTTGCAATATCTTCTCCAATTATATCGGGACGTGTCGCTAAAAACTGACCAAGCTTAATAAATGTGGTTCCCATTCCCTCAAGGGCATCACATAACTTTTCACCGGGCTTTTTTTGATCGTTAATTAATTTATTTTTGGAACCTACAGAAAGTAAATTAAATAATAGTTTAATGGAAAGCGGCACATCATAAATTTGACTTACAGTTTCAATAGCACCGGATAAAGCAAGTTTTCTAGCAATCTTTATTAATTGAAATAGTCTTTTTAGCATTTTAGATTTTCCAGCCTGAATGTATAGCAGAAATTCCGTTAGATAAATTTCTAAATTCAATATTAGAAAATTTATTAAATCTAATTAGTTCAAGAAGTTCGTTTTGGTCATAGAACTGTTCTATACTTTTAACCAAATAATCGTAAGGCGCAGAGCTTCCAACTACATACTTACCTATTGAGGGAATTATTTTTGAGTATTGTTTATAAATTTTATTTAATAATTTATTTTCTACTTTAGAAAATTCTAAACACATAAATCTTCCACCAGGTTTTAAAACACGATAAGCTTCACTCAAACATTTATTTATATCAGTCACATTTCTTATTCCATAACTTATAGTATAGACATCAAAGACATTGTCTTTAAAAGGCAAGACTTCAGCAGACGCTAGTTGCCATTTAATATTACTATAAAATTTTAATTTTTCCTTACCAACATTGAGCATTTCTTTGTTCGGCTCTATACATATTATTTCATTCTTGTTGTTATTTTTTTCTGATAAAAGCTTACCTAAATCACCGGTTCCAGATGCAACATCAATTATCTTGTATCCGACCTGAGGCTTGATCCAGTTAATTAATTTTTTTTTCCAAATTCGATGTACACCAAAAGACATTAAATCATTCATTACATCGTAACTTTTGTAAACTTTAGTAAATACAGAGTTGACTAGTTCAGTTTTATCTTGATTATCGTTATTCATAAATAAATTATATGCCAGAATTACCAGAAGTTGAAGTCGTTAAAAGGTCACTTGAAAAAAACATTGTTAATTTGACGATTAAAAAAGTGAAGATTAACAATAATAAGCTCAGATATAAGATTAGGAATAAGTCTTTTGCTAAAATAATAGGTCACAAGATACTATTTATAAAGAGAAGATCAAAATATTTATTATTTAATCTAGATAAAAATATTACAATGTTAGTTCATCTTGGGATGACGGGAAAATTCTTTATAGTAAATAAAAAAAAAGAAACTAAAAAAACAAGCTTTTATTATAATTTAGGAAAAAAGGATAAAAAGCATAATCATATTATTTTTGATTTAAGTAAAAATATTCAATTAATTTATAATGATGTCAGAAAATTTGGTTTTATAAAGATAATTTCATCTGCAAAAATTTATTCTAATCCGCACATTAAAATTTTAGGAATTGAACCTTTGTCAAAAAAATTCAATTATGATTATTTTAAAAAATTTATTAATGGTAAAAAAAGAAAAATTAAAGACATATTGATGGATCAAAAATATATTTCAGGATTAGGAAATATATACGTAAATGAGATACTTTTTTCAAGCGGGATTAGCCCAAGTAGGAAAGTTTTTAATCTAAAAGATATAGAGATTAGAAAAATTGTAAAAAATACAAAAGCAATCTTAAAAAAATCTATAAAAATTGGAGGCTCATCAATTAAAAATTTTAATGATAGCAAAGGAAAAACAGGCAGTTTCCAGCAGAAGTTCAATGTCTATGGTAGAGCAGGTGAAAAATGCCATAAATTCAATTGCTTAAGCGTTATAGACAAAATCAACATCTCAAATCGAGCAAGCTTTTATTGTAAAAACTGTCAAAAATAACAAGTTGACCGCAATATTACTGGGATATATACACTTTTAAACAATGCCTAATACAAAATCTGCCATTAGAAGAGTTAAAAGAGTTAAAAAACAAACTTCTGTTAATCGTATAAGAAAAAGTAAGTATAGATCTGCAATAAAGGAGATGGAAGAATTACTTAAGTCAAGTGATAAATCCAAAGCAAAGAAATTTTTTTCAAAATTTCAATCCGTTCTAATGCAGGTTGCTAAAACTGGAACAATTGATAAACGAACTGCAGCTAGAAAAATTTCAAAAATTTCAAAAAAACTTTCTAAATAAAAAAAACACTTCCAAGTTGTTTACATATCTATTCTAGAAATAGTTACACTATGTAGTTTAAGAAACCTAAATATAGTGAAAGTTTAAATTTAGGGTTGTATGCAAAGTAAATAGATATAATTAAAAAATTATAAATAAAATAAATTATTTTAAATCCTATTTTTAAGATTAAATTACAACTCTATTAAAATTATTTTCATTAATTTAAAAATACTGCTTGCACAACTCTCCAAGTTAAGGATACAAACGATTTCAAAAAAAAATATTTGCATGGAAAATAAATCTTTAAAACAACAAAACACTTATACATCTGAAGAAGAAAAAGTCCTTGTGTGGTCAGATGTTTCCGCTTCATTTGAAAAAACTTTTGGCACTGAAATTTATTCAAGCTGGCTTAAAAATATTATACTATTAAAAGAATATAATGATCATTTGGTATTGGGTGTCCCAACTAGATTTTTCAGAGACTGGATAGTGTCAAGATATCTAGATAAAATTTTAGAACAAGTTAAAACATTTAAACTAAGTCTTATAAGAATTGAATTTAAAATCACTGAAGAAAAAAAAGCTGGCAGTTCTGAATCATTAAAACTGGATGAGATCAGTAAAGTAAGTGAAATTAAAGATTCAATACTTAACTATAATAGGCTTAACTCAAATCTAAGTTTTAATAGTTTTGTTGGGGGTACAAGTAATGAAATTGCTTTATCATATTCTAAAAAAGTCAGTGAACAAGTATCTAGATACAACCCTCTCTATATTTATGGTGGAGTTGGATTAGGAAAAACCCACTTACTTAATGCTATAGGCCTAGAGCTACAAGATAATAACAACGTTATGTACATATCAGCTGAAAGGTTTATGTATCATTTTATAAAATCCATAAAAAATAACGACATGGTAAATTTCAAAGATTTTTTTAGAAAATCTTCAGTATTCATAATTGATGATATTCAGTTCATAAGAGGCAAGGAGAGCCTACAAGAAGAGTTTTTTCACACATTTAACAGCTTGATGGACAAAGGATCTCAAATCATTATATCGGCAGATAGACCACCAATGAAGCTAGACAGAGTTCAGGAGAGAATAAAATCCAGATTGTCTGGAGGCCTCTTGGTTGATATCGATACACCTGATTTTGAATTAAAAAGAAATATAATTAATAAAAAGATTCAAGATTTGCAAAGTCAATTTAAAGAGATAATTAATATTAGTGACGAAGTAATAGATTTCATTGCATCAGAAAGTAAGACTAATATTAGAGAGTTGATTGGAGTCCTAAACAGAGTCATAGCATTTAGTAGAATTCACAAGAGAGTACTGAAAATTAGTGACTGCAAAAATATTCTAAAAGATGTATTTAATCAGACTAAAGTCGTGACAATAGATAAAATACAAAATGTTGTTTCCAACTATTTTAATATTCCCTTAAGTGAAATGCTTTCACAAAGAAGATCTAGACCTTTAGCCAGACCAAGACAAATAGCAATGTACATTGCAAAAAAAATGACCACAAGATCACTGCCTGAAATTGGGCGAAGATTTGCCAACAGAGATCATACTACGGTTATTCATGCGATTAAAACCATTACAAGAATTTCAGAGATAGATGAAGAAATGAAAAAGAACATCGAACAAATCAAAAGTTTATTACTCGAAGAATAAATAGAATGCAGTTTAAAATTAAAAGAGATGCTTTACTAAAATCCCTTAATTTTGTGCAAGGTGTTGTAGAAAAAAAAAATACATTACCAATTTTATCAAATGTTCTTTTAGAAACTAAAGGAAATAATTTAATAATAGTTGCAACAGATTTAGATATAGTTTTTTATGACGTAATTAACAATATAAGTATTGAAAAAGAAGGAAGCACAACCACTTCTGCTAGTATTCTCTATGACATATTAAGAAAAATTTCTGCCAATTCAGAAATAAGTTTTGAATTAAAAAGTGAAAATAAATTGAGTCTTAAAACTGAAAATTCTGATTTTAATCTACTTTGTTTACCCAAAGATAATTTCCCCACCTACTCCGAAGATTTTGATAGTAATGAAATAAATATTAACAAATCTAAATTACTATCTTTATTAAATAAAACTAAAATTTCAATTTCTAATGATGATACACGTCATTATTTAAATGGAATTTATCTTCATACTACTGAGTCTAATGGAAGATTTTTTTTAACAGGTGTTGCAACTGATAGCCACAGATTATCTTCAAGTAGTTTGGAAATTGAGAATGATAAAAAATTTACTTCTTTAATATTGCCGAGAAAAACAGCATTTTCACTTTGTTCATTACTTCAAGAAACTAATGAAGATGTTATAATGAAGACAAGTGAAACTAAAATACAATTCACAATAGGTAAAATTAAACTAATGTCTAAAGTAATAGACGGGAAATTTCCAGATTATAAAAAAGTTGTTCCCATTAATAACGACAAGCCTTTAATTGTTGCTTCAAAAGACTTTATAGACTCAATAGAAAGAGTCACAACAGTTTCGGTAGATAGAAAAGAAGGAGTCAAACTAGAAGTATCAAAAGACAATATAAAGCTATCTGTTAATAGCACCAGTTCTGGAGAAGGTAACGAAACTCTTAAAGCAAGTTATAACTCAGAAAATATAACAATTAGCTTCAACTCCAAATATTTAATTGATATTGCATCTGAGGTAAAAGATAAAAATCTTAAAATGACTTTAAAAGACTCTATTTCTCCAGTTTTAGTAGAGGATAGCTCTGATAAAAATAGTTATTATGTAGTTATGCCTATGAAAATCTAAAAACTGGATTTATAATATTTTTTCTTAATTTCGAGCTATATCCATTGCTATTAAAAGATAATTTAGCTAATAACTACTAGCTAATTTCATATTAATCCAAAAAAATGATATACTTTTCTAATCTTAAAATAAAATGTCAAAAAATTTAAAAGAAAATCAAAATAATTCATACGGAGCAGACTCAATAAAAGTTTTAAAAGGCTTAGATGCTGTACGTAAAAGACCAGGCATGTATATTGGAGATACGGACGACGGCTCAGGTTTGCACCACATGGTATTTGAGGTTATTGACAACGCAATAGATGAGGCTTTAGCAGGTTATTGTAAAAATATTTTTATAATAATGAATAAAGATAACACCGTAACTGTAGAAGATGATGGCAGGGGTATACCTGTCGATATGCATAAAGGTGAAAAAATGTCAGCTGCAGAAGTGATAATGACTCAGCTTCATGCTGGGGGAAAATTTGATCATGATTCTTACAAAGTTTCAGGTGGTTTGCATGGAGTAGGTGTCTCTGTAGTAAATGCTTTGTCAGAAAAATTAGAACTAAATATATATAGAGATGATAATGAGTATAACATATCATTTAAAAATGGAAATTCAGTTAAACCATTAAAACTTAAAGGCAAAACTAAGAAAAAAGGCACACAAATTACCTTTTTACCTTCCAAAGAAATATTCTCTTCAACTAAATTTAGTGCAAATATAATAGAAAAAAGAGTAAGAGAACTCGCTTTTTTAAATAAAGGTATTGCAATTACCTTAATCGATCAAACAGGATCAAAACCAAAAGAAATTTTACATAAGTATGATGGTGGAATAATAGAGTTTGTAAAACATATAAATAAAAAAAAACCTATTTTAGTTAATAAAAATGAAAAAGAAGTTTTTAAGAAACCAGTCTATGTAACGTCCACAAAAAATAATGTCACTATAGAATGTTCCTTTGAATGGAATGCTAGTTATGCAGAAGAAGTCCTGCCATTTACAAACAATATACCTCAAAAAGATGGCGGCACTCACTTGCTAGGATTTAGAAGTGCATTAACTAGGGTCATAAATAAATATGCATCAGATAAAAATAATAATAAAAAAAATAAAGTAGCTATATCTGGAGAAGATATTAAAGAGGGTTTAACAGCAGTATTGTCTATAAAAATGCCTGATCCAAAATTTTCTTCCCAAACTAAAGACAAATTAGTATCCTCCGAAATACGTCTAATTGTTGAAAGCATTATTAATGATAAAGTCTCCACATGGTTTGATCAGAATCCATCTGTTACAAGAAGCATTTTAGAAAAGATTACCCAAGCAGCTTTAGCTAGGGACGTTGCTAGAAAAGCTAGAGATAGTGTTAGAAGGAAGGGGACATTTGAACTTTCAGGTCTTCCAGGAAAGTTAGCAGATTGTCAAATACAAAAAAGAGAAGGTACTGAACTTTTTATAGTAGAAGGAGATTCTGCAGGCGGTTCTGCTAAACAAGGTCGTGTTAGAGAATATCAGGCTGTTTTACCTCTCAGAGGAAAAATTTTAAATACTTATGTTAATAACAAAGGAAAAAATAACAGTACAAATGGAGATTACGCAACAAAAGCTCTTGCAAAAATGATGTCCTCTAATGAGATAGTGACGCTTATAAATGCATTAGGTACAGGCTCCAAAGACTTCAATATAGAAAATCTTAGATATGATAAAATTGTAATTATGACAGATGCCGATGTAGACGGATCACATATCAGAACTCTTTTATTAACTTTTTTTAACAATTATCCGTTTAATCAACTAATCGAGAAAGGGCATATTTTTCTTGCTCAACCACCACTTTTCAAAGTCACAAAATCCAATAAAAGTGTTTACATTAAAGATGAAAAGGGGCTTGAAGATTATATACTTAAAATTTCAGATAAAGCTGATAAAAAAATTAAAAAAGGATCTCCGACTTATAATAAATTTATGCTTGAGCAAAGAGAAAAACTTTCGATTCAAAGATTTAAAGGATTAGGAGAAATGAACCCAGAAGAATTGTGGCAAACAACTTTAAATCCTGAGAATAGAACAATGTTAAATGTTCAATATACAAAAGGAACTAAAGACAAATCCAAAGAAGATCAAAAAATGATACAAATATTAATGGGTGATGAAGTTGCCCCTAGAAAAGATTTTATTACAAGCAACGCGCTAGATGTTGCCAATCTAGATATATAATTTTTTAATTTATGAAATTTTCTACTCTCTTCAGATTAGAAGAAAATTTACACTTAGATAAAAAAACATTAGTGATTCTAAGATGGATTGCTCTTTTGGGGCAAATTGTAGCAATTAATATAGTTTATAACTTTTTAAACTTTAAGTTTCCTATAATAGAAAGTCATATTATAATTTTTGTTGGAATTATTACAAATATATTTCTACAATTTAAAGTTAAGACAAATCAGTTAAAAGATACTTTTTCATCATTATTTCTTATTTATGATTTAATTCAATTAAGTTTATTGCTTTATTTGACAGGAGGAATTTCAAATCCATTTTCATTACTATTAATTGTGCCTGGTATTGTGTCATCATCTTTTCTTAGTATGGGTACAACTATAATCCTTGGAATTCTAACCACCGTTTCTTTATTTCTTTTGACAAATTTTTTTCTACCCCTGCCTGGTATAGCTCAGTATAATGTTATATTTCCAGATTTCTATAAATTAGGAACCTTAATATCCATTCTTATAGGCTTAACATTTTTAAGTTATTTTGGGATTAGATTTTCTGGAGAAACAAAGAAAAGATCCGAAGCTCTAAGCAAACTTCAACAAGTTATAGCTAAGGAGTCTGAGTTAGAGTCTTTAGGAGGTCAAGCAGCAGCAGCTGCGCATTCACTTGGAACTCCTTTAGCTACAATTACAGTTGTCGCCAAAGAGCTAAGAAAAGAAATTAGTAAAAACTCAAAACACTCTAAAGACTTAGATTTATTAATTAGTCAAACCAAAAGATGTAGCGACATTTTAAAGAAAATATCAAACAAACAAATGAAAGAAGACCAATTTTTTAACGCTACAACGGTTGAAGACCTTCTTGAGGAAATAGTGAGATCTTTTGAAGAAACTTCTGAAATTGAAATTAATTTGAATACTAGTAATGATAAAAATAAAATTAATGTGCTCAGGTCACCTGAGATTATTTACGGTCTAAGAAACTTCATAGGAAACGCTGTCAAATTTTCAAAAGGAATAGTAGATATAACTCTTAAAAGTGATAGCGAGAATATTAGTATAGACATTAATGATAATGGGCCGGGATTTGCAAAGGATATTATTAACGCGATAGGAGATCCTTATATTAGATCAAAATCAAAAGAAACAAATTCTAAGTCTGGCTTAGGACTAGGAACGTTTCTTGGAAAAACTCTTTTGGAGAGGCAAAAAGCTAAATTATTTTTTTTAAATGATAATAAATTAGGAGGAGCTTTAGTAAAAATTACTTGGAAAAGTAATGATTTAAAGTCTAATGCTTAAATTCAAAAGTATAAGAAAGCATTTTGTAAGCCAATTTAGCTACAACGAAATTATAAGAGTCAAAATTCTTTATTGGTGCTAGCTCATTAATATCTGCGCCAACTACGTTGGCAGATTTACATACCATCTTAATAATAGGCATTACATCATCCCAGAGCAGCCCTCCTGGTTCCGGGGTACCAGTTGCGGGCATAATGCTTGAATCAAATCCATCAACATCAAAAGTTATATAAACATTTTTATTAGAAAAAATACTTTTTAGTTTTTGTAAATTCCACTTTTTTTTGTCTTTAGCCCAAAAAATATCTATTCTGTCTCTATTATTGTTGTAAAAATTCATTTCATCTTTACACAAGTTTCTAATACCCAGAGAAACTACTTGAACATTTTTAAAATCTAAGCACCTTTTTATCGCACAAGCGTGAGAAAATTTTTCTCCATTATATTCCTCTCTTAAATCTGCGTGAGCATCAAAATGCAACAAAGTTAATTGATCATATTTTTTTGTAAATGGCTTTATAGAGCCTGGAGTAATTGAATGTTCGCCACCAAGCACTAAAGGAAACTTATTTTTAGATATAATTTCTTTATTTATTTTTGCTAGTTGATCGATAGCTGCTTCAAGATTATTTTTAATTACAAAAGGTTTGAGTGTTTTTATTCCAATAGATTTATATGGTTCTTTATTTAACTCTTCATCAAATAACTCTACTTGATGGGAAGCTTTAATAATTTCTTTTGGTCCATTTTTAGTTCCACCTCCATAACTTACTGATTTTTCTAAACCGAATGGAACAACAACGACTTTATTGTCAATTTTTAGTTTTGCTTCGTAACCAAGAAAACCTTTTTTTTGATTTAAATAATTCATTTAATCTTTAAAGATTTTTGAAAATTCTCTTTTAGGTCGATCTTTCCAATTTTGCCGATGGTAAGCATCACTTGCTATTAATGGAAGAATGCTAGTAGCTTCAGCAAAAACCATTTGTTCTTTAGTAATATCTACTTTCCCCCATGAACTTGCCTCTTTCAAAGTAGAACTACTGCAAGATCCATCCCTGGGATCGGCTACAGTAATTTGCACAGCATATTTATGCATGTCAACTTTTTTTCCTAACAATTCTGCGCAAACAACTGTGTCTTGTACAAAATTTTTAGGGACGCCACCGCCGATCATTAAAAGACCTGATTGTTTAGATTGTAATTTAATTTCGGTAAGCTCCCTAAACTCTCTTACAGAATCAATTGTAATATGATTCTTTGGGTTCTGCTCTTGGTGCATCACTAAACCGAATCCAGCAGAGCTATCAGTAAAAGCAGGACAAAATATTGGAACATTGTTATCATAAGCAGTTTCAATTAAAGAATTTTTTTTTTTGGCATTTATTTTTAAAAACTTACCAATCTCTTTAATAAACTCTCTCGAAGTATATGCTTTGGGATCTAAAGAATTAGCAATATCACAAATAGTTTTATCACACGACTGAAGTTCTTCCTCATCTATATAGGTGTCATAAATTCTATCTACATAGTTGTTTCTTAATTCTGTATCATCTTGGAATTGAGACCCTTGGTAGTGTTTAAACCCAAGCGCTTCAAAGAAATCCATATCAATTATTGAGGCTCCTGTAGCTACTATAGCATCAACCATTTTATATTTTACAAGATCCGAATATAGATTCATACATCCGGCAGCAGAAGTAGAACCTGCTAAAGTTAGAAAAATTGAACAGTTTTTATCTGCAATCATTTCATTAAAAATTTTAGCAGCACTAGCGGTATCTCTTGATGTAAAAGACATTTTACTCATAGACTCAATGATCTTACGTGAGTCAAAGGAAGTTATATCTATATGTTCTACCGGTTTATTTAGAAGTGTTTTTTTATTCATCAAGCGACCAAGTAGTTAACTTTACTTGAGCCTTCGTAGATTGACATAATTGGTTTGTCATTTAATTCAAAGATGTGATCTGAATAAAATCCATTAAATTTTGTTCTAAAGGTTAACCCATAAGCTCCTAGTTGACCTAACTCTATATAATCACCTTCTTTAATATTATTTGGTAGCAAAAAGGGACCCTTCATACAATCTAAACTATCACAGGTTGGTCCAAAAAAACTGAATGCTGTCAATTTTTTTGATTGAATCCTGCCATTAGAAATCATTCTACTTGGAAAAACAAAATTAGGAACACCGGCGTCGAATAATGTTCCATATGTTCCATCATTTATATAAAGCTTTTGCTTTTTTCTTAAAATAACTTTGACTATTGTAGATCCACTTTCAGCTACTATCGCTCTACCTGGCTCACAAAATAATTCTGGCATATTAGGTAATTTTAATTTACTTAAAGATATTTTAATTTCTTCCATGTAGCCGCTTAGTGGCTCTGGATTTAAACCCGGATAAATTGAAGGAAAACCTCCTCCAACATTTATTATATTTGGAATTATTTTGGTTTTTTTAATTATATGTCCAACTTCAGCTATAGCTTTTGAGAAAGAAACTTTATGCATACATTGAGACCCTACATGAAAACTTATTCCTATTTT
>Ga0114997_10003611_pt1 | contig 12139 bp, 12 predicted proteins | sample ArcticOcean_MG_C_2_FD_87045 | JGI IMG/M metagenome (GOLD analysis project Ga0114997, IMG submission 87045) | Marine microbial communities from western Arctic Ocean - ArcticOcean_MG_CB4_136 | ecosystem: Environmental > Aquatic > Marine > Oceanic | place: Arctic Ocean: Canada Basin | collected... | reverse complement strand
TACAATCTACATAAACAACGCATTGAGCAAGTGATACTTGAACAGGCTCAACGGAGTTGAATTGCAGGATTTAACTTATCTTTCATTATTGTTAAAGTCAACTCATAAAACCTGTTTTTATTTGAAGGTATCGTAAAAAGTTCAACTTTATCCGTTATATCATTCATAGTTTATTGATATAATTAGTATTATATTTTTGAATTTGATTTTTTACGATGCAATCTTATGTGGAAATAAGATTATCAAATGACTTTTTTGCTTTTAAAAAGGTGGTCCGGAGTTCGAACACCCACAGACTCACCAGCATTTGCAACTATTGAATTTGAACAAAACCTAAATCCTGGAAGCCCTCTTATTAATTTGGATGATTAAAACTGGGAGGAAGTAGATGAATACATAGTCTCTGATAGAGGAGATGAACTGCTTGATGCAATTAGGGAAACCCTAAAACCAGGAGAATTTGAAATTTCTGATAATGAGACTGAGGAAAGTTTTGAAGAGAATCAGTCTCGGGCTAAATTATATACACTTCCTGACCGTGAGGAGTCAGAAGAATCTGATGAGGATCAAAAACTTATTGAGTACCTTCCTGCTGATGGAGGACAAGGAAAAGGGACTTATTCCGATTGATAAAACTAAAAATATAACTCTTTCCGGTGACTTTGAACTGGATAACGAAGTTGCATCAATACTTCTTGATACTGTGCATACACGCCTGCCTAATTTCCATTCTCGTCATAAAGATGACACAAAACTTTTCTTCAACTAGATCGGGGGCGGGAATCCAGCAATTTATATGAATATAAATTGATGAAGAAATACAATCAACTTCATACTGACTCAAAGAGGAGCAATGATAGAATTTTCAACTTGAAGCTTACGTGTCTCACAGTAATGAAAAACACTTACTTGCTCATTAATGTTTTTTTCTTTCCTTACAATGAATTCAGCATAATCCTTCCGGTTCCAGGCAACATAAGCTAGTTGAATGTGCTTCAGGATATTCTCGAATTCCTTTGATAAATCGGGGAAAAGTATCGGTCCTGTATCCGTCTGCATTATTTTTTCAACTTCGTTGACATTCATAGTTTTTATAGGATATTGAATAGTAAAGATATAGCGCTCATTTTCTATTTTGGTAAGTGCATTAAGATTTATACCGCTTAATGTTTGATCAATAATTGAATCAATGTCATCGATGACTTTACCTTCCATAATCCTCTGAATCTGTTTTACATCTGAAAAATTTTCAGTTATCAATGAGTGCTGCCGTATAGGTTGCATTCCCAAAGTTGGAGGATGAAGAGGTACTTCAACTTGTGAATGCTCGAAAGTTTTCAGAATAAGGTAGTGGCTAGTTGAAAAGATTGGGACAAAATCAGCGTTCGGTTTAGTCCAGATATCTTTTTCTACCCCCACTCGTTCAGTCTTACAGTTTGCACCAAGATAAAATGATTCGCTCTTGTCTGTTTTCTTATCTACAAGTGTTGCGAAACATTCATGATTTATCCTTACATTATTTATTGACAGCGGAGGTGGATGACTGACACTTTTTGGAATCACTTTTGAAGTGTCTAATCTAAAAACTATGTAAGAAGATGAAAAGTCAATAAATTGTGTTTTCATTTGTCTCTTTTAAATAAAAGTTAGTGGTAGTTTTGTTAATTTATTCAATCCTGTTTCAGAAAGATGGTAGACTTCTTCAATTCTGAGTCCAGCTTGAAGTTCCCTGCCGTACATTCCTGGTTCCATAGCAAATACATCACCTGACTCGAAATGATCATTCCATTTCAAATTAATTCGGGGAGCCTCATGATTGCTGAGACCGATGCCATGACCAAGATGATGTTGGAATTCAAAATCATGCCATCCATTAATTAATTCAAAGACTTCTTCGTGTAGCTTGCGGCAACTGTAACCCAGCTCAACCTTGGATTCTGCAAATTGTAATGTTTCAATTATTTTATTCTGTGCCTCCAGTTGAATTGGTGTTACTTCGCCACCGACGACAAAGCTACGGCACATATCACTGGCATACCCCCTGACCACAATTGAGATGTCCAAAATAGCCATCTCGCCGATTTGAGCTTTTCTATTTCTTGGTTTACTTCCGACGCTTCCAATTTGATAGTCATTACCGATTTCGCCCAAAGTTTCTCCAACGAAATCTGCCGCTAACTTTTGTATATTAGCCCAAAGTTCAATTTCATCAATTCCTTCTTGCAACATTTCAGGTACGTGCAAGTAGGAATACTCGCAGGCTTCAATGGCAAACGTAATCAAATCTATTTCATCAGGATGTTTATTTCTCCGCATTTTGAGTAAATCAACACTAACATCAAACCACTCGAAGTGTGACAGAAATGTCCCCGGAACATATTCATTAAATCCGATTTTTTCTGTTGATGGAAGATGTTTTAGAACAGGTTTAATGGCGAGATATAACTGTTGATCATCCAGGGTCCCCATTCTGTTTGAAGGATAAATTATTATTTCATCAACATACAAGTTATCTGATCGATAAGGAATTGACACAATAGTTTGACCTTGAGCATTCATCCAGAAAACGGGTGACATAATACACCTTCCCCAGAAACCGGTAAAGTAATGAACCAGTTTAGGGTCTGTTAAAATTACTGAATCAAGACCATTTTTATTTATAATTTCTGCAAGTATAGACTGCCTTGACTTACATCCCGTTTTAGTAAGAGAAGGGATTTTTCTTTTCATATTATTTTGTTGCTGTAATGAATCGCAAGACTGCAAATTGCTGAAGTACTGAATCTAAAGAGGATTAATCTCATATTAAGAGCGTAATAAAATAACCGACTCTTGGCTGCTTACCTGTGAGAAATTAATTTATCAAAGCCATGCAAAAAAGGATGTAACACACCACCAATGAAAAAATTGGAGTTCTTCGCTAATCTATTATTAAATGAAATGAAATTAACTAGAAAAACTTTGCGGTTACAGTACATGAAACATCCAGCATTTCTGCAAATTTATCAAGCATTCCATTTTCATTATTCCTTTGGAAGAAAACAATATTGTTCGAAAGTTTATTCGTAACAATCAAAAAATCTCCTGTTGAATTAATATCGAGTGACCAAGGATATTTCCCTTCTGCGGATACAGTTGTGAGGTATTTTAGAGTACCGTCGATTTGGGATATCCTGAAAATACTTATGCAGTCAAGTCCTCTGTTTGAAGTATAGAGGAACAATCCCAATGGATCGATGGCAATGTCAGCAGAAAATGATTCCCTATTTTGATTTTCTGGAATGGTGCTTATCTGATGTGTTTCTGTCAGATTTGACCCATCATCTATTTTGTAACAATGAATTATGTTCGAGAGTTCCGTGATTAGGTACACCCAGAGATATTTTGGATGAAAGTACAGATGCCTAGGGCCAGACCCCGGGGGAAGAATGGTTACTCCATCATGAATTTTTTTTATTACACCAGTATTTGGATTAAAAGAATATGTAACTATTTGATCGGCACCCAAATCAGCTGCGTACACAAAGTAATTGGTTGGATCGGTCAGAATACAGTGTATGTGTGGCTCTGTCTGCCTTTCTGGATGGACGCTTTGCCCATGATGATGGATGGTTTGAACAGGCAACCCCAATCCTCCATTATCCAGAATAGGAAAGCAGCGGAAAGATCCGGAAGAGTAGTTTGCTGCCAGCAAGAATCTGTTTGCCAAGTCAAGAGAAACATAGCAGGGAGTCAAGCCACCAGAATTTTGTGAGTTGATCAGAGTTAGTGTCTGTTTCTCCAAATCTATCTCATGTGCAGTAATATATCCTGATTTGGATGAATGGGAACAAGCTGAATATATAAATTTCCTGTTTTGCGAAAAGACAATATGAATTGGATTAAATGGCAATTCTTTTTGGAGCATAAGTTCAAACTCTTTCCCTGCCTTATCAAACTGATATAATTTTAACCCACTGCTGTTTACATCCTGAAAAGAACAAGCTATGATGAGGCGGTTTTCATTTATGTCATCTTCTACTTTCATATTCTAATACTTGATTTAATAAATATTTTTCCCGACAGTTTTTAGACAACTAATATTATACGTGTTGGAATGCATAGAATAAAAAAATGCAGACCATTCTTGCCGAGTTTGATAAAAAAGAATCTACTGTATTTTTTAGTTCTGAATAAACGATCACACCAAGGTGAGGTATTTAATTTTCACTTGCTTTTGAAAGAATCCCAATAATTTTATTAAGTTGATCGGTATTCGTCACCCCCACAATCAGGCTGCAGATAACGTTTGTTTTCAAAGTTTCTATTAAAGTGTGCTCCAAAATAGAACGATTCTTATCCTTCGCCTGCTTGACCAATATCTTCAACTGCTCCTGCATTTGCTTGTTGTTAAGTTTTGGTAACCATTCAGGTTTTAAATCGGCTCGTGAACGCTTAGGGGGACGTTCTGTATCTGCATATTTACCAGTCAGCACACCTCCTTGTAAAACCTGATAAGGGAAGACTGACAGATTATTGTTTTTGCAAAGGGGTAAAAGATCTTTTTCTATTCCCCTATTTAGGAGACTGTAAGCAGGTTGGTGGGCAACAGGTCGGGGTCTTTCATTTGCGTCGCAGAAATGCAAAACCGCTTTGGTCTTTTCTGCATCAAAATTTGATAAACCCCAATGTTTGATTTTTCCTTCCTGCACCAAAAGATCAAAAGCTTCGATTGATTCCTCCATGCTGACACCTGGATCAGGTTTGTGCATGTAATAAAGATCTATCCTATCGATTCCCAAGCGTTTCAGGCTACGTTCACACTCCCTAATAATATGTTTTCTGCTCAGTCCTTGATCTGCCTGATTGGGGCCAATTTTCATTCCAACCTTGGTTGCAACGACACATCTTTCATACTTACCTTTGAGAGCTTTTCCAAGAATCTTTTCAGCCACTCCACCCGGGGAGCCTAAATAGCGGTTGTAACCTTCGTACATGTTGGCCGTATCAAAGAAATTGAGCCCTTTTTCCAGAGAATAATGAACTATCCTGATCGCATCTTTCTCCCCGACAGGAGTCCCGAATGTCATCGTTCCCAGACACAAGGGAGAAACACTCAATTTGGTGTTTGCAATAGTACGTAGTTCCATGTTTTTGATTCAATTTTCCCATCTACGGTTTGTTGATAGATACTTTCCCTCATGAAAGAGCTAAACGTATACAGACAGCACAACAGACCCAGAGCGACATGCAGACTGGTTCGGAGACTATATGCTACCATCTACCCGTCGCTGCGACTCGGCATCAGGGGCTCCAGGTCTTCGCCAATTTGGCGTACTCCAGGGCCTGCCCCGCGATATCCACACCAACTTCTTCAGACCAAGTAGCCAACAGCTTACGGAAGATTGGTCCCGGCCTGCCATCGCCCACGGATTTAAAGTTGAAACTTGTGATAGGTTGCATGCAAATGGTTGTGCTCGTGTGCCAAGCCTCATCTGCTGCGCGAACGTCATAAGGTTCGATATCCGTCTCTCGCACGGGAATACCGAGCTTACCTGCCAACTCTATGCACGCCTTGCGGGACACCCCTCGCAAGATGTCACGTGGTTGGGGTGTTAGGATGCCACCGTCCCGAACCATGAAGAAGTTGTTGCCAGTTCCCTCAGTGATGAAGCCGTGCTCGTCTGTGAGTAGCGCATTGGCCCCCTCTTCCATCTGGGTTGCCTGTAATTCGGCCAGCTTGTAATAAATACGGCTACGGTTCTTGGCCTTGGGATCGATGTAGCGGGACGGCACCGACTGCTGGGGTGTGATGACGAAGTGTGATCCCTCTTCATACTTGTGGGCAACACTCCCGTTGTGACGAACCAAGGGTAATACATTGATTGTGACGATCGGCGATGTCCCCTCTTTGATAAGGGTGTCGTAGTGACCCAGTCCACCGCGAGTGACATTATGCATGATCTGCACGTCGTAACCACCAAGGACTGGCAGATTCCGCGCCAACGTTTCCTCCGTTGCCTCCTCCATCTGGACTGGTGTTAGGCCGCAGTCGACCTGCACATAAGCAAGGGATGCATACAACCGCTCTATATGCTGGTGCAACCGATACGCCTTCTGGTTGAAAGTGCGGGTCATCTCGAAGACCATGTCCCCGTACATTAGGGCACAGTCGAAGATAGAGATCCGTGCCTCAATTTCAGGAATGAAGTCGCCATTGAAATAGACTTCCCTTTGTTTTCTCGTCTGGCTTTTAATTCTCTTCATGAATGGCTGATTGTTTCATGAATCTTGTCAAGTTGATAGAGTTGGGCAGGATTCAATTCAGAAAAAGGTTTTCTTGATGTACCACAATTGATGCCTCTTTTGTTGAGCAGATATTTGATTGCTCCAAAAAAATTCATACTCAGAAGTATTTCAATCACCCGATTTACTTTTATTTGATATTTCTGTGCATTTTTCAAATCACCTTCTCGAAAATACTGATAAATTTTGCAGAATTCTGCCGGCATCAGGTTGTAGGTGCTACCTATACCGCCGTCACAACCCATGCAGAGACCTGCAATCAACATTTCATCCGGACCGCTGAAAATAATCGATTCGGGAACCCTTTCCTTGATTCTTTCTACTATATAAAAATCCTTGGCAGTATGCTTGATGCCGACAATATTATCTATTTTCAACAAATACTCCAAATCCTCAACGGTGAAATCAATTCCCGTGGAACCTGGGATATTGTAGACGAATAACGGGAGGTCAAGATTTTGACTGAGTTCCTCATAATATTGGAAAATCTCTTTTTTACTGTACCCATAATAAAAGGGGGGTACTGAAGCTACTGCATCATATTTACAGTTTATCGCGGTTTCTCCCAAATGGAGAGCATCTTTTAAGGCTGTGCTTCCAATGTGGGCAATTATTGATTTTTTGCCATCATTTATTTTTGAGAGAATTTGGAGAAAATTGGAACGTTCTTCCACAGTCTGCAGAAAGCACTCTCCTGTACTACCTCCAACATAAAAACCCTCGATAGGATACTCAGTGAGGTACTCATAAAGTCTATACGTCATTTGTTCATCCAATTTGTCCTGCTGATTAAACGGAGTAACAAGAGGAACATAGATCCCTCGAAAATCTTCTTTATTGTTTTTCATGTCGACTAAATAGAATTAAAGGGTTAGATGCTTACTATGAACTGATCTTTATAAGTCTTGGCACACCCGATTGAGCCATCATTTGATGGGCCTTGTGACGGAATTGATTACGTAAATCTCTTGTTGGTGGACGGTTTCTACTCGAATCCATACCAACCAGTTCCATGCAGAGTTTATCCAGGTATCCGTCTCCACCAGAATATTGTTCCATCTCCTTCCAAAGGTCCATGAATGGTATCACAACTTTCATAATTTCACCCTGTGCTTCCACATAGCTTTGATTCTCGAGCAATTCCCACATTCTGACGCCCCACTGGGGCCAATAGTTACATGTGTGAACCTCGATTCCGCGAGCACCGAGCATGTGACTGGTGACGAAACGCAACTGGTTGTCAATGATTGAAAACCGAGAGCTGTATTTCGAGATACTAGATTCAAAAGAGGCCCAGTCGGTATCAGGAACAGACCACTTCAAACCGACCACTTGAGGAATGTCGGCTAGCCTGTCAATCAGTTCTTCTGAAACCTGAAGACTGGTCCAGAAGGTGTTGTATATGATTATACCGATGTCAGCTGAGTCAGCAGCAGCCACGATGTATTCAAAAAAATCATCTTCTGTGTGACTGAAGTAGAAGGGAGGTGATACTTGGATGAACTTTGCACCGGCACTGGCTGCTGCTTTTGCCAGGTCAATCAGCTCACGGGTACTGGTAGTCTGTGCTCCGAATGCTACCGGCACTTGGCCATCTGCAGCGGAAACGACTGTCTCACAAACAGATACACGTTCCTCCAGAGTCATTGTGGAAAAATCACCGGCAGCCCCTCCCGCCAAGAGGACACCGTTCCTTTCTCTAATCCCACTGGAAATCAGAAACTCAACATGTTTCTCAATCCCCTTTTGGTTGACTGAAAGGTCTGTGTCATTGAAGAGAGTAGGAACTGTGACGTAACATCCGCATAGTTGTTTTTTTATTTCATCATAATTCATTAGGACCTCAAAAAATAAATGTGATAGATGTTAGAATTATATTGAACTGTGAACTTATAACTTGAATGCATACACAAAAATATCAATAAAATGCAGAGATGGTTTTATGATAATAAATTTTCACCAACCCATTAAAAATTATATGAAATTAAGAGTTTAATTCAAGGATTAATCATCTGAAGTCAATCAACAAGAAAATCTTTAATGATTTTCCCATATTCTTCCGTAAAATCCAATTCCAGATACCAGGCATTTGTGAAAGAGATCGGTTTAAAAAATCAAAGGTCAAATACCAGAGTGGATTAAAACCCTACAACTCCGTATCCGGAACGGCAGACATGGACTTTAACATCCGTGAATACGTCTGATACATCGATCAATAGCATCACATCAACGCCTTTACCATCTGCTCGAGGTATGACTTTGAGACACCAGTTCGGCTTTAGAACAGGCTTGTCATCGATGGATGCTTCTTGATGCATTATCGAACGAATATTCAGTACAGATACGCCAGCCAGCCTAGTGCCGTTGATCATTACACGTTCAACCATATTCACAGTGATGTCCAGCGAAAACTTTTGGAGTGCCGTAAATTTCTCTACCAGCAGGTATACTGGACCGTGAATTCAGGAAGACAACGTAAGTGAAATAACCAGCTTGCCCTTCAAAAGAGCATGTTACGGTGACTACACTTTCCTAGAAAGATCTTAGTTCGCAGACCAGGGAATTGAGATTCCGATCGCAACGCAGATCCCCTGATCTATCTGAGTAACACATTCTGGTAATATCCGGTCGATGGCCAAAGGATCGGCATGGAAATAGACAAAATGAAACTTTGCATGACGGGATAGTAGTGCCGGTGGCATAGGGTAATACCGTGAATACGCGGGCATACCAATGATCTCATTGAGAGGAATGGTCATTTATAATCTTGGTTGACCCAAATTAAATCTTTAGATTTATAGTTACTAATTTATAAACTGTCGTGCAGATTATTGCAAAGTTGTTTACAAGGTACTGTTGAGAATCTGTTCTTTGACATCCAAACCTACTTTATCGCTCCATAAAGTGATTAGTTTTTCAAACACAGGTCCAGGCTTACCTTCCCCAATTGGAATACCATTAATTTGCGTTACTGGTGCTAGGCAGTATGGTGTGCTGGCGAGGAAAGCCTCTTCCGCATTGATCACGTCATAGACCTGGAAATCCCTTTCCCGGAATTCAATTCCTGATTTTTCAGCCAACTCTTTGACATAGTGCATGCTGATTCCATGAAGTATGTTTCTAGTGGTAGGGGTCCAGATTTCTCCATCCCGTAAAATCAGAAAATTTGATCCTCCGGTCTCAGTAACATTCCCTTCCAAGTCGAGACAAAGGGCGACAGCTTTAGGATCAACCAGTTGAGTTTCTTGATCAGCAAGCCACCAGTGCATGCGGCTGCGGCATTTAATCTTTGGGTCCACGCATTGTGGAGGAATATGTCTCGTGGAGGGAGTAATCACGTGGACGCCTTCAAGGAAGTAATGTTTCCAGACGGAAAAGGGCAAAGGGAAGGTATGAATACAGTAGGTAGGTTCCAACCCTGCTCCCAGAGCACCAGCGGCCCCAGCATATATTTTGAATTCACCAGGAGAAATAAACTGGATACATGCCAGTTCCTGGTCTTGATCAAGCCATTGAGTATTGTATTCGACCAATTCCTCAATGATTTGCTTTGTGTGTTCCAATTTAACAGGAGGTTTTAGACGGGCATATTTACAGGAACGGTAAAAGCGTTCTATGTGTTCTTCCAGCTTAAAAATCGAATGCCTGAAGGTTCTTTCTAAATCAGTAACGGTTGCGCCCAAGACCACAGAGGCGTCATAAATGGCAATATGGGCCTTACTGGCTGGCATCATCTCACCGTTTAAATATACCAGCGGTTCTTTATCCATAATCATCTCATATATTTAGTAGTTAATTGATTCATAGCTTAAGTTATTAAAGAAGGTATACCCAGACTCTTTAATACCTGTCTAAGTTCTTCACATTCTTCGGAGTTTAGACTTCTTGAAGGTAATCTAGAAGGCCCTCCACAACGTCCAAGTAGTTCAAGAGCAGCTTTCACAGGAGGAGATTCTCCACTGGTTCGAGAAGCCATTTTTCCACGGAATTTAAGCCAGGGCCAGTTTATGGACTGGATTTTTTGCTGGGCTTCAGAATAATCTCCTGCCTCTAAAAGTTTCCAAACAGACAGGTCATGCTCCGGCCAGACAGTTGCGAGATGAGTTATGTACCCAGTCCCTCCGAGCATATGATTCATCACATGCATCCCTCCATTATCTACAACTGCCAATTTATCTGAGTATCGTGTAACACCCTCCATGTAGGGAATTCCATTGTCAGGGCGGGCCCACTTTAGGGATACTACTCTTTCCAGATCACTGACCTGATCAAGTATCTCAAATGGGAAGTCATAGTTATGCCAAAATGTGTTGTAGGCCATAATGGCGATAGAACTTGTGGCATCATGCACTGCCCGGAATAGATTCAGGACATCTGTATCTGATGGCGGATAATAGTAGGTGGTGCTGCATTGAATGCCATAGGCGTGAATTTCTTCAGCAAATTTTGCCATTTCGATTATGTTGTTCACATTGGTGTCCTGTGCACCTACCAGCACCGGAACCCGTTCCTCTGCGGCCTCAACTATAGTTCTGCATACAAGCTTTCTTTCTTCTATGTTAAGCATATTAAAATCACCTCCTGCTCCCGCGGCGATTAGAACACCACTGCCTTTCTGAATGCCGTGCTCTATAAGGTATTGGACCTCATTTCTTATTCCTGCTTGATCTACACTCAAGTCTTGGTTAAGGTTTGTAATGACCGGGATCATAGGGCCACAGATTGTTTTTTTTACATCATTAATGTTCATTTGTTATCCTTAAATGTTTTGGTTATTATTTTGTAAAACATTCTCAAACTTTATTGCCGAGAAAATGTTGCGCAAAGAATGCCATCCCGTCAAGGGGAACATACTTTTTAAACATCACAACTATATAGATTGCTCCTTGGTTATCTGAACGGACTTTTTCTAGATCAGGATTAAATCTCTTGACCCATTTGTCATATAATAAAACAGCTTCTTTGTTCGATTTAGCATTTATTATTTCACCCGAAATCGCTTTTGATTACATTTCTAATACTTATTTTTTATGAATATTTTTTAAAATTACTTGTTTTTCGAAACATTTCAAATTTTTCAATCAAACACATTCAGGATGGTTTTCTCCTCTCAGAAGTTTAAATTCTGGTTTTTTTTGACCACCTTCAGTCCATTTTGATTTTGCACTCATATAATGAATGGCCCAACCTCTTCGTGAATGAGATGTCTTATTCGGTCCTGAACGGTGGACTAGAAGACTGTGGTGAAATGAAGCACTTCCGGCTATTAGGTGAATAGATACTTCTTCTTTATCATCGATTTGATCCTTAGGGATGCACACGTCTTCTCGATCGCCCACCATCCATTTTTCAGTATGAGGTAATGCACCCAATTTATGACTACCGGGAATAAATTTCATGCATCCATTCTCCTCATTGACATCATCGAGTGCTATCCAGCAACTGATGAGATTCATGGGAGAGATTGGGAAATAGGGAGAATCCTGATGACTTGTTCTTTCAACACCCCCAGGAGGTTTCATGAATAATTGATCTCCAAAATGCTTAATATCTCCACCTATGCATTTTGCTACAATATCTAGTATCTCTGGCTTTTTTGCGATCTTTAGAAAGTATTTATTATTAATAGCTAAATCATTTATTTTTCTGAGTCGTGACGGATTATTAGGATCCTGTTCTTTCTTGTTTTCTGGATACGATATGATACTTTTTTCAATTTGAACAATTTTAGACAAAAAATTTTCTCTTTCCGAATCATCAAGAATCGAAACGCACGTAAAATATCCTTTGTCAATAAATTCTTTTCGATAATCAATCATCTCGTTCTTATTTTAAAATTAAATGATAAAACCTG
>Ga0114997_10003610_pt1 | contig 12140 bp, 15 predicted proteins | sample ArcticOcean_MG_C_2_FD_87045 | JGI IMG/M metagenome (GOLD analysis project Ga0114997, IMG submission 87045) | Marine microbial communities from western Arctic Ocean - ArcticOcean_MG_CB4_136 | ecosystem: Environmental > Aquatic > Marine > Oceanic | place: Arctic Ocean: Canada Basin | collected... | reverse complement strand
TCTTCAAGCTTATGTTTTTGCAATTTTAACATGCATTTACTTAAATGATGCATTAAATTTACATCACTAACAAAGGAGGAAAAATGGAGTTAGAAGCAGCTAAAATGATAGGAGCAGGTCTTGCAGCAATTGCGTTAGCAGGTGCTGGAGTTGGTATTGGTATTATTTTTGGAAATTATCTATCTGGAGCAATGCGTAATCCATCAGCAGCTCAGAAGCAATTTCCAAACTTACTTTTGGGTTTTGCTTTAGCAGAAGCCACAGGGTTATTTGGTTTAGTAGTTGCATTAATAATTTTATTTGCATTTTAGTAAATAAAATTTGGCTATGAAACATATTTTCTGCGCCTTTGGCGTTATTATATTTTTTAATATAGATCAGGCTATTGGGTCTGAGGCAGGAATGCCTCAGCTCAACCCTGAGTTCTGGATATCTCAAATATTTTGGTTAATATTAACTTTTGCAATTTTATATTTAATTGTTTGGAAAATATTTTTACCGCGAATTGCATATAGTATAGAAAGTAGAAAATCAAAAATAATAAATGATCTTAATGAAACTCAAAAACTTAAGGAAAATGCAGAAAAAAAACTTAACGAATATAATGAAATTATTAAAAATTCAAAGAAAGAAGCAAAAAAAATAATAGACGATAATAAAAAAAAACTTGATGCAGATCTTGAGGAAAAGAAAAAGAAATTTGATGATGATATTGAAAAAGAATTACTCGATACAGAAAAAGAAATAAAGTATTTAAAAAAAACATCTATAGCAAATATAAATAAAATTGCAGAGGATATTTCTGCCGAAATAATAAAGCAATTAATTGATAGTGAGGTTAATAGAAGCAATGTATCAGCTATAGTTAATGATACTACAAAACGAAAAATGGAGAAGTACTTGTGATAATAGATGCAACTTTTTGGGTAGCAATTTCTTTTTTTATTTTTGCAGGAGTTTTAATTTATTTAAAAGTTCCACAAAAAATAAATAATTCTTTAGACAGTGAGATTGACATAATAAAAAAAGAATTAGATGAAGCAGAAAAATTAAAGTTTGAAGCTAAAAATTTACTTAGTGATTATGAAAATAAAATTGATAAATCAAAGAAAGAAGTGCGAGATATAATAAATATTGCAAAGAGTGATAGTGAAAAAATAATTTTGAAAAAAACAAAAAAATTTTATGAAATTACAGAAGACAAGAAAAAAAACACTGTACAAAAAATTTCGCAAATGAAAAAAAATGCTTTGGAAGATATTAAAAATATTTCAATTAAGATTGGGATAGAATCTGTTGAATCTTTAATTAAAAACTCAATGGATAGAAATAAATTAGAAAAATTATTTTTAGAAAATCTAGATCAAACTAAAAGTAAATTAAATCAAAATAATTTGTAAAATATACTCCTAAAAGAAAAGATTGTTTCAGTACTAAATTAAAAAATATATTAGATTTTTTGTATTGATCTATGATATTAAAAAAAAATACTCTATATGTAAAAAAAGAGATATAAATATAAAAAATGGCTGTATATACAAAACTATCTAAAGAACAAATAGAACAATTTTTTTCAAATTATAACCTTGGAAAAGTTTTAAATTATAGTGAAATAAAAGAAGGTGTGGAAAATACAAACTATTTTATTCAAACTGAAAAAAACAAATTTATTTTAACTGTGTATGAAAAAAGAGTAGATGAAAAAGATTTACCGTTTTTTATTGGTTTAATGAAAAATCTTTTTGATAAAAATTTTCCATCACCACAACCTATAATAAATAATAATGGTAATTATATATCTGAAATTGTTAAAAAAAAAGCAGCAGTTATTTCTTTTTTAGATGGAAGTGCCAAAAAAAATTTAAGTCCAAATGATTGTTACCAGGTTGGCATTAATACAGCAAAATTACATTTAATTACTAAAAACTTAACTGGAAAAAGAGAAAACAAACTTTCAGTTGATTCTTGGAGAATAATTTATAATAAAGTTAAAAAAGATTGTTCTAAAATACATCAAAAGCTACCTGAGATAATTGAAACTAACTTAAACCAGATTGAAAAAAATTGGCCTAAGAACATTCCTGCTGGAATAATTCATGCTGATTTATTTCCAGATAATATTTTTTTTAAAAATAATAAATTGTCTGGAATTATTGATTATTATTTTTCATGTAATGATTTTTATGCTTTTGAAATAGCAATTTGTTTGAATGCATTGTGTTTTGAAGGAAATAATGAAAACCTAAGCTTTAATGTAACAAAGGCTAAAAAACTTATTGATGGATACTCAGAAGTAAGAATATTAACTAATGATGAAAAAAATTATTTTAAAATATTGTGTCAAGGTGCGGCGTTAAGATTTTTGCTCACAAGAGTTTTTGACTATTTAAATTTAACTGAAGGTGCTATTGTCACGGTTAAGGATCCAATAGAATACCTAAAAAGACTTGAGTTCCACAACAATGTAAAAAATTATCAAGATTATTTTTTTTAATGATGGACGTAATAATTTATACAGATGGTTCGTGTGTTGGAAATCCAGGTCCTGGTGGTTGGGGAGCGGTAATTTTATTTGAAAACGTTAAAAAAGAAATATTTGGTGGTGAAAAAATAACTACTAATAATAGAATGGAGCTAACTGCCACAATAAAAGCTATTGAGTACTGTAATGCCACTTATAATAAAGAAAGCTTAACTTCAAAAAAAATAAAAATTTATACAGATTCTATATATGTAAAAAATGGAATTACTATATGGATTAATAAATGGGAAAAAAATAATTGGAAAACAGCTGATAAAAAAGAAGTAAAAAATATTGATTTATGGAAAAATCTTAGAAGTTTAACAAAAAATAAAAGTATTGAATGGAACTGGGTCAAAGGTCACTCTTATAACCCTATGAATGAATTAGCTGATAAATTAGCAAAAAAATCAACTACTACTTAGTATATTTTATTTTTTCTAATATGTAATTTTTAATGTTTTTAATATCACTAGGCATTTTTTTGTATATTTCTTTGTTTGTTAAAATATTTTTTACACTACTAGGTAATTTTGGCATTACATTTGTTTCTTTTAAAACTACATCAGAAAATTTAGCAGGATGTGCTGTGGCAAGAATTACTGTTTTGCCTTCTAGTGATAGCTTTTCTGCAACACCTATCGCAACTGCTGTGTGTGGATCTATTATTATTTTTTTATCTCTATAAGTTTTATTTATCACTAGCCTAGTTTCATTATCTGACAAACTTTCTGCACAAAAATTTTCTCTAATTTTGTCTAAATACTCTTTTTCTAATTTAAACAAACCTTTTTTTTTTAAATCATTCATTAACTTTACTACTTTCTTGGCATCGCAAGAAAAAATATCGAAAATTAATCTTTCAAAGTTACTTGCTATTTGGATATCCATACTTGGTGAAACTGTATGCTTAACTTCTTGAGGCTTATAAATACCAGAGTTTATTACTCTTTTTAAAATATCATTGTTATTAGTTGCTACTACTAATTTATTGATAGGGAGACCCATTTTTTTAGCTATATAGCCGGCATAAATATCTCCAAAATTTCCTGTAGGCACAGAAAAATTTATTCTTTCTTCTTGTTTGGCAACTTTAAAATATGCAAAGAAATAGTAAACAACTTGAGAGGCAATTCTAGCCCAATTTATTGAATTTACACCCGACATATTGATTTCTTTACTAAAATCTTTGTCTGCAAACATTGACTTAACAATTTCCTGGCATTTATCAAAATTACATTTTAATGCTATATTGAATACATTATTAGATTCGACTGTTGTCATAAATTTTCTTTGAACTTCAGATATTTTACTTTCTGGGTGTAAAACAAAAATTTTCATATTTTTTCTTTCTTTAATAGCATTGATTGCCGCTGCCCCAGTATCACCAGATGTTGCCACAATAATATTAATTTTTAAATTATTTTTTTTTAATATTTTATCGTACATGTGACCAATAATTTGCATGGCTATATCTTTAAATGCTAATGTTGGTCCGTGAAATAATTCTAATAAACTTAAATTTTCTATTTTTTTAATTTCAACAGTATTTTGAACTCTAAATTTTTTATAAGAATTTTCTACTATTTCTTTAATCTCTAATTCATTAAATTCTTCTTTACAAAAATTTAAAATTATTTTCATTGCTAATTCATTGTATGAGAGATTTTTTAGTTCTTGCAGATCTTTGAAATCATATGATGGAATAACTTTAGGAACAAAAAGACCTCCATCAGGAGCAAGACCTTTTAAAAAAACATCTTTAAATGAAAATTTTTTTTCACTATTTCTAGTGCTAATGTATTCCATATCTTTTAATAGTATAGAACTTAGATATTATCTAGGCAAAATATTATTTTGAGTGTTATTAGGATTATTTCTGTTGAGAAATTTCTTTCTTATTAACAAAGTATTTTTTCCAAGCCCAATTAGCTAAACCTAAAAGGATTAGTGAAGAAACAATGATAGTTAAAGCTATACTTGCACCATTATTATCACTAACGCAAACTGCGCAAAGGTAGCTTATAGTATTTGGTTTAAATATTAAAGTTGGCATATTTATACTTTAAGTTTTGCTTTCTTTATAATCTTTATAATTAAAAAAAATGAATTGTATAGTAACTTCTTTAATATTTTTTGTCTTGCTATTTTTTGTCACCTCAGGGTCAATAAGTAGCACTACTGAGTAATTGCTTTTTTGTTTTGGTTTTAAGGTTTGTGCGTCATAACAAAAACAATTTAACTTGCTAATATAAGCTCCAAAATCTTTAGGGTAATAAGAAAATGTAGCGATACCTGTGGTATCAACATTTCCTAAATTTTCAACTGTATATTTAATCGTTCTTACTTCTCCAGGTTTAATAAAAACTTTTGATTCCTTCGCTTGAAAAATCCAGGGCAATTTGGGATGAACGCTAGTGATTAAGTTTATAATTATAGGCTCCTTAATTCTAACTTGATCTTTATTTTTTTGCAATTTAATTAGATAAATACCAACTAAAATTACAGTAATAATAAAAAAAAGTGCGATTAGAATTTTTTTTAAGTATTTGATATTGAGTGTATGCATTAGTTTAATTTAAAAATTTTATATAAATTTATCTACTAAAATAAATAAAAAAATCATAAATAGATAAAAAATTGAATATGTGAAAAGTTTTGTTGCGATTATTTTTTCTTTAACTGATTTTTTTTCTTTAAATAATTGATAAGAAACAAATACATAATATCCACTAAATAATGTAGCGAGAACTAAATAAATTTTTCCTGAATAATTTAAAATCGAAGGAGCTATAGCAACAGGAAATAAAATAATGGAGTATATTAGTATGTTTGCTTTTGTAGCTTTTATACCTGAGGTAATAGGTAACATTGGAATCTTTGCTTTTTTATAATCTTCTGATTTATATAAGCTCAATGCCCAAAAATGAGATGGTGTCCATATAAAAATAATTAAAAATAAGATTGCAGGTTCAAATGATATCCCGTTTGTTGCTATTGCCCAGCCAATTACTGGTGGTAATGCTCCAGCCGCACCTCCAATAACAATATTTTGGGAAGTTTTTCTCTTAAGCCAAACAGTGTAAATAAAAACGTAAAACAAAATTGTAATAACTAAAAGTATTGTTGCAATTAAATTTGAAAAAAAATAAAGAGCAGTTATTGAAATGAATGACGCAAAAATACCAAATATTAAAGCTTGATTTCTTGTTAATTTTCCAGCCGGTATAGGTCTAAGACAAGTTCTACTCATTATTGAATCTAAATCTGACTCGTACCACATGTTTAGTGCCCCTGCTGCACCAGAGCCTAAAGCTACAGCCGCTAAAGAAAAAACAGCATCAAAAAAATTAATTCTAGTAGGAGCTATTAGTAGTCCAACAGTACAAGTGAAAATTACTAAAGACATTACTCTTGGCTTCATCAAATTGAAAAAAGCTTTTGTATAACTAAAATAATTTAATCCTAGTGTTTTTGATCTAATATTTGCCATTTAAAATCTTAAATATTTATAGGTTTAGTTACCCATAACAAAAAATAGAGCGCGTGTGAAAAAAGTATATTGTGACTCCGAAGCCATAATTGCAACAAAAACCATAATAGCTGTCATAGGCCAGAGAAGAACATTAACAATCGCCCAACGCTCCCAGTATAGGTGCATAAATATAGACATAATTAATCCAGCTTTAATAAGCATAAAAAATATAATCAAAGACCATCTAAGAAGGCCTTGAAAATTATACCAATCAACTAGGTATGAAAATGTACTAAATACAAATAACAATCCCCAAATCCAAAGATATATTCCAATACTATGTGTTGTTGCTTTTTTATTATTTTGTTCCATATTTTTTTACCAAAGATAGAAAAATGCAAAAATAAATACCCATACTAAATCTACAAAATGCCAATACAATCCTAAGATTTCTATAGCTTTATAGTCAGATTTCATGCTTGTAAAATGACCTCTTTTGCCAGTATCAAAATCACCTCTAAAAGTTTTTCTTGCAAAAATAAATAAAAAAATTACTCCAATAGATACGTGCGTACCATGAAATCCCGTAATCATAAAAAAGAAAGATCCAAATTGGGCGGCTCCAAAAGGATTGCTCCAAGGTCGTATACCATCATGGAAAATTAATTTTGACCACTCAAAAGCTTGCATCCCAACAAACGTGAGTCCGCCAATAGCAGTGGCTAGTATAAGCCACGCACACATTTTTCTGTTTCTTTCATAACCATACTTAACTGCAAGTGCCATTGTTCCACTGCTTGTAATTAATACAAAAGTCATAATTGCTATAAGCAGTAAAGGAACTTCCACTCCAAAAGCTGTCAATCCAAAAACTTCACTAGGATATGGCCATTCTGCGGTTGTTGAAGATCTAGCCGTCATTAAAGAAATTAAAAAACAACTAAAAATGAATGTGTCACTTAATAAGAAAATCCACATCATTGCTTTTCCCCAAGGAACTCCTTTGAAAGTTGTTTGGTCGGCAGCAAAGTCATGCGCAAAGCCTTTTCCACCTTTTGGAAGTTTTGAAATATCTAATTCACTCATTAAGTACTTTCTACTATGTTGCTACCATTAAACCAAACAAAACAAACCAAACTATAAGTAAAAAATGCCAATAAATAGCACATAGTTCAACATTTTGTTTAATTTTTATTATATTGTAATTATCTTTAAATAATTGTCTTGTCACTTTTGCCCAAAAATATAAGCCACCCAAAATATGCAGACCATGCATTGCTGTAAGAACATAGAAAAACGCATTCGCAGGATTACTTGAAGCATACTGTCCTAAATTAACAAAATATTGCCAAACTAATAATTGGCCTATAATAAAAACAAAAGACAAAAAGCCAACCACAAGCAAGCTATTTTTTGTTTTTTCAAATTCATTATTTTCAACTAAAATCTTAGTTCTATGAAAAACAATACTTGTTAAAACTAAAATTACAGTATTAATCCAAAGTAGCCAAGGTTCTGACAGGCTTCTCCAGTCATGAATTAACATTCTGTCTGAATACGAAACAACAAACAATGAAAAGATGATCGTGCTTACAACCATTACAGTTCTAACACCTAATTTTTCCTTACTAACTTCTAAAGTTTTTCCATCATGTTCGTTATCTAAAATTGATTGAGAATCTTCCCAAGGTTTTTGGCTAATCAAACTAAAAAAACTTTCTTCTTTTTTTTTCACGTTTTCTCAACCTTCGCTGTTGGAACTTCACTTGGCGCAACATGTTGTGGAATATATTCTCTATCTATTCCAGGTACACTAAAATCATATGGCCAACGATAAACTACTGGTAAGTCTTTTCCAAAGTTTCCATGTACCGGAGGCATCTCGGGTGTATGCCATTCTAAAGAGTTTGCCTTCCATGGATTTTTTTCAGATTTTTCACCATAAAATGCACTATGAATAATGTTGTACAAAAATAAAATTTGAGTAAATCCAACAATCAAAGCTGCTACTGTAATAAATTGATTTAATCCAACCCCGGTTGTCATATAAGGGCTGTCATACATTTCATAATATCTACGTGGTACTCCTATAAAACCTAGATAATGCATTGGAAAATAAATTGCATAAGCTCCTACAAAAGAAATCCAGAAGTGTATTTTTCCTAGCGTTTGATTTAAATGTCTCCCAGATATCAAAGGAAACCAATGATAAATCGCTCCAAAAATTACCATAAGAGGAGCTATTCCCATAACCATATGAAAATGAGCTACAACAAAATATGTATCAGATAATGGTATATCTATAATAACGTTTCCAAGAAATAAACCCGTTATTCCGCCATTAACAAAAGTTACAATAAAACCTAATGAGAAAAGCATTGGAATTGTAAGGTGAATATTTCCTCTCCACAAAGTTAAAACCCAATTATAAACTTTAATTGCAGTAGGAACTGCAATTATTAATGTTGTTGTAGCAAAAAAGAAACCAAAATATGGGTTCATACCACTCACATACATATGGTGTGCCCAAACTACAAAACTTAAAGCTCCGATTATTACAATCGCCCAAACCATCATTCTGTAACCAAATATATTTTTTCTTGCGTGGACTGAAATTAGATCTGACACTATTCCAAAAGCAGGAAGAGCCACGATATAAACTTCAGGATGACCAAAAAACCAAAATAAGTGTTGAAATAAAATTGGACTTCCACCAGTTGTTCCTAATTGTTCACCCATCGTAAATATTTCTGGCATGAAAAAACTTGTTCCTAATAAATTATCTAATGTCATCATTATGCAAGCTACAAAAAGAGCTGGAAAGGCTAGTAGAGCAAGAACAGTGGCTGTAAATATTCCCCAAATCGTAAGGGGCATACGCATTAAAGTCATGCCACGAGTCCGTGCTTGTAAAATTGTAATTACATAATTTAAGCCACCCATTGTAAAACCAATGACAAAAAGTGATAAGGAAACTAACATTAAAACTATTCCCATTTCAGAACCAGGGGTTCCAGGTAAAATTGCCTGTGGTGGATATAAGGTCCAACCAGCTCCAGTGGGGCCGCCAGGGACAAAGAAACTAGAAATCAAAACTAAAACCGCAACAAGAAACATCCAAAAACTAACCATGTTTAAATAAGGAAAAACCATGTCTCTCGCTCCAACCATTAGAGGAATTAAATAATTACCAAAACCACCTAAGAATAATGCTGTAAGCAAGTAAACTACCATGATCATTCCATGCATAGTAACTGACTGGTAATAAGTTGCTGGACCCAAGAAAGAAAATGTTTCAGGAAAACCTAGCTGCAATCTCATTCCCCATGATAAAACCAAGCCTATTAAACCAACGGCTGTCGCTGTCAAAGCGTATTGAACTCCAATAACTTTTGCGTCTTGACAAAATACCCAACGCGTCCAAAAACTTTTTGCATGATATAATTCTTGTTCTGGAATCTCGCTAGCAGGAATACTTTCTGCAGATGGCACATAGCTCCCTGATGAAGAATCTGCTGCTTTAGTTTCTATTTTACTATTATTGTATTTTTCATCCATATTTATCTCCTCAATTTTTAATTTCTGCAGTTAATAATTTTTTATTTTCCTTATTCTGAGCAAACATTTTTTCATGAGTAATTTGTTTTGCAAGCCAATTTGTATAATCTTCTTTTTCATCAACTAAAACTTTTCCTCTCATAGCATAGTGTCCTGTACCACAATATTCTGCACATAGAACTTCGAAATCTCCTGTTCTTGTAGGAGTAAACCAATAAAAAGTAACAATTCCTGGAAGTGTGTCCATTTTAGCTCTAAATTGAGGAACATAAAAATTATGTAGCACATCGTATGATCGAAGCTCTACTTTAACTGGTTGATTTAATTCCAAATGAAGATCTGCATCCATTACTATAATATCATCTTTACTATTTGGATCATCTGGATTTAATCCATATGGATTTTCATCATTAATTAAAGAAATATTTGTTGTTCCTAAGATTCCATCGTCACCAGGTAATCTGTAATTCCATCCCCATTGATATGCCACTACCTCTATCTTAAGAGCATTTTCCGGAACCGTAACGTACTTGTTCCAAACAACTAATCCAGGAGCTAATAATGCTATAACTCCTAAAGCTGTAAGTGCAGTTAATCGAATTTCTAATTTCTTATCTTCCGGTTTGTATTCGGCTTTTCTATCTGGTCTATATCTATATCTCCAAACGCAATACGCCATAAAAGAACATACAGCGACAAACACGGATCCAGTAATCCAAAATGTAAGTTCTATTGTGCTATCAATATTTCCCCAGTTTGAAGCTACAGGAGTCCACCACCATGGGCTCCAGATATGAAAAATTACTGAACCGATAATAATTAAGAAAAAAATAATTGCTACAAACACTTGATTAAATTCCTTTTTTAAAAATATTTAATTTTTATGTATTTTTACAACTTTTTGCTTTTTATAACAACGTAATCAGTTGTAAATGAAAATTATTGTCACGAAATTCTCTTAAAAAATTATAAAATTGCTGTGTCAACTTGATGCAGTTTTGAAATTTAACTTAGATTCAAGTGATAGTTTACTAAAGTTACCGCTGCAACCGCTGCAGTCTCAGCTCTTAATATATTTGAGGCCAGTGAAATAGATTGAGATTGTTCTAGCTCAACTATTAATTTTCTTTCATTTTCAGAAAAATCACCTTCAGGTCCAATAAGAATACAAATAGGTCCTATGTTCTTTTTTGATAAAATATTTTTTAAATCACTTTTATTACAATTGATATCACAGAAAACTAGACATCCTTTTTTTGGAAAACTAATTAAAAAATTTTTTATATTTTCTAATTTAGTAATATTTGGAACTGAGATTCTATTTGATTGCTCGGCAGATTCTATAATAATTTTTTTAAGACGTTCATTATTAATATCTTTAACTATCGTTCTTTCTGATAAAATTGGAATAAACTTTTGAACTCCTAGTTCAGTTCCTTTTTGAATCATAAAGTTTAATGGATTTTGTTTAATTGGAGTAAAAGCTAACCAAATGTTCTGCTCATTTTTTTTATCTCTTAATTTTTTTAATATTTTAATTTTGACAGTTTGTTTTTCATAATTCTGAATACTGGCTTCCCATTCTCCTTGATTATTAAAAACAGAGAAAGTATCTCCCACTTTTAGTCTCATAACATCTTTTAAGTAATGAGACTGTTCTTTTTTAAGATGTGCCACTAAATCACTTTGAATTTTGTTGGAAAAATATAATCTTATTTTTTTATTCATGAAAAAAAAATTGTATCATTATTATTAGTTATTTTATTTTTATTTAATTATAATACTTTTGCAAAAACTATGAAAGATTTACCTTATCATCATTTACCTGACGGATCTTTTAGAAATCCTGAAGGTTCTCCTGTTAGAGATTCTTCTTTTAATTGGAGTTTTAAGATATTTAAAGAAGAAAAAAAGAAACTTGATATGAGGGTTCCACAAGAACATGTTATTAATAAAAAAGAAGTTTTAGAAAATCTTAAAAAATATAAAGATGAAGATTATATAGCTTGGATAGGTCACGCTACATTTTTAATCAAACTTGGTAATACTACTATCATTACAGATCCTGTTTTTGAAAAAAATACGGGACCTTTAATCTTTGGTCCTAAAAGATTTGTGGACCCTGCAATTAATCTCAAAGAAATTCCTGAGGTAAATTTATTTTTATTAACTCATAATCATTACGACCACTTAAGCACTAGAACCATACAAAGATTTCCGTACAAAAAAGCTAAAGTTTTAGCTCCTCTTAAACTTGGGAAATATTTTGCAAGAAATGGTTTTGCAGATATAAACGAGATGGATTGGTATGATGAGATAAAAGCAAATGATTTGAAAATTACTTTTGTACCTGCGGTTCATTGGTCAAAAAGAAGTTTGTGGGATACCAACAAAACATTGTGGGGCAATTTTTTAATTGAATATAAAGATAAAAAAATATTATTTGCCTGTGATACGGGTTATGGAAATATTTATAAAAAGCTTGGAGAAAAATATGGACCTATCGATTTAACTTTTATTAATATTGGAGCCTATAATTTTTACCCTATGGCACCAAAAAAAGATAAATCTACTTACCATGCAAAC
>Ga0114997_10003609_pt1 | contig 12142 bp, 9 predicted proteins | sample ArcticOcean_MG_C_2_FD_87045 | JGI IMG/M metagenome (GOLD analysis project Ga0114997, IMG submission 87045) | Marine microbial communities from western Arctic Ocean - ArcticOcean_MG_CB4_136 | ecosystem: Environmental > Aquatic > Marine > Oceanic | place: Arctic Ocean: Canada Basin | collected... | reverse complement strand
TGTCAAATATTTAGTTGCACCATGTTGCAATTATTTTTTCCATGGATTTGCAATCTTATTTCAGAGGGCTTATATGTGAATACAAGAGACAAAAATAACATGTCGCCGCTTATGCTAGCGATTGAGTTAGAAGATCAAATTAGAAATGATTTGTCATTATTGCAGGGGTCATCAAATATGAAATGTGGAAAAAAAGAAACAACTATTCGTATATATACGGTATATCATTTAAGAATTGTACAACTGATCAAAAAAATTATTAATGCCCCTGGTATCAATTTGAATCTTCGGGGTGGTAATTTGGGAAGATCAGCCCTGTTTTATGCGTTAAATAACGCAAAGATAACAAAAGTGCTCATCGATGTCGGTATAGATGTGAATCTTAAGGATTTTACCGATCAAACGGCTTTGATGTCAAGTGTTTCAACCCTTCCTCTTTTGCGTTTCAAATTAGATGAAGAGACTGAAGAGGGCAAAAAAGAAGCATCGAAGATCGTATGTTCTATAAGCGAACTTTTAAAAGCTCCAGGAATTTTACCAAATATTCCATGTCAATCAGACAGGTCGGTTTTAATGATCGCCGCCGCGTGTAGCGATCTTATTCCCTTTTCGAATGACGCGAATCACCCATGTGCACTGAAGTATGTTTCTCGCATGTTAATTGACGCTGGGGTTGATATAAACTCCCAAGACGAATATGGAAATACTGCACTAATGATTGCTTGCAAACGTTCGCGAAATTCGTCGAACTTTATTAGCTTGTTTTTGGAGGAAAAATTTCAAAAAAAAATATATGTTCATGCAAATAAAAGAGATTTTAATTACCAAAGTCAAACATGTCTTATGAAACTATTAGATACGAATCGAAAGGAACCAGATACTGATATTTTGGACAGTTTAAATATGCTTCTTTCTTTTCCCGATATTAATGTTAATTTACAAGATATTTATGGATGTACCGCTATTTCTTATGCCGTAAAAAAGAAGAAATTTCTCTCGACTGAAATATTGTTGAGACATGGTGCGGATGTAAATATCCGAGACTTCCGAGGGAAGAGTATACTTCAAAAATGCAAATGCAATGGTTTGAAATGTCTTATTAAACCCTTCAACAAACGAAAACGTCACATGTGCAAACTTTGTGGGTTCCCAAAAAAAAACCACCCAAAAAAATGTCGCGATTCTAAATTTTAAATTAAAAAAATGTGAAGCGCATGGCATTAATTACATAAAGAAAAACATGAGAAGACCGAATCCAGACTTGGATACAAGATCTAAACAATTATAGAGACTTTCTCGTCCAAGAATACCTTCTGGTTTTAGATAGTACACGGCGCCGTAAGCTATCCATACAAGGAGGAATATACTTATAGCAACAAATTGATCTTCGTCGGGATCTGGGTAGATAAAATACAACATTGTTGCAAGACCGAAAAAGGAAACGAAACCCATAAAATTAATCCAGTTGAATTCGTTTTGTTTCCCACCAGGCGATCGACCAGCTGCTCCAAAAGCAAGCATCGCATACGTTAACAAAATAGCCACCATCGCCTGCCACCAGGGATATTTGCAAGTTTCGGTTTTTTCTTGAATTTTCTTGCTTCGTGATTCAAAATTACAAACCTCCCCCTTCGTATCGGCCGCTTTGCTCTTGCTTCTAATGAAATAGATGAATGATAGAATCAACAAAGGAGTCGTTAAAAACCAGTCTAAATATCTTAAATCGTTGGCTTTTTTCCAATTTCCATTTTTTAAATATTTTACAATCTCAAAATAAAGGTATCCGGCTATGATGTTAACAGCGGATTCAATTGTAAGAACGTTCTTTTTTTGCAAATCGGCTTGTGATACTGTATCTTCGAGAGATCCAATAATTGTAATAATTGTTGAACCAATTAAGCCCCCTAGGGCTAAATTAGACGTAAGCTCTAGACCGGGTTGTTTTTTCCAATCGGCCATTGCATTGTTAGTATGAGATAATATTTTTTAATAATTGAATTCTGATATTTTTTCCTTGACTAATTTTCCAATTACATCGTCTAAATTTGGAATCCAAGAATTCCATTCTCTAATTATATCAATCATAGAACGTGGTTCGTGATCAACGTTTTGCCATCCAATTCTAGATTCCCAGAACCCACTATTGGGTAACGCGTGTTGTTTCAGGGCTAGGATCACATCTAATTCAGTAATTTCGATTCTATTTTCATTCTTTGCTCTCTTGCCAGCAGTATAAACTGCTTTGTAGGCAAAATCTTTTAAAATATCTTCAACTATTAATTCATCGGTCATTTTGAAAGGTCTTTAATAAAAATATTAAAAAAAACAACGCAAAATATAATATGAAATATATTATGAAATATATTAATCTCTTTTTCTTATGTTTTTTGAATGTATCATCGTCGCTAAAACCCGCGAAAAGTAATTTAAAATCACTTTTCGAAATGTCAAGACCTGTAACAATTCCACAAACAGCTCTCTTGGTTTTTTCGGGTGCAAACGTGGCTCATGTACCCATCGCTGAACTTTTTCAACATGATTTCTTGATTTCGACGGGGGTATCTCTTCTCACATGTGCAAATTCAATGATTATAAATGATTATTTTGACGCGGAAAAAAAAAATGATGGAAAGGAAAAAAATTTAATAGTAGCTGGTGTAATAGACAAAAACATAGTTTTGAACTTTTTGTTTGTATCTTATATTATAGAAATTTGTGGAATTTTATGCATTAAGCTTCAAATTCTTTCGTTTATCATCTCTTGGACTTTGTTGATTACTATTTGTTATACTCCGATTTTTAAACCCGTAACTTGGTTAAAAAACATATCGGTTGCGTTTGTGGTAGCACTAACTCCTTTTGTTGGAGCCTTATCTTCGCTTGGAGATAGTAATGTGTCGTATCATGATTATGACACTGTTTTGAAAATGTGTCTCGCAATTTTCTTTACTATTATGCACAAAGAAATTGTTATGGATGTATGTGACCTAGAAGACGATCTTAACTCGGGAGTTGTTACAATCCCCGGGAAATATGGAACTAATTTTGCGCTAAATACTAGTATCTGCTTGACATTTTTAACATTTCTTATTGTTCATGATAATATATTAGAAACCGTTGGTGCGTTGTCAATTCTTGTATTTGCCATTCGATGCAAAAAAGATTTGAATGATGAAAAATTAAAAGACCTCTTGACATCTTTTAAGTACACGTCTACCTTTTTAATTTGTGCATTCATGAGTTCAAATTAATGATCAATTAATAATTATATTTGTAAATTAGAAAAAAAATGGATTGGAAAACCGCATCTTTATTTCTGGGATCATGGATATATGTGAACTGGTTGATGATGAGAGGCCAAAGTCAAGCTGAACAAGATTCACATACGGTCGTATTTTCCGAATCAAGCGAAAATTGAATTGCCGAAGCTGGAGATGTCATTCTAATATAATACGTACTCGTCTTTAAACCGAGTTTCCAAGAAGCGAAGTGCAAAGATGTAAGCTTTTGCCGTGTGGGGTTCTTCATAAAAACGTTTAAAGACATACTTTGACAATTGTATTTTCCTCTTTTTGAGGCATGGATTAATAGATCCTTTTGTTTAATTTCCCATGCTGTTTTGAAAATAGTTTTTTCTTTCTTAGATAAAATTGTTTCGGGAAGATATTGAATACTTCCATGATTGGCTATGATGTTGTTAATAACTTTTTCATTCCAATTGTTTTTGGATCTTAAAATATTTCTGAGTTCATCGTTCACAACTACGTATTCTCCCGCCAGTGTTCCACGTGTGAAAATCATAGCATTATATGGTTCTATAGATTCAGAATTGCCTGCTATTTGTGCGGTTGTTGCAGTCGGCATTAGAGCAACGCTCAATGAATTTCGGAGTCCGAATTCTTTAATTTTATCTTTCAAGGAATCCCAACTGAACGGAGAAATATCAATCGGTTCTGAGTCCCAAAGATCATATTGTAGCTTGCCCATAGACGCGGGAGAACCAACAAAGGAAGAGTAGGGTCCGTTCTTTTTCGCTAAGTCAGTACTTGCCGAAAGTGCTGCATGATAAATAGTTGCGTGTATTTTTTCATCTAAGTCAAGCGCTTTTTGTGTTCCCCACGATAGCTTCATTTTACATAGACAATCTGCTAGACCCTGAGTCCCTATTCCAATCGGCCGATGTGCCTTGTTGCTTTTTTCAGCAGAACCAATTGGATAATGTGTTTTGTCTATTAAAGAATCTAGATGAAACGCCATAGTATACGTTACTTTATGTAACTCTACAAAATTAAAGTTTTTGGTGACGTCTTCTATGAACCTAGGTAAACAAATAGAGCCTAAATTGCAGACAGCGGTCTCTTTGTGGTCGCTGTATTGTACCACCTCCGCGCATAAATTTGAAGATCTGATTGTTCCGAGGTTTTGTTGATTGGATTTTCTGTTACATGAATCTTTAAACAACATATACGGCAAACTCGCATTCATCTGCGTATCAATTATTTTGTAAAAAACCTGCCTTGCCGGCATGCTTTTAGATTCGAGGTTTTTACTTTCATACTCCATGTACAATTTTTCGTAATCCGTTCCATAACAATTAGATAACCCTGGACATAATTCCGGACAGAAGAAAGACCACGTGCCATTATCTTCTACTCTTTTCATGAATAGATCCGATACCCACACAGCAGTGAACAAATCGTGGGTTCTAAGTTCTTGGTTGCCATAAGTTTGTCGTGCTTCTAGAAATTCCATTAAATCGGGGTGGTGCGTTTCTAAATACACAGCTATTGAGCCCCTCCTACGACCACCGCCTTGATCGACAGTTTTTGCCATCGTGTTAAAAAGTTGCATTATTGGAATGATTCCATTTGCTTTTCCGGCTCCCCCGTTAATCGGAGACCCCCGTGCCCTAACATCATGAAAAGAAATTCCGATTCCACCGCTCATGTGACTAATTTTGGCACAGTCGTGTAAACTCGAGAATATCCCATCTACGCTATCTTTTTCGGACGTCATTGCGTACAAGAAACACGATGCGAGACTGGGGTTTTTAGCACACCCAGCGTTAAACATAACTGGTGTTGCAAAGGTCGCTCTTCTGTTTGAAAGTATTTGAAACATTTCAAGTGATTCTTCCAAGGTGTTTGTTACTACTATAGCAACCCTAAGGTACATGTATATGGGCCTTTCAACTAACCCATGGGCGTCTTTAAGCAAATATGCACGTTCTAATGTAGACAATGCAAATAATGAAAGTTCTGTTTCTGAGTTTACAGCGTTTTCTGCAACCCTGTCGTATGTTTCTTCGTTTTTAAGTACCTTCTCATAAAAATCCTTTGTTACAACCGGCTTTGGTTTATTGGATGGATCGACGTTTTCGTACAGACGTGTTACACACTTAGAAAAAGTTTCTGGTGTCTGAACATAAATACCTTTGAGCATATAATCCGATCCTAGTTTTTCCGCTTCCTCGTCGCCAATGTTTTTAGATACAATATCCGTGGATAACTGCTTGCAAATTTCAGATATTGACAGAATTCCTCTTCTGTATTTAGCAAGGAGAGCTTTTTTGGTATCTTTATTTACGTACACATCTGCACATTTTATAGAATTTATAATACTCTCTTCCATGTTGTCGTATTATGTTTTTTAATTATTCAAAAAATGAACGAGTTATACAACGGCAGAAAAAAATTCTTATACTACATAACAAGATGTCTGTCAAGAAAGAAACCCTGAGAAAAGGATTGGTCTCAAAAATCAAACACAATAATGCCAAATCGAATTCTAGTCCTACTCTTAAAGAACGAGCCACCCACAACAACCACCATAACCAACACCAACGAGTTGTTGTGAATAATGAAGTTAAGTGTCAGGATCCAAGTACTAACGAGTTGCTCAAGAATATATATTCCATTGTTTCGGAATTAAAGAAAAATAAAAAACCTCTAGAGAACATCACTTTTGATAACATTGTACAGGCTGATGACCAGGTTGATGACCAGGCTGATGACCAGGTTGATGACCAGGTTGATGACCAGGCTGACCAGCCCGATCAACGACGTGATTTGGATTCGGATAAAGCAAGAGGTGAATTAATAAGAACTGACTTCCGTGGATTGACAGATGACTGCAATGACGTTTTCCCGGAGGAAACCTATTTAATACAAAACACGATGGATGATTTAATGGTTCGCAAAATTATGATTAATTTCCAAGATTTTAAGAAAAATACTTTGAATAAATTTCTGAAATCTTTACCAAAGGACACAAAAGCACCATTCAAAAAGGTCGTTGATGCCCTGGTTTTGTTAATTCAAGAGGAATCTGTGAAAATAATTAAAAAATCGGAGGTTGGGAATTTTTTAAAGAAAAGAAAAGAAATAACAAACCAAACACTTCTCGCGGCAGTTCAAGTATCGTTTGAAAAGTACCCCCAGAATGACTACGGCGCTTTGGTTCAGAAATATCCCCATATACAAGAAGATTTTAGTAAAATATTGAAAATTATGGAATGTTTATACAAAATAGAAGAAACTTTATTTAGCTCTGTGTTTAGCAAAGATGATGAGGAAACTATACAAGAGGGTAATATGCAAAAACGTAGAATTAAGATGGTAGATATAAGTGGTTTGTTTAATGCTCGGTTTCCAAAAAAAACACCTAAAAAGCCATCGATTCCGGCTAGATACACCGACTATTCCGACGAGCCCAGTACCGACGATTCCGACGATTCCGACGATTCCGACGAAGCTGCTTTTTACGATGCCAGATCTCCGGCTCCGACTCCGCCCCCAGCTACTTTTTACGATGCAAGATCTCCGGCCCCGACTCCGCCCCCAGCTACTTTTTACGATGCCAGATCTCCGGCCCCGACTCCGGCCCCGACTCCGGCCCCGACTCCGGCCCCGACTCCGCCCCCACCTGACGATTCAGATTCAGACACCGTTTCTTACGATGCCTTTGGAGAGTCCAAAGACGGATCCACGGTGGGTGTAGAGGAAAGCAAGCACGGTTCATTATACCCGCCTATGGTTCCCCCTCCTGATCCAGCTGCAGAGTCCAAAAAAGAACCTGCTCCAGCTACGCCCCCTCCCCGACGGTTCGACGACGGAAATTTTAGTTTTGATAAGCATCCGGTTCCATCAGAGGTTCCATTAGAGGTTCCATCAGAGGTTGGTTCAGAAGATGAAGACGACGACACATCCGAAGAAGGGTCTATTCAAGGTGACACCCCGTCTCTGTATTCTAGGAGTAGTAGTGACGAAGATTCCACCCGAGGCCGAACCCTAGGTCGAACTCGACGCCGAAGCCGAACCCCGAGCCCGTCGGTTACCCCGCAAGTTACCCCGCCAAATTCCACGCCGGTTCCCTCGTCGGTTCCATCGTCGCCAAATTCCCAGGTCGAAGATAAATTCAATTATTATTATGACCCCGATAATAGTCTTCCACGGACTAACAAAAGAAAAAAGAAAAATCCTCCGGATTCGGATTCGGATTCGGATACGGATTCGGATACGGATACGGATACGGATACGGATACGGATACGGAACCGGAACCGGCGTTGGTGGAGCCCGTTCGTGAACAGGAAGAAGCCGGTAAACTAGCTAATCCTAATCCTCACAATCGCGAAAACCCTAAAGTTCACACGTCTAGCGCGAAATATGATCGAAAGGAAAGAGATGCTGCAACACAACGAAAGGAAAGAGATGCTGCAACACAACGTAAACGCGATGCTCACGATAGTCTTCCACGGACTAAAAAAATAGCATTTACCAACCGAGACGGAAGCGAATCAACAAAAATGCAACGCTTGAATCCTCTGGATACGGCGTTGGAACCGGAACCGGAACCGGAGTTGGAACCGGAACCGGAACCGGAGTCGGAACCGGAACCGGAACCGGAGTCGGAGTCGGAACCGGAGTCGGAACCGGAGTCGGACGGCGACGCAGCCATGCCCGAGTTGCCGGCCACGGATTCGGATTCGGACGGCGACGCAGCCATGCCCGAGTTTCCGGCCTCGGATTCGGATTCGGACTTGGATTCGGCACCGGCCACGGAGCCTCGGTCTCGGAGCCGGTCTCGGAGCCGGTCTCGGAGCCGGTCTCGGAGCCGAGACCGACAGGGTCGGAGCCGGTCTTCGAGCTGGTCTCGATGGAATCCTTTAGGCGGTGGTGCTTCGACCCGGGGTGAAAATGGCGAACCTATGACACATATGACTTCGGGTTCCTCAAAAAAATTGAAAAGAGAAAAAAAGTTTTTAATTGCAACGACGGGAGATGTTTTGCAAGAATCATGGAAGAAACATTGGAACAAAATGGCAAAAACCCAAAGATAACTTGCTTACTAATTACTAAAAAGGAACGGTTTGAAATTTGATGCAAATAAGACAAATACTCATAAAAATTTTTTTCTTTTCCTAGTAATTGATTTATGATCTTCTTGCGATAACTCTTGTAATTTTGCGTATTTCGCATGATAATTTCGCCATAAATCCAAAACAGGTTCATTGAAAGTATAAAAACCGTCTTTTATTGATTTTTGGTCTTGTACATCTTGCTTGATTACAAAACTGTAAAGAATCTCTAAAGGATATGTGACGCTAACCGACTCGATAAAACGTTCTGTTAGCTTCTTGAACCCACCTTCATTACAATGATCAATTTCTTTACTAGCTGTAGTCTTCGTTGGAAGAATTTGACCGTAATGAATGGCTCCCCGAAATGCTTGCTGTAAATCAAATGCGTTGTTCTTTTTTTTGCATGTGTAGGAAACTGTTACTTTTTTGTCACGTTGATCAAATAAACAAAATACCCCATGTAAGCCAGTAGCGTTTAATTCGTATGTTACTTTTACCGAAACTCTAACTGTGTTGTACTTCTCATGAGTTTCGTCGTAAAATATTTTGAACCCCCTGATTATTTCTGCTTGCAAATTGCTCGGTATTGAAATAATTTCGTTATTTTTTAATTTTTTTAGCCATCCTTTTTTATCCACCAACTCCTTAATTGATTTTTTCCACTGGGTCTTGTTCTTTAGACTTAGTTTTTCTTGCGCTGTTTCCATGAATAATATCGATCAAGAAAAAACAATTTAAATTAATTTAAATTTAAAAACTAATAAAAGAAAAAACATGACGATGCAAACTTTGTTTAGAAACGTAACACTTCCGTTACCTCTGAGATTACGTGCGTTGCCAGAAATCGATACCTATGCAACCTTAAAAACAAATTGCACTTTTCAAATTCAAAATTCTTTGCGTCGAACTATTTGGTTTGAATTTCAGGATGACGAGCCAGATGTTCCTCAAATATTAAGCGAGTATTTTTTAAAGATTATGAGCGATAATTTAATTGTGCCTCGTTCGCGTTCTCACATACGTTTCAAAGATCTCGTTGTGTTGGTTCCAGATTTAAATTACATAAGCACGGGAGTTGTTATCAATATTCCACTCGACCAATTTTTAAAAGAAACTACGTTTTTTTCATATTTAAACGACGGAGCTCAAAACATTACTGAATCGCCAGCCTTTGGAATTTTAAACACTAGAGTTAGATCCAATCAGTTTTATCAAATGCCAATCGTATCAATTCTAGATTTCGCTCAAACAACCATGTTGCATACTTCAATTCTGGTCGTGAGAAATCAAACCACCACGACCAGAATTGAAGACAGTCGAGTCGAAGGAAGCGTCAATGACAATCAACATTTACAAATTTCTTCGTTTTTCCAACCCCAACTACAACAAGTCCAACGTTCATGTATGTTTTGCTACGAAGTATCAACAAAAGTTATATCATCTTCGTGCAAAAATCATTTTTTATGTCTAGACTGTATGAATACATACATGCTACAACCATCTTACAATCATCCAATAAATGGACTGAGCAACAAATTCGAATGCCCCTTTGATGGATGTTTTGCTAAATTTGATATTAATGCCGTTTCTAATTTTGTGGATGAAAACGTAAAAGAATATTTAAAAAGGCACATTGATTCTCTTCCAGATAAATGTGGAATGCCTATTTTTTGTCAACGATGTGGATCGACAACGCTTTTCGATTTATCTGAAAATGCGCACGATTTTGAATGTTCTGCGTGTCTTTCTAATGTTTGCTTAAGATGTGCAGTTCCATTCGTGACACATATTCCGCTAAAAGTGAAAATTCAAACTCAAGATGTTTCGATCTCACGAGGTTGTTTGTGTCACGGGATAGTTGATAAAATTTCCATAAACGGGTGGACTTACGGAATGAAAAAGACAAATGGCTGGTTTTTAGCTAATTTGTCCAACGACGGAAAAGAAATTTATACGATTCAAAAGAGAGATATGACTACAGAACTTGTTAAAAAGACTATCTATTCATTGCTAAATCGAAGTTCTCCATTTTTCACAAAATGTAGCCATTGCAATTTCCAACTAGAACGATCGGAAGCTTGCACAGAACTTAAACATTGCAATATTCCTATTTGTTCGTTGTGTGGATTCAAAGCCGCTCCTGGAGAGAAGACTATTCCCAATGATCATTGGAAAACATGTTTTAGATATGAAGACGAGTTGCTTGAATGTGTTGGCGCTAAACGCGAGGATACCCTTAATTTGCAATATTTACGCCGCGCCTTGCACGTTATCAGGTTTTTTGAACAGTTGTCTGATCATTATAGAATTGAGGCAAGTTTGTATTTACACGAATTGTTAGAAAGTCCTGAGTTCGTTGAAGATAAGTTTTCAAATGCGAAAGATTTCCAATATGGTCTAGTGCCTATGTTTTACGGAGTCAATAATATTCACAATTGCTGCGGAGAAGTTCAATTTTCTACTTTGTTCGCGGCTTCGCTTACTGAACTACTAAAGTCTCCAGAAAACATGTTACCGACCAATTTAAACTTAACAAACGGAACTCATAATATTGATGATGACGATTCTAGCGAAGAATCAAGTGAATATACAGGAGAACGTCGGTCTCGGTCTCGGTCTCGGCCTCGGTCTCGGTCTCGGTCTAGGTCGCCACATAGGACCCCAGCGGCACCGAGAGTAGCACAACCACCACCGCGAGAATCAAGAATCACAAACGTGAGCGATGGAACAGTTTTGCGCATCCCGTTTTCAGATTGGATTCGAAGACGCGAGATTCAAATCGTTGATACCGATCCTCGAAACTACACGAATCATAGAAATACTTGAATAGAATTAAATAGGGTAGAATAATATTAATTTATACTAAAAAAACAAAAGAAAATAAAATGAAATTTCTTCATCCGCTATTAATATATCGTGCATTTTCCCATTTAATAAAAAGTAATTTTCAAATTAGCAAAACCCACGCAAGAAAAGTGTTGTTGCGAAAACAAAATGAAAATTGTTTCATATGCAACGACGCCTTTAGCATGAATGTTCCACACGAATCACACCACGTAGATAACAACAAAAATAATAATACATTAGAAAATATTGTTATGTTATGTTGTAATTGCCACGCTTCGATCCACAGATATAATACCAGCTTCCCTCTTGAGGAGTTCGAGGTTTTACAGGGGACAGTATAATTTCACTTCATCATAGAAAAAAAATCTATTTTTAAACATTTCTTTAAATTTAAATTGTTTTTTTGGCAAAAAAATGATAGTCTTTTCGTGTTCTCGTAAATGTTGTCCCCGTAAGCGCGAGCGTCCCGAATTATTCGCTCCCGCGCGGGGGGCGAAGAGGATGAAAGATTACGGGGACGCTCTCAATATTTTAAATACGGCCGATACATTTAGGACGCCGTTGGAATTGATCAAGGCCGAGAAGGTTGTTGAGACCCTCCGCTGCAAATGGTGTAATGTATGCCGCCAGTGTAATAAAAAAAGCCAGGCGAGACCCGAATCGAAGACTGCTATTTGCAAAGCATTTGTACAAGAACTCAAGCGCCGGCATCTCGGAAAACCCTGCGCCTGCGGGTGCGGCCTCGTCTTTACCGAGGAAAATCTCTCGATCCTAGAGTTCGACCACCTCGATCCCGGGACCAAAAAACATATCGTATGCTACTACCCGTTCTGGGCGTGTCCAGTCAACGGCGGCAAAGCGGGCATGGAGGAGGAATACGCGAAATGCCGCGCGATTTGCATGGCGTGTCACAGAATTAGTTCGGCGGCGCAATC
>Ga0114997_10003606_pt1 | contig 12145 bp, 11 predicted proteins | sample ArcticOcean_MG_C_2_FD_87045 | JGI IMG/M metagenome (GOLD analysis project Ga0114997, IMG submission 87045) | Marine microbial communities from western Arctic Ocean - ArcticOcean_MG_CB4_136 | ecosystem: Environmental > Aquatic > Marine > Oceanic | place: Arctic Ocean: Canada Basin | collected... | reverse complement strand
TGTGAAACCAGGAGCATCTTCAGAATTAAGACCACCTTCACCGTCTTCTCCACCTTCACCATCTCCTGGTAATGGAGAATCTATCTCAAGAATTGGAAGTATCATATTTGAATTACAACCATCGCAGCCATCACCTTGAGAATTTGTATCTCTTTTATCATCTGGATGCGCATAATAAACATAAATTTCTGCTGAGCAATCAGAGACCCATTGACATTCTATACCACTATTATCTGCTTGAACTTCATACTCAAGTTGAATTTCTATATTGTCCTGATTTTTCTTCCATTCAGTCATATTTTCAGCAACTGGAAATTCCCATGTAATTGTTTCTTGACCTCCTCCTCCCGTCAAAAATGTTTCACTTGCAACTGGTAATCCTGCTTTCTTAAAAGTAGCTGTAAATTCCTTACATGTAGCCCCTCCTGTACAATCTGATCCTGTTAATCCCCAAGATTCTATGTAAAATGTTGCACGGATGGTCTTATCAAGTTCTAAAATCATATCTTTAGCAAGTACTGGGTCCATCCTTAAACTTATATCAATAGTAATTCTTCCATTTTCTACTTGTTTGTGACCATATCCCTTCTGTGAACTACCTTGTTCACTTTCATTTCCATCAAAGAAAAAATGTCCATGGCCTCTGTCCATTGCTTCGCTTCCAAACATCCAAAATGTTGTATTGTTAGCTGAAGGTTGTCTTTCATCATTTCCTCCACCTTGCATCATACTAACTTCGTCTACTATTGGAGTTCCTTGAACTGGTGTAATGAGCATTGCCACAAGTAAAATTGCAACTATAGATATGCCTCGCATAAATTATACGTGAGTGGACACTTATATTGAGCATTACTGTTAATCGAATCGTTGAAATCCTGTGTTTTGACTATTTGGATTCTGCCGAGTTAGTTTAAGCGCCTCTCCTAATTTATCTGGAAGAAGTTGTCCTTTATTGATTGCATCTCCTCCAACTCCAGTAATAATTGCCATGACTTTGATTGTATCTCCAAATGAAGGATCTTGTCTTGCTCCCATAATGACATTAGCCTCTTCACTAACCTGAGAGGTCATCATTTCTACAACTTGATTTGCTGCTTCAAGAGTCATGTAAGGTCCACCTGTTACATGAATAAGAACTCCAGTGGCTTCTTTTGTATCTATATCTAACAAGGGATGATTCAGTGCCTCATAGACTACTTCCTGGGGTCCTCTATCTGATTCTCCATACAGCATCATGGTAACTCCTCCATTAGAAACAATAGAACGAACATCTGTGAAATCAAGATTAATTAAACTTGGAAGTGTAATTGTTTCTACAATTCCTTTTACAATTTCTGCAATTAACTGATCAAGAATACTAAATGCTTCTTCCAATGGTAAATTGGGACAGAAATGAAGTAAACGATTGTTATCAAGAACAAGTACTGCATCAACTACTCTTCTTAACGATTCTAATCCTTCTAGAGCGCGCATCATTCTTTGACGCCTTTCAACATGGAATGGTGTAGTAACAATTGCAACAACTACTGCTCCAGATGCTTTTGCTTCTTCGGCAACTACAGGTGCTAATCCAGTACCTGTTCCTCCACCCATACCTGCTGTAACAAATACTAAGTCCGCTGAACTGACTATTCTCTTGATTACGTCTCTACCTGCTTCAGCACATCTTCTTCCTGTGTTCGGATCTCCTCCTGCACCAAGACCTCTAGTGATATGCCTTCCAATCAGAAGTTTTTGCATTGCCCTAGTATTATCTAAATGCTGTTTGTCTGTATTTATTGCTACAGTTACAGCACCTTCAACACCAAGATGAGTAATTCTATTGAGAGTGTTATTTCCACTTCCCCCACAACCAACAACCAATATACGGGGATTTGGAACTCCAAAGTCAGATAGTTCATCATCTAAAAGTGCAGTTCCGCCTTTTTGGGTCTCTACGTCTTTACGTAATTCATCAACTAAGTTACTATACGAATGCCCTAATCCTCCGCTTGAGGCTCCGCTATTATCGTTGGTCATACTTGAGTCCCATCCTCTGAGAAGTACTTGGTTGTTTTACCCCTCTTAACCATTCACCTTCTTGAATGACTCGCGAGCAGTTTTTGGGGGTAAGATTTTTTTTTCAAACCCATCTTATAAATTGTTGATTTTTAGAAATGGGTAAATACATCCTGAAGGTGCACTGTGATTACCTCGCTTAGCTCAGTTGGTAGAGCACCTGACTGTAGACGGAAAAATATCATGACTATCGGTAGTCATCAGGGGGTCCCCGGTTCAAGTCCGGGAGCGAGGACCAAAACTAACTTCTTTCATTCTTAATTTCTATTCTTCAAAAAGTTCTGAAACTAAACTAATCAAAAATAAATAGAATTATATTAAATGATAGTTTAACTTTGAAATATGCAAGAATATATATCCATAAAAGAAGAAAATGGAGTAAGCCCTGTAATTTCTACTATTATATTCGGATTAGCCGTTTCAAAATCTCTTATTGCATTTGTGAATGTCTCTTCTTCTTTACTTTCAGCAGCAAAAGTATGCCATACTTCCAAAGTTATGGATCCATCCTCATAAATATTATCCGAGTCATCAGAATTGTCTCCACTTAAACATCCAGGTAAAAGAAGAAAAAGTCCAATAAATAATGTAAAAATATGCTTTTTAAAAGGCATTATTCGTTGCTCTTTTCTCATGTTTTATCATCTCACATATTTTAATAAAACAATTCATTTTTTGATTATTCCAATTGTGAGGGAACCAATTAAAATCATTAGGATTATACCTAATACAGAAATCGAAATCCACATAAGATTTGAATTTTCTGATTCAAGAGACGCACTTAATGACGAATCACACGCGTCAGGAATACCATCTGTATCTGAATCAATAGAATCATCATATCCTCTACATTTATCTTCAGAATCTTGTACTCCGTCTCCATCACTGTCTTGAGTCAAATTGCTTTCTTCTTCAATAATTTCTTCATTATTATCCCCAATAGAATCTGATGTTTCATTTTCTGTACTATTGGTGATTGTATTATTATCATCTAAATCATCAACATTAGTATTATTCGTTTGAGGATTTAGGTTCCCAAATAACATAGAATAATTGTAATGATATTCTTGGCTTGTAGAACAATTCTCAAAACAATTATCCCTAGTTGGATGTAAATCTAAGAATATTTGAGTACCATCTGGTACTAAAGAAATATTTCTTGTAACCCTCCATTTAACTTCATAGGAATTGTAAGTAGAATTTACTCCGTCAATAACATATCTCCAATTTACGGAATCTGTACTTGTTGTTATTCCAATATTATTATTCACAATCAATGTACTAGGATACATTATTGCATCATTACAATAATTTGAAATTATTCCAGAGATATTGAATGAAGATTTTGACTTAACATCATAATCATAATCATGACTGATATTTGTGAAAGCAAGGCACTCAGTTTGTATCTCATTTCCTAGTTGTCTATCACTACATCCATCTGTATATACTGGATCTCCAAGTGGAGTGTTTGGACAATTATCTTTTTCATTTCTTATTCCATCTCCATCTAAATCGGATTGTTCTTCACTACATCCATAAACATCGACTAGTGATTCATTCAATGTTTCTGGACATAAATCTAACTCATTTTCAATCCCGTCATTATCATCGTCTAATACTGTATAATTTGGTATAATTGGCACTATAGATGAATGCCAACGGTCTGCATGTTCTCTTAATCCTGCTTCATTAAAATGAACCGTATCATATCTCCATTGATCGCCAATTAAATCATCAGTGAATGGACCTTCAAAAGTTAGTGGATCAGAGTCTATTACTGCTTGTTGTGCACTGATAATTATCTCCATCTCTGATGCTTCATAATTTGGTAAAAATGATGCTCTGGCAACAACCCAAGGTAATTCCCAACCTGCTTCTATTCTACTTGCGGTAATAATTTCACTAAGTCTCACAGTATAGTCTTCTGTACTAGTCTCACTTGCTAAATCACTCTCTCCTTGATGCCAAAGTAATGCTCTAGCCCCGTTTGGGCCTACTTCATCCAAAGCTAATTTAATTCTAGAAAATAAATCATCACTAGCATCTGGAAGCCATTGTGCAACTGTAGTTCCACCCCACCCAACTGAAATCATTCCAACAGGGACATCATACTGTTGTACTACATTATCTCCTAGTGCAGGCCAAGGTGACCCCCCAGACCCAGTTGCAATAGGTTGGGGATCTGCACCTATTTGCCAATTATCTGGGCCCCATGAACTAACTCTTGAATCTTGAGGAGTAAGTAATGTATCGCCATGATTAGCTGAATTTGATTGTCCTGCTATTATGAATACTTCTCCTATCCCAATTGGAGAAATATTTTCAACTTCTGCTGTGACTCCTTGAAATGAAAATCTAATTTCCATTTCATACCATCCGGTTTCTGCTATGATAGAACCATAGAAAGATGAGCCTGATGGCTTATAAGAATCTGCAATTACTTTCCACTCACTAGGTTCACTAATTGGCTGTTGATTAGTATCAATTCGAATTAATCTTGCCTCAATTAAGTCACATTCAAAATGTATCTTTCCATTAATCGGAAATGTGCCCATATTGTTAAGTTGTCTTTGAACAATCTGATGAGAATCTGGAGATTCTAATTCAACTGCTAATCCTGGAGGTGCTGGACCTTCCCTAACTAATACTCTAAGTGTACTCAAAATATAATCATCTGCTGATAGTGTAAATGTCCAATCTGGGTGTCCAGAACTATCGGGGTTATTTCCAATCCCAAGATCTCCAATATCATCATAGCCCCATCTATTGTAAGAAAATAATGTCTGTTCAGATGCATAATCATGTATTTGCATGCTCCCATAACCTGCATTGTTGTTAACTGGTTTATCTCCAAAATCAAATAATGAATCACTAGCACCAGGTACACTAATAGAATTTATTTCTTCATAATTACTTGGCCAAAATTCAATTACTCCTGTATCTATATTCGACATTCCGCTTAAACTTGGATGATTAGATTCCACATACATATCCTCAATCAATTGTTGAAATACAACTCCTGTTCCAATATGAGGGACTCCAATATCTTCTAGTGAAACAGATAAACTAGGAAATGAAACATATACAAAAATTCTCTCTTCACCTGGTCTTTGAAGTTCAAGATGATAAGCAACTCTATCAAATGTGAAATCAATATTATCACTATTATCGACATCATAATTAATTCCATTGCTATTATAATTATCAATTGTACCAATATCTAATTCATACAATAAAGTGTAATCACTTGCCTCATTAGCATCATCAGATACTACAGAAAAAGAGTCATAATGACTTTCTTCTAAAGATTCAAATTCAAATAATATGCTAGATATCGGACTTAATAACAAAATTATTGAAATTAATAGTGCATATTGAAGCCTTCGCATAGATATCTTGGAGATATACCCTCAATGTCAAGGTATTGATTCAAATAAAAAACCGATACACGACTATTTATTGGTAATTTTAAAACATCATCATTCGATTGGATTTCACCCAAAATGCTACAACAATTCCGTTTGGTTTCAATTATTGTCTTACTACCGATGATGATAGTTCCAATCTACCTAAATGACCTCACATATCTATATCGATACTTGACTCAATGGTCAATAGAAATAGCAACTATCTCTACTCTTTTGACATATTTTGCTGCTAAAAAACCGGATAATTCTAAACTAAATCGAATCGCATTAATTGGTCTTGAAATTGCTATATTTATGACCATAGGTACAATGATTGCTTTTTGGAGCTCTTTTCCAAATATTTACTTTTGTTGCATAGAAACATATTGGATTTTTTCTCTATCAATTAGTCATATTATCCCTCAATTAATTGTTCTAACAAATTTATTTTTGAGTGATATTAAAATTAATGTAAAAGATGGTTTGTTTGGAGTGATAGTTATTGTTGCTTACCTAATAACTGATTATTTAATATCTCAATCTCCAAGTGCTCCTGATACATATGAATTTTTACAATGGGGAACTAAAGATGCAATAGAACTTTCAGGATTCTTCATTATTGGAATGTATGTTTTCTATATTGTCATTTGGAAGATAAATGAATCTTTCAAAAACGAAATCGATATACACCTCTAAGGATTGGAAGGTACATGATTCAGTACTCTTGTGCGTCTTGTGGAATGGGCGTTGTTGGAATGAAATGTGCAAAATGTGAAAACGATTTAGTTCATGATACGATTACTACCGCTGATGGGCGCGTTGTTGCAGTAGCACGTTGCCCTGAGGGTTGTGGGAAAATAAAATCTCCAATGTGCTGTGGTTCTGACATGGCATGTGCACTCTAAAAGACTCGATTTTCTTGAGGCTTTGTGAATGAAATACAATTACCTAATTAATCAAAATTGTGTTGACTTAATGAATTCAATGGATGAAGAGTCTGTTGATTTAACTATTACGTCTCCTCCTTATGATAAATTAAGAAATTATGAAGGATATGATTTTGATTACAAAAGCATAGCTGAGGGCTTATACAAAGTTACTAAACAAGGCGGCATTGTAGTTTGGGTTGTAGGTGATAAAATCAAGGATGGAAATAAATCACTAACTAGTTTTAAACACGCACTTTATTTTCAAGAAATTGGTTTTAATGTTCATGATGTAATGATTTATCGTAAAAAAAACACTCCCTTTATGCGTTCTAATGCATATACAAATTGCTATGAATTCATGCATGTATTCTCCAAAGGTAAACCACAGATATACAATCCATTAATGATTGATACAGTTAGGCAAGGGTATGAGAAAATGCCCACAAACAAAGGGCCTGATGGAGTAAATAATAAAATTGTGGGGAAATTAAATCCTAAAAAAACTAGAACAAACATCTGGGAATATGCTGTTGGGATGCATGGAACTACGAGTGATAAAATTGCATTTGAACATCCAGCAGTAATGCCTGAAAAATTAGCTGAGGACCATATATTGTCCTGGACAAATGAAGGAGGATTGGTTTTCGATCCAATGTGCGGTTCAGGAACAACTTGTAAAATGGCTTTAAAAAATAATCGAAAATACATAGGGTGTGATATTTCAGAAGAATACATTGAAATTGCCAAAAAGAGAATTAAGATGGTGAATGAATGAATTTTCGTAGAATTGTTTCTATTCTTTTTGGATTACCCTTCATAGGGATAGGAATTACACACTTTACAAACCCCACTTGGTTTGAACCAATCGTTCCTGAAGTATTAGGAAACCCTCATTTATGGGTATTATTAAGTGGTATTTTTGAAATATTAATTGGTGTTTTAATTATGATTCCAAGATTTACAAAAGTTTCTTCCGCTAGCATGGCTTTAATGCTAATTACTCTATATTGGGCAAACCTCAATATGTGGATAAATGATATTGAAATTGGAGGAACTAACCTCTCAAATACGGGACATTTAATTCGAGCATTTATTCAATTATTACTAATATTAACTGCGCTTTGGATTGGAAAATTACCTCCATTTAAAGATGAAACCTATGATTAAAAGAATTTACTTATTTTTAATAAATGGTGAACCAAGATAAAATACAACTGGAATTGAAATGAATAACAGCGATACGGCCCAAGATAGAATAGAACCGCTGAGTATACCGTATAACGGAATAAATCTCGTAGTAGCTAATGCATACAAACTTACGGACATTGAACCCAACATCATTGGACCAACAGCACCACTAGGTACTTCTTCGCCCTGTGAAAGCCAGAGCGAAACCATAGTTGTCAAAAAAATTGCAGGAAATACTGATGCTATACCTGCTAATAATGGAGAGCCCTGCTGAGAAAGCCACACAGCGATTCCAATGGCTATTGCAGCAGCAATTCCTCTCGATGCTAAACTGGTTAAGCCAACACGATTAACTCCCCGTGGTGCAGGATGAAAACCACGAGTTGCCCATCTCCCAAATATTAAACCAATTCCAAGTGCAAAACAACCTACTAAAATTGGATCGATTTCTGAAAAAAGATTAACAACTATTATAGCACCAATGAACCAAAAAGTGATATTTATTGTTGTAATGGCTGTAAGACGAATAGGCAGATTCCAATCCGGAATTATATTGGGAGTAAAACGCCAAGACCACAAGAAAAATGAATTCAATAACATTCCAACAGGAACCATCCCCATCGAAGATTCAAAGGATGATTGTGTTGGATCTGCAAGCCAAATAAATGCTGCTGCAGGTACGATTGTTGTAGGAACTGTACCAAAAATACCTCCTATTACCCCACCATATTTTTCAATCGCAACTGTAGCAAATATTGCAACTAACCCTGCAAAAAATGCTGATAATAATATATTATTCATTTCCATTAAATTCACCGATTCAAATGAATTAATTAATACTTAATTCCAAATTTATTATAAATAAAACTCATCAACCATGCTGGACCTATCATTAAAAATTGTAAATCTTCGAAGAAAGATGGTTTAATTCCTTCAATTTTATGGCCATAAAATTGACCTATCCAAGCTAAAACAAATACAATTAAGGATGCTTGCCAAAGTGGAAAACTAATAATCTCATTGTAAAAGTAACAAAAAGAAAAACAAAATCCACACCACAGCATCATTCCAACATTAAGAGACATTGACAACCTTGCATAGAATAAAAAAACGGGAATTACTGCAAGAGTAGCAAAATTTAACCAAATATATTCTGTACTCCAAGGCTTAGGAATTGACCACAATAAACCTACAATTGATAAAAATATTAGTGGAACACAAACCCAATGTATTTTTTTGTTGAGGGGGTTTTGATGACTTACTCCATATGCATCTAACCATTCTTGCATATTACGTGATTTAGATTCAGACATTGTTCACCTGAATCATTTCAAACTAATTAATAATGCTCAATAAAAATATTATTTCTTACTATTTAGTGTAGGAATAAATGTAAGGGTTTGTAATTGTGCTGATAACATAAGTCCCCATTCACCAATTGCTCCTATTGCTTGCATATTTAAACTCACGAATAGGATCATAAAAGTAAAACAAAATAAACCGGAAAATGCAATTTTGCGTCTGATTGAATTCAAAGGTTGTTTCCAAAAAATAATCTCTTCATCTATATCTCTTCTAGAATTTAATAACATAAATACCCATAAAGCAATAGAAATAAAAATAATTGAAGCGATAAAAACATGTAGTAATAATTTTGTATCAAAGGGGAAAAAAGTAATCATAAACAACGATGCACCTCCTAAACTTGAACTTGTAAGAGCAAGAAAATTATCTCTCCTACTCTTTTTATTTTCAATATCCACACTTGAAGCGGTACGAAGAAATACCTCAATTCCAATCAAAACAAATAACATCCCTGCAATTCTAAAGCCAATGTTAAATATTGTATTTTCTGGAGAATATACTCCTCCTGAGGAGATGAATGGAGGCAAGCCATTTGGAAATAACACTAATGAATTGAAGTATTCATCTGATCCCTCAGGTAATTGACTAGAAAGGTCAACTGAAGTTCCTCTGATATTTTCTCCCGTTTGTAAAATTACTTGAGTAATTACAGAAGTTCCTATAACCATAATAACTCCTAAAATCAATATAAACCTTAGTTTATTATCGGACATTATCTTTTGTGGAAGTTCCATATCATCACTCTAAATTCATTCGTCTTCAAATTTATTTTCCAATTTTAATAAATTTATTTCAGGAATAAAAGTCAAAAACGTTACCAAAATACTTCCAATTAATACCCATTCCCATAATGCTCCTTTATCTAATAATGGATAAATGTCGTTTGTACAATACTCTTGCATATTGTGTGTTAAAGCCGCCCATGAATCTCCATCAAAATCTTCATTCCATACCTTTCCTACTGTTTTAAGCATCTGCCATAAAGATACCAGTGCCAATAATGATGTAAATGCCCTTAATGAAATTAATTTAATAAAATTAGAATGCCCTTTAAGTAATTTAAATGTTATAATTGTAACTGAAATACACCAAAAAACACCACCATAAAAGATATCCAATGCATATGAGCCGTGAGCAAGCACATCTATATTCCAAGGAGTATATCCAATTCTAAAACATCCTACTGCCGCTACAATTCCTGGAACTAATGCAGCATAATTAAAAACAACCCAAAATGGTCCGTAATTATTATCGACTATTACCTTATGTCTGAATGCATGGATCTCGAAAAGAAACCACATTACAAGTATACTACTTCCTATTGCTCCAAATGTAAATATTGTATCTCCTGGTTGATAAAGATCTAAATCAGAAATAAATGGCATTATAGCTTTACAACCTTGAGCAACCCACGTAATCCAACCCAAAATTAACCAACTAAATGAGAAACACACTGAACAAATCAAAGATAATCTCAAACGTTCAGATGATTCCATAGTCTCTCCTGATTAAGTTTAGATATAATCATTATTCATAAATAATTCAAAATTCGTTCAACTCATGTAAATATATTCTTCATTTATTATTCATGGAATTATTCCATAACATTATCCTCTAGGGCATCTAATTTGATGCAAAAAAAGGAATTTGAATAATATTTGTTTAGAAATCTTAAATAATCTTTTCAAAAAGGAGAGATTAATCTGGGGAGCTTAAAGCTGAGAGGTTATTGAAAAGTAACGACCCATTTACCTGATCTGGATAATACCAGCGGAGGGAGAAAAAGATGGATACAAATATTGCATATGGATTAATGCTTGCAACACTTGGTTTCTTCGGCTATGTCGGATACCAAGCGGCGACTGAAAAAGAACTTGATAACGACGAATTTCTGTCGGCTAGAGGTAGTCAAGATTGGTTAAGGATTGGCCTTAGCCTCTTTGCCTCTGGAATGGGTATATGGATTCTCTTTGCTCCATCAGAAGTTGGTTATTATGGGGGATTCTGGGATGTAGTGGGTTACGCAGTATCTGCTGCCACACCGTTCTTACTTCTCGCCTATGTTGGGCCTATGGTCCGACAAAAATTACCAGATGGTGTAACTCTAGCAGACTATGTACGCATGAGAATCGGACGGCCAATGCAACTCTATGTTGGCCTTATTTCTATAGCCTATATGTTCACTTTCCTTTTTGCTGAGTTTACTGCAATTGGAAAAGCAATGGATGTACTCAGCGGCATGAAACCAATTATTCCAATGCTTACTGTTGCTGTAGTGACTACTGCATACACGACCTATGGGGGATTGCCAGCATCTCTACGAACAGATAGATGGCAAGCATGGGTAGTCATGTGGTTAATTGTCTCGTTACTCCTCATCCTATTCGCAGGAGATTTAGGTTCACTAATCTCCGATGCTAAGGCATACAATCCTGAAGATAGTTGGAGTATTGGTAGTATGTCTTACATGGATTCCTTTTCTTCTGGCTTGGCTTTAGTCATTGCAATTACTGCTGCAGAAATGTTTTCCCAGGGTAATTGGCAACGTGCTTGGGCTTCAGAAGACGACAAAGCACTCAAGAAAGGTGCAATACTTGCTGCAATCTTAGTCCTCCCGTTAGTATTCATCATGGGTGTTCTAGGTACAGTTGTAGCAGGGCAAGGCGCAGCAGATCCTTCTGCTGCTTTCTTTGTACTAATAGAGGATGCAAGTATTCTACTTGTTGCAGGATTCATAGTCCTTGGAATAGCACTAGTGTGCTCTAGTGTTGATACTTTGCAAAATGCGGTAGCAGCATCAATTACTCGTGATTTGTCAGATGGGAAAATGAATCTCAAGCAAGCTCGTATTGCAACTTTAGTAATGATTCCAATTGCTATTTATCTGGCTACAGGTCCTACAATTGGTAGTTTTACCTTCGATTCATTAGGGGTTTTTGAAATTTTCCTCTTCGCTGATTTACTCGCAGCAGCTACAGTGCTGCCAGTATTACTTACTCTCTGGGAACGTATCGATTCAAGAGCCTCATTAGCAGGAGCAATTTGTGGATTATTATCTGTGGTTTTTTATGGGTTTTACACTGCAGATTTGGGAACTGGTATAGGGTATATAATATCGCCAACTAATGAATTTGGATTGGCTAATTTAGGGGTTTTTCTATCTGCCCTTATCGGTTCAGGATTTGTGACTATTGC
>Ga0114997_10003604_pt1 | contig 12150 bp, 13 predicted proteins | sample ArcticOcean_MG_C_2_FD_87045 | JGI IMG/M metagenome (GOLD analysis project Ga0114997, IMG submission 87045) | Marine microbial communities from western Arctic Ocean - ArcticOcean_MG_CB4_136 | ecosystem: Environmental > Aquatic > Marine > Oceanic | place: Arctic Ocean: Canada Basin | collected... | reverse complement strand
CGCGTGATGAATAATAGAAAAAGTCGTGCCGCCTCCAGCCCCAGCTGCGATGCAATAGCGAGGGAAAATCTGCAAATATTCTGCGGTCGCTTCAGCGTGATACATCATGGGCTGCGCCATGGCGTTACACGTCACTAAGCCGTCGATGTCTCTTTTCTTAAGTCCCGCGTCCGCAATGGCAGCAAGCGCCGCTTCAACTCCCAGCTCCATTGGCGTTCTTCCGGGTATAACCCCGACTTCGGTGTCCGCCGCACCTACAATCGCGACTTTACCGCTAAAGCTTTTACCCTTCATCAGCAAACCTCACCAAAATCTGACCTGGAGTCACTATTTCACCAAACTGATTTTTAATATAGGCATCGATTTCAACTTCCCTAGAATCTGGACGCAGCGCTGTTATTTCTCCACTGGCACTCAGAGTGGCGCCGACGAAAGTAGCCACTCGGTTCGAATAATCGATTGAAAAAATTTGACCATCTTCGCCAAGCCATTCCTCGACGCACTGATGTAACCAGTCACCCAGCATGGGACCAGCAATAACCAGTCCCGGATAGCCTTCTGCTTTCTTTGCATAGGGCTCATCAAAATGAATTCGATGTGCGTTCCAAAGCGCCGCGTTGTAAAGCATCAGCTGCACATTGTCAGGAGAATATTCTCGACCTTGTATATGCTCGCCCACACGCAGGCCAGCGAAGCGATCCAGATTCCCTGCCATCACCGTAATATCCTTGTTGTTTTCTCTAGAATGACCAAGTCACCATCATCGTTAACAATGTCCATCACAACCTCATAAAAAATTAAGGAACCCGAACGACCCTGCTTCTCGTAAATATCGGTTAAAGTCCTCATAGACGTTAGCCAGTCACCCGGATAGATGGGCTTGTGGTACTCAATCTTTAATCCACCTGCCATGGCTTTTTCAAGGGGGAATTTTGGAAGCAGTCCATCAATAGAGACACCATCAGGCGTTAACTGCCATAACTCAACTACATCCCAAAAAAGAGCCACATGAAACATCGGCGGCGCCTCATCTCCATCGAGGTATTTGCGTTGCCGGTTATCCGTGGCAACAGCATATTTTCTTATGTCGCGACGCGTAACAATTTCTCGACGCAACTCACTCTTACGGCCGATGGTTGACAAAAGCTGCTCGGATAATAGTCCGCTCATATCTGGTTCTCCGCTATGGCTTCACTTGTATGAGGCATGTTGAAATTGGGGAAGTCGTCGGCAAGCCTGCTTGGTTCACTATAAACGAAATCAACTGATCAGGCATTGGATCAAATGATGTTTCAATAAGAATACTCCGAGTTAACATCATCAATTCTAATCAAGATCACGATAAACCGATACTGACGACTATTTTCTCAGATTTTTCTAAACCCAATGGCGTAATTAATCGTTTTAGATCGACATCTTTAGCAATTTAATCATGACTTATACGAACAAAGAGAAGTCCCGCATTGCTGAGATGGCTTGAGAAGATAGAACGCCGTTTGAAGCTATAAAAGTACAGTAAGGTCTAAATGAGCCAGCTGTGACAATTTTACGAAGGTCGTAGCTAGCTTGCGTGAAATGGGCCGGCACAGCAATCTAACAAGCATTCAGCAAGGGTAGAAAAGAAATGAAGCTTAAGCTAGCTATTGGTATTCTTGCGCCGGTTTTTTCGGTTTCAGCAATGGCTGACAATTACTTTATGGCAGGCGGGCTCAATCACTCGTCAACAGAATGGCAAAACGAAGCATACTTTTCAGCAGCGCCAGCTTATATCGGAAAACATTCGACAGTATGCGGCGGTAACGGAAAAGTTAGTGACGTATTAGCGAAACCTGAGCAAGGCCCAATGGGAAGAACTATATCCACAACAAACAACAATACAAAAAGACGGATGGGAACGTTGTGAAACGATGGTCGACTCCGCAAGAGAAGGCTGCAAGAAAAGCTGGCGACGGATAAACGATAGATGGAGACAGGTCGTGAAAGAACGTGTGAATTATTGGGACACACTTAAAAAATCCTGTCGAGGTAGCGTTCCAAATTAAATAATTTGTCAAATGTATGACTCTTTAACGAGAAAGTGTTGTTTCACCGCGCTACTCATCCACACTAACCTGCCTTAAAGCCCTTCGTCCCCTGTCTCTCTTTTTTACTATTTAAACATTCGCTTTCTATGTAAAACCTTTCTTGCCTCTAGTTCTTGAGCCCTGCTCGGAGATGAAAGAGGCAACAGCTATATTCACACCTCGAGCGGACGCGGCTCGAGATGAAGACTCTCTTTCTTTCGCATTTTATAGACGCGGAATAGACGAAGCATAGTAGGAATTATCGTTGTTCGAGCGAATTATTGTTGAGTGGAAGCCAACATGCTCGACGTCATATTCTTACTAAACGATGAACCATAACGGTTGTCAGCCATCAAACTGCCGAATTAAGGGGGCAAAAAGCAATATTGTTCTCAAGAATCAGTTTCCTCAAGTTTTTTAAGACTCATTTTTTCTTTCAAACCCATTAAATAAGCTGCTACCGATAAAATAAAAACAGCCCCTGCCTCTGCTAAAAGAATAGATGGCTCCATATCTTTACTCTGCATAACAATTAATCTGCAAAGCGCGGTCATGGCAATAATGATTGGGAGGGTGATAGGAATTCTATTTGTCGAGTAAAAAGCACCAATCATGCCAATAATTTCTGCGTAAATAAAAAGCATAAATAAATCAGGTAACTTAATGGCCCTCATCAGAAACATACCCCAGACATACTCAATACTTGCAAGAACAGTTAAGCAGCCAATCACTGCTAACAGGGTCTTTTCCGACGCGATAGTAGTCCAATGAAGACCTCGATTTAACTTGTTTCTCTGAAACAACTTTTCGAATATATTTTTCATTCTTAGCAACCATCCTATAAAACGTTGTATGGGCTTACTGTGCCCTACCCCTAAACTTTGCGGGCAGGGCTTTAAACCTTTAACTCATTAAGTCATTAGCGATTGAATATTTTTTTCTGCCTCAGTTTTACATTTCGCATCTATCTTTAGTTCAATGTTTTTTTGCTTCTTTAATTGCTGGTCTCTTTCATATCGTTCTTTCAGCCGGTCTAGTTACCACTTAGGTAGCTAGACTCCCTGGTTCCAGTCAAAATCGTCATCAGCATGTTAAATACCCAATTCGTTTTGCCTCTGCCAAAACCCTAAACCCGAACCTTTATCTCCGCTCATCATCTTAAGCGCTATTTTTGTCTGTACTGGAGTAGTTTTCTACCGCGCTTTTATAAGCCTCTGGTGCAGGAAAACAATACCTGTGAACTCTTCCATTTCTAATAACCAACTGAATGAATGCTACGGGTAGCATAACAATCGAGAGTGAATTACTTAATTCTCGATTCTTATGCACGCTTATCCTCTCTTACACTGACCACTGACCACTGACCACCGACCACCGACCACCGACCACCGAGAGTGTAGTTCCGGCAACTTGTCATTGCTATTACTCTTTGAGCAAGCGGCGATTGCTCAAAAGCGGTCATGCCTATTGTCATCCCCTCTTAACCTCTCCAAAGATACAGCCAAACGAAATCAAGCTTCAACTCTGGATTAAACTGGAGCTAAAGGTCAACACACTAATGACTGGTTGGGCTGTTATCTATTTCGTAGGTTTCTGACCATACATAATATTCATTTTAAATAACTCTAAGTATGTATTGCTAACGCCAGCACTTGAGCTACAAAAATCATATCGTGCTTCAAAAGCTCTACTCTCAGACTTTATAGCAGGTTCTCTTTGAACAACTGGCGCAACGCTGTAAGCATGCTCCTCAGCGTATGTGAGCTGACCACTTGTCATTTCCGACCACATCCAGGCTTGAGTTTGTAACCATTAGTTCCACCCAGCCTCTATCCTCAAAAACCGGTTCAACGGGCATTTTCTTGGTCACCCCATCATTGACTCCTATAGAATAAGGCTAAGAGCGAAGCAGAGGTTTTGTTTCTCGAGAAACGCCTGTATTGCGGCTAAATTCGCCGTTACCGTCACGCAAAGCGTTATATTTTAACGCCTACATCCCACGCCCATTGATTCATAATAAGGGCATTGTTCAATGAAAGGCGATAAACCTCTCCGAGGCCTTTAGATCTAAAGGTTTCATATAGCTCTTTGAATTGTTGGGCATGTCTTGATGTGCAAGTTGGTGTAAGAGCACTTGGGAGTGGCTGCAAAATCACTCTCGCACCTAAAAAAATCTACTACTTGAGGTGCTTTCCCAGCGGCACAGATTATTTTCATTTATATATCTATCTCTTGCTCGCATCTAGAAACCGTGGTTAAGGGTAGTCTCGTTGAAAAAAAATGGATATTTCCTTAGTTATTGTTGCGTAACACGAATGATAATGGTTATCATTCGTATGCTGGGCCGCGGAGATTTAGTCAGAGACAACCGCCAAGGAACCATCGGTTAGTAATAACCCAGGAGCTAATTTGAGAAAATGAGTGCACTCCTGTAGTTCGCCGATTTTCATAAAAATTAAATATTTGGGCTATGAGGCTCAACTAAGAGTTCGACTTGAAGAGCTTGGGCTAAAGGTTTTGCCTCTTCTGAACATGTGTTTGGTCATGAGGGCCCCTCCCCTCTATGATACTGTTGTCAGATGTTTTAGAAGAGGCTTTTTTTTAGGCGTTAAAGGAGAAGCCATCACCGGAAGTGGCACGCTAGAAGTCGTTTTGGCTTTCAACACTTTCGGTTTACTTTTATCGCTTAACTATTTGAGGAGTCTATTAATGAATAGAAAACTAAACAGAAATAAATTACCGAAATTCGAGCTGATTTTGGCATTTCTCCTCTATTTATTGGCGCAATATGTTACTTCTCGGAAAGAGATTCCCCAGGCAGGGTCTGAGCATTTTAGACTTATTCATCCGCATCCGGACCGTGAGTCTAAGATTTTGCGGAATGTCGGTAAAATCCTCCACCTACAATGGCGTGGGCTGACTAACCGCCTCTGGTCGACTTTGGGGTAGATAAAGTAAAGCCACATTAAAGTTTCGTCATTTTTAAAAGATGTTTACACCTCCTCCACATGTGTTGGAGAGCACCACGAACTTAAAAACTAGTTGGTTAAACCTATAAAAAAAGGAGAAAATCGATGTTTCTTGCAATGAACCGATTCAAGATCACGCCAGGTTTTGAGCCTGGGTTTGAGAAGACCTGGCACGAAAGAAATTCTGTTTTATCTCAGGTGCCTGGTTTTAAAAGGTTCGCGTTACTTAAAGGGCCTGTGACAAATGCTTACGTTCTTTACGCCTCCCATTCCGTCTGGGAGTGTAAGGGGGCATTTGAATATTGGACTAATTCAGGCAGTTTTCTAGAAACACATAATCAAACCATCGCACCTAAAGGCACTTATCTTGCTCACCCGGTAGAGTCGGAAACCTTGTTCGATGAAGTACGTAAGGATTAGCGAAAAAATGAAAAAAGCACCATTAGACTTTGTGATTGAGTCAAATAAAAAGACAGTCGTAAACTATTATACGCCGACCCCAACAGATCAAGTAAAGACCGCGGTGCCAGTTAGAGAGTTGTCAAAAAGTGGGCAATTGGTCCTTTGGAGTATCAGGAGATGGGTCCAAAGAAGTCGACTCGGTGATCGCGTTGATACAACACTAAAAAAGACATATTCGCTTGCAGGTATACCCGACGCACAAAAACCTTTTGAGGAGTTGATGACACTACTTGCGACCGTTGCATTGCGTCATGTTGTGGTGGAGTGTCAGTGCTCTGCATTTTTGAGCTCAGATGAGTTACTTATTATGCATACTCTCAGGTCACTGCAATCAGGACATCATGAAATTGCTGAGCAGAGAATCGCGAGAATTATTGGGGGGCAACTTGGTTGGACTTTCTGTCGAATAGGCGCTGACTATGTGAAATCTTTGGAAAAGGCGGGGTTTTCTTTGAATCGGATTAGTGTTTTGTCCGTTGCGCGGTAAAGAAAGATCTCGCTGTAACTGAAGGTATCGAGCCAAGAATATTGGCTCTACCGAGAACTACGACACTAGCTTCAGGTCGGAATCTAGTCTTATGCTAAAGAGACTTACATGATGCTTATGCTGGGTAAGGATCAGATTACCACTATGGTATCCTCTTGAATGGAGCAGCCTTCCCTATCGATAATGATGACTCAAAAAAGCTAGGCTATGCGAGCAAGCACACAGAGGCAGGTTTTTTCTGCTACCGTATTTTCTACGGATAATACTTATTTATCATGACTATGCCTACTAGATAAAGTGATGAGTAATACCTGAATCGTATTGAAAATTTACGTGTCTTTGATCAGCTCCCCTTCATTTACCTACATACATTCGACGCTTCAGAATCACGCGGCTTGCAAAGAAACGCATAAGTATTTAACTTGCGCAAGTGGTTAGCCCCTTAATATTTGAATGGCATACACAACATGCCTTACTTTTTTACAATAAGTATTTATTGCAGCTTATGACCTCTATCATTAACTTTTTCAGCAACCTTAAGCTAATCGGCATTATGGTTTTCAGCGCCGTATTGGGAAGAATTTACCTTAGAAAATTCAAACCAGAGACCCTTTGCTTCTGTCGCAGTATGGGCTACGAGCGTCTCTTGGACATTTACCGCCCTAAATCTGCCTCCGCCAAAAGACTACCCACCATAGTCTGGTTTCATGGCGGTGCTTGGAAAATGGGTGACCGAAAAGCCATTGAGCGGATAGCCGCTGAACAACTGGAACGGGGCTTTGCTCTTGTTAGCGTAAGTTACTCACTAAGTGATACCGCCCAGTGGCCGGTTCAATGCCACGAAGCGAAGGCGGCGATCCGTTATTTACGCGCGAACGCCCCCCGATTAGGCTTAGACCCAAACAAGCTTATCGCCGCTGGTATGTCAGCTGGTGCGCATATGGCTTGTATATTGGGTGTGTCTGCAGACCATAAACAATTGAATGGCCAACTGGGCGAGCACCTTGAAGAAACGACCAAGGTAACGGGTGTCCTAGCCTTGTACCCCCCAACCGACTTTCTCTCCGTTAGCAAAGACTGGGACGGACTACTAGATTATTACTCTAAAGATTCGCCAGTTACCGAGTTATTGGGAGAATCCATATCAACTGCACCTCAGAAATCCAACTTAGCCTCACCCCTAAAACTCTTTGAGCGCAATTGCCCGCCTACTCTTTTTTTACACGGTGATGCTGACCCAATAGTGCCAGCGAACCAAAGCATCATAATGCACGAGAAGTTGCAGGCAGCAGGCATCGACAGTCAGCTAATGCTTTTGCCGGGGTATACGCACGGGGACCACCGATTTAACCGGGGTGAAGCCGCCGCGAAAATTACTGCTTTCCTGGAGGACCTCGCCATTAGTTAATCGCAACTGAGATTCGTAACTCGCGGATCGCCTGTTATTTTCTAGAAAGGCTGGCTGGGCATCCATTCGCTTCTCCATCAGTGCAGACTAGAGAAATGTTGGCAAACAGTGAACGGCCTTATCATGAGCCTAATTTTTTTCGCTCTGGCATTCTATGCGTGCAACCATCTTGCCGCTTGGTATTCGGTATCGATCTGTGACTTTACCTCTTCTTTGCTCATCCTTGGGAAAAGAGAAGATAAAACTAGCCTAGTAACATGGATGCTGCAACCGCATAGGCAACCCATTTTACTAAATTCTTTATGACGATGATGACTGACTAAACCAACTGGATCGAGGCTTTCCCCTTTCCCAACGCTCACGCCCGTGGTGCAATCCGGAACTATTTACCTATGCTAAACATTCGAAGGCTGTTGGAAGCAGTAAATGTTTTTCTAAACGTGCTCTAGAGAGATCACAAAAATGGTGGGACGCCTGATGGGGTCCTATCTCTGTCTCTTTCCGTGTTTGAATGCTTTTTACTTAGCGACACTTTCGCACCATCGGCGTCACGATGGGGGAATTATAAATTTGAATCTCTCCAATGACTTCAAAGCCATGCCGGAGATACAAAGAGATATTTTTTTGGTTGCTTGATTCCAAATAAGCCATCGCCTTTTCATTGTCTAACTTCTCGGTCATATGTTTCATTAAGGCTGCTCCTACACCCTTGTTCTGGTGTCCTGGATCCACGCCAATCAGTGGTAAGTACCAACAATTGTCATCATGAGGATGATAAGAATCCATAGTCGCGAGCATTTCGCTCACTTTCGGTAAAAAATCAGGACTAAATATCTTCGCGAATGTTTCACCGACCGCTTCCTCATCCGTTTCTGCACCGGGAGCTAGCCACATAGCAGTACCTTCAAAATCTGATGTGACTAAACAGGTGTTGCCCTCAACTGAATGACCCGCAAAGACGTCGAAAGTTTCAATGATATTTGAAAAATAGCTGTCGGATGACGGAAACATCCATCGCAGTAGTGGGTCTGAGCAAAACGCTAAGGCTAATGTGCTTAAGGCCCCAACGCGATCATCGGGTTTAGCCCAACTGACTTCTGGTGGATATTTCAATTTCTTTTTCCATATCTAAATTTTGCAACACAGTAACCTATTGAGCTTAAGTTATGAATGGGCTTTTCTTCGAACTCGATTAATTGATCGGAGAGAACCCGACACATGATCGTTTAAGTATTCTTGCAAGCCTGCGTCACTTTTAATCTCATTGAGTCTTCATTTAGCAGTAAAAATTTCTCTCCTCCTCAAGATCCCGTTCCGCCAACAACTTCTTTGATCGACTATTTTCTTGCTCCAGTTGCTAAGGGGAAATTTATCTTGTTCGATGAATTCTCAAGTAGTGATAAGCCTCATTAAAATACAAAACAACAAAACCAATCACTTATCAGATCTTTATTCTCAACTAATATCGCCATTAGACCTACCGAGCCATTTTTACCAGCCGTTGAGCGCGCCAGAAATGAAACGCCGTCCAAATATTAAAGAGGGCAATTGCCGCGACGCCGCCACGAATCCCATTTGCTTCTAGTGTGGGGTCACCACCGGAAATATTGTCAGATACAGCGCCGACAAACAGAGGCCCGAAACCAAGACCTATTAGACCGCTAAATAGAAGGTAGATGGCTACTGCCATCGCCCTAGTTCGATCACCTGCCAGTGATTGAATCAGCGAAAAGTTTGGACCGTAGTAGAAAGTGGCAGCAAATGTCGTCATTCCGAGCAAGCAGATAGATAGATTAATATTTGCTACATTAACCGCAGCGAATGTGCAGGGAACAGCAAGAAGAAAAGTCGCTGTAATCATCTTAAGGGACGTGCCCGGCCTATCCTTGTCGAACTTGTCACCTACCCTGCCACCTAGCCACGCGCCCGACATGCCCGCAATAGCCACCATAAGACCTAGCTTCAGTCCGAGCTCACCGTAGCCGATGCCGAAAACTCGCACATAAAGGCTTCCGTAGAACGCGGCAGTGCCATAGGAAACGAACTGAATCAGAATGCCCGACATCACCAAGTGCCAGTAGATCGGTTTAGACCATAGTTCAGTCAGCGCTTCTTTTGGCGTCTGCTGATCGGGTTCGGGTTTAAAGGCTTCTCTTAAACTGACATGACCGCGAGGTTCTCTGACCGTCCACCAAACGACAAGCGCAACAATAAGTCCGGGAACGCCTGCAATGAAGAAGGCTATTCGCCAGTCAAAGTTTTCGACTATCCATCCGCCTCCGGCGAGTGCAATGAAAGCGCCTAGGGGTACAGCGGCACCGTAAACACCCATGGCGCTGGCGCGACGTTCCGGGGGGAAATAGTCAGCGATCAAAGAGTGTGAGGCTGGTCCGGATGCCGACTCACCAATACCAACACCTACGCGCGCCAGAAAGAGTTGTACAAAATTGCTTGCTGTACCACACAGCATCGTCATCACCGACCAAATACCAATGGCGACGGCGATAATTCGGCTTCGGTGCCATTTGTCAGCGAGGAGCGCCACAGGAATAGCAAGCGTGGTATAAAAAAGAGCGAAAGAGAGCCCTGTCATCAACCCGATCTGTTTGTCAGTAAGGCCCATCTCCTGCTTGATCGGCTCCGCAACGATCGAGATAACCTGCCTGTCGAGAAAATTAAGCATGATGACAACGAACAGCACAGCCAACACATAATTAGCTTCTCGATGAGAAGGAGTTGTCACTTGGGCAGGGGGTCTTCCTGATGGCATAGTGTTTTTCTTTAATCGAGTTGCAACTCAATGTGGCCTTAGTGTCGCTTGCTTAGCCTTTGAGCTTTCCAAAAAAAACACAAGGTCCTGAGAACAACACGATGATAGCAAATTTTTAAACTCGGACACACACTTCGGTTTTAAATTTTGTTATTCGAAAAAAACGTGAGCACGAGGTTCCTATTTTTCCTCGCTTAATGCCAAGCAGTAGATAAACGGTATGGATTTTATGACCTTTCCCGTCGCCACCACTTTACAGACAGGGCCTCCTGCTAAGTATATATTACTAAACTGGATGGCTGGTCGCGTTGATTCTGCTTTCGCTTAGGGTGATTACTCAGGCCTTAATGCCCAACTCTATATGAAAATATAGTGTAGTCTTAAGCAATGCATCTGTATATTTTCAGGAAACATAATGTAGTGCTATTCATGCTCTTTGACCTTACTGATGGACTAAGTAGCATAAAGGTTAAATTAAAATTCTGGTTTAGAAACCTATTTAAAGAACAAAAATTTGTAGATTAACTAGGATAGCATCCCAGCTAATGTCCTTGAACTGCCGGCAAATCTCAGTTGAGCAGGTTGTGTCTAATGTTGTTGGCATAAGCACGTACCTTTGAAAGATTAATTTGATCGGATAATCGCGATGGAAATTGTAAAGCTAGACCACGTCAATATACGTACTACTCAGCTCGATAACATGGTCGACTGGTACACAAATATTCTGGGTATGCGGAGCGGGGATCGCCCGGACTTTCCGTTCCCAGGTGCGTGGATGTACGCTGGTAACGTCGCGGCAGTGCATTTGGTCGGTATTGATGACGTGCCCAGCATCGGATCTGAGGTAGACCTAAAGCTTGAGCATTTTGCTTTTTCTGCAAAAGGTGGCGCTGAGTTTGAGGCCAGACTTCAAGCGATGAGTGTGCAATATCGGCGCGCTGATATTCCTGAAATCGGCCTCTACCAGATTAATCTATGGGATACCGACGGCAATCACATTCACCTCGACTTCCCCGCGGATGATTGAACACGCCTCCCAGAAAAATAATGACTGTTGCTAGAAATCTCAGGTTCAATGGAGGTCATCCAGAAAAGATTATGCCTGCGCCGGGGTTAAGCGATGGTCGTCATCTCGCTAACTACGAATTCCTCCACAGCTCCTTCTGTAGCAGCTAGGTAGGCTAGCAAATGCTCGTTACCCATGTGGTCCTGCCAGAGTTCACGGGACTCCCAGTTTTCATAAAACAGAAAGTGTGCCGGGTTATCGTTGTCCTGGTGTAAATCGTAATTGATACAGCCGGATTCAGCCCGAGTAATGTTGATGAGCTTTAAAAGCTCCGCCTTCACCAGATCAATGTTGTCTGAATTGGCGGTGATATTTGCAACGATTGTTAATTTGGTCATTTTTTACCTTCTCTTTTTATACTCTAAAATGTAGTTCGGCGGTGGTTCCCGGATGAGAATGGGTGCGTTTAAGTGCGATTTCCTAATTCTTTTCGCTTTGTCTTACCTTTGAATGCCCAAATTTTACGATCTTTGAACTACCTGGGTTATCTAGTGTCCCAATGTTCGCTCAGAATTATTCTGTAGGTCATGTTCAAACTCAATAAAAATTACTTAGCGAGAACCCGATCCGCGCGGAAATTTTTTTAGAATAGTATTGTCACCACCGTAGCCTTGCGTAAAACGAACCCTGAGTATGAATGCACCCTCTTCGACAGAATAAAACTCCTTCTCTACGTGTAATGCCAATGTGAACAAGTTAGATGGCGGACTTTAGCTTGGCCCAAACTTTAATACTAACTTTTTTACAGCTGCAAGATTTGCGTGATCAGCCATCGTCATTAATCAAAGTGCCCGTTAAATACAAGTTACATAACTAACTCGGATTACTTAAATTAAACCGCTGCCCTTTGAACTTCCCGCAAACACTTTTAATCATTTCTATTAGACCTAAAACGATCTTCAACAATTCTTATACAGCCGCCATG
>Ga0114997_10003602_pt1 | contig 12153 bp, 4 predicted proteins | sample ArcticOcean_MG_C_2_FD_87045 | JGI IMG/M metagenome (GOLD analysis project Ga0114997, IMG submission 87045) | Marine microbial communities from western Arctic Ocean - ArcticOcean_MG_CB4_136 | ecosystem: Environmental > Aquatic > Marine > Oceanic | place: Arctic Ocean: Canada Basin | collected... | reverse complement strand
TAGCTTTCAAAATCCTTCACATAACTATTTAAATGGAGGCAGTTATGATGTGACCTTAACAACTAGCAAAGGAGGGCAGTGCTTAAATAGTCGTACATTTTTAGGTTTTGTTGATGTGTTTTCTAAGCCTGATATTCAGCTGACTGCAGACACAACTTATGCTTGTACTGTTCCTTTTGAAGTAGAGTTTATTGATGCAACAGCTAATACTGTTAGTTGGGATTGGGATTTTGGAAATGGTATAACTTCAAACCTTGCAACCCCTTCTGTTTCATTTGCTAATTATGGAAGTTATGATGTAAGTTTAACGGTTACAAATTCTGATGGATGTACTGCAACTCAGCTTGAAAATAATTTAATTGAGGTAGAAAAAATTCTTATTAATATTACATCTGATAATATTGAGGTTTGTATACCTTTTGATGTTAATTTTACTGATTTAACTTCTTCAATTCGTCCACTAGTTGATTGGAATTGGAATTTTGGTGATGGTAATTTTTCAAACTCTCAAAATCCTACTCATACATATGTAGTTGGAGGGATTTTTGATGTTAGTTTATTGGTTTTTAATGATTACGGATGTTTAGCTTCTATGGTTTTTCCTAATCAGATTACAGCTAATGAAAAGCCAGTAGTTGATTTTGTTGTTTCCCCTGTAGTTTCTTGTGCAGGTGAAAACATTAGTTTTAATGATTTATCCAGTTTAGGTTCTAATAATTGGGAGTGGAGTTTTGGTGATGGATCTTCTTCAAACTTGCAAAACCCAAACTACCAATACGAACTAACGGGGGTATATGATGTAAGTTTAATTGCAGGAATGAATAATTGTAAGGACACCTTAAGTATCCCTGCTTTTATTGAGATTATTGAACCAACTGCAATTTTTAAAGAAAACTACAATTGTGATAGTCCTTTAAAAATAGAATTTGAAAACCTATCAATAGGTGCTGATAATGTTTTTTGGGACTTTGTAGATGGAAATACTTCAACCCAAATCAATCCTATTCATACTTATACTATAAAAGGTATATATAATGTAACTTTAATAGTGAGTAATAATATAACAGGTTGTACTCATGAATTTGTTAAACCGATTAAACTGACAATTCCAGAAGCTAGTTTTAATTATTTAATTAATCCAAATAATGGTTATGAGGATTCTGTAGGTTGCGCTCCTAAACAAGTGTTTTTAAATAATACTTCTCAGGATTGGGATTACTATAAAGTACTTTGGTCAGATGGGTATGTAGGGTATGGAAGGCTTGATCATGTATTTACTGAAACTGGTGTTTTTGATGTAACTATGATAATAACTGACATTCATGACTGTAAAGATACTGTTACTTACGAAAACATGTATCGAATTAATGATGTTACAGCTGATTTTGGAATTGTAAATGTAATGGGGTGCGATTCTATGCTGGTTGATTTTGAAGATCTTTCTGTTCCTGCTTCTGTTGTAAATTGGGAGTTTGGTAATGGAGGGGTCTCTATTATCAATAATCCTCAACATATTTACTATGCTGAAGGTTTTTATGATGTTAAGATTTATGCTAAATCAGTTGATGGCTGTAAGGACACATTGGAACGCTTAGAATACATACAATTTCAATATCCTACTGCTGGTTTTACTTCAAATATTCAGGGGATTTGTCCTAATGACATGGTGCAGTTTACTAATCTTTCTGAAGGAATTGGAATAAATAGTGCTTGGGATTTTGGAGATGGAACACAAAGTAGTCAAATAAGTCCTTCACATTCATTTATAGCAAATGGCGTGTATGATATTTCTCTTTTTCTTACCGATTCATTTGGTTGTTCAAATAACATGGTTTTAGCCAATCTTATTGAGGTATTAAAACCTACTGCTGATTTTATTACAGCTGGGATAAGTTCCGACTGTCCACCATTGATTTCAAATTTCACTAACCTTTCAAGTGCTGATGTTACAAGTTTTGAGTGGATATTCAGTGATGGAGGGAGTTCTGTAGTTAATAATCCTTCTCATTTGTTTTCCATTTCAGGAAATTTTGATGTTTCCTTAATTGTCGAAAATTCTTTTGGATGTAAGGATACGCTAGTACAAAATGGATTAGTAAGTATATCTGGGCCAATGGGTAATTTCACCATTTCAGATTCTTTAATCTGCAAGAATGAAAGTGTGTTATTTAGTCCTACAGTAATAAATACCGATAACTTTTTATGGGATTTTGGTAATGGTATTTTGTCTACTGATAGTTTCCCTGTTTCATTTTACACTAATCCTGGAACATTTATACCTTCTCTTATAATTGAAGATAGTTCTGCTTGTCAATTAATAGTTTTTTCTGATGACACAATTCAGGTTAGAGAAGTAGTTGTTGATGCCGGAATTGATGTTGAAATTTGTGAAGGAGAGCAAGTGCAATTGAATGCATTAGGAAATGCCAGTCAGTTTACTTGGGCACCTGCACTTGCACTTAGTAATTCTAACCTTAGTAATCCTATTGCAAATCCTACAACCGATATTTTGTATTTTATTCATCATTCTGATGGAATATGTGAGGCAATTGATTCAGTGCTTGTAAAAGTTAATAATGAGATTCCTGAAGCTACTTTTACTACTGTTAATCATTGTGATGGTGATACTATTCAGTTTAGTTCAAATTCAGGATTGACTACTTCAAATATTGCATGGGAATGGAGTTTTGGGGAAAGTACTCAAAATCCGTTACAAGAACTAAGTTTAGGGGGGAATGTCATACAATTGATTGTAGTAAATTTAGATAATAATTGTAGTGATACAATTGTGAAAATAATTGAGATATATCCTTTACCAGTGGCTAATTTTACAGCAAATGAAGTTTGTTTAGGGGTGCCAACTATTTTTGTAAATAATTCATCAGCTAATGTAGTTTATTGGGAGTACTCTATGAATGATGGCTTAGGCAGTTCGACTGCTACTAATCCTAATTACACTTACCAATCCTCAGGAGAATTTTACCCAAGTTTAGTCGTAACTTCTAATTTTTCTTGTACTTCCGAACAGAGTATTAAAGTAGAGGTAAACGAATTACCATTTGCTAATTTTTTAGTAGAAAATAATTGTGTTGGAGAGGTGAATGTATTTACAGACATTTCTACTATTTCAGAGGGAATAATTTCTAGTTGGGAATATATATTTGGTGACGGAACTGCAAATGGAACCTCCTCAGCTGAGCAGCAAGAATATGCTTCAGCAGGAACTTATAATGTTACTTTAAATATTACTTCCGATAAAGGATGTGAAAGTAGTACTGTAAAACAAACCAAGGTATATGACACTCCAATAGTAGATTTCTCATCTGAACAGTACTGTTTGGGAACACCAACTTATTTTACTGATTTTTCTACTTTAAATACTGGAAATATTATTAAGTGGGAATGGGAATTTGGTGATGGTGTAGGAGTTGCAAATTTTGAGTACCCTACTTATACGTTTACTACTCCAGGAAATTATTCAGTAAATCTTATTGCTACAACTGATTTTGGCTGTGTTTCAAGTCTTAAGAAAGATGTAACGATTGTTGCTTTGCCAATAGCTAACTTTACTGCTGATAAAAAAGCTTGTTTAGGAGATGTAATTCGTTTTACTGATTTATCAATTAGTACGAATACAGCCATTGCGTCTTGGGAATGGGATTTAGGTGATGGCACTATTTTTTCTGATCAAAACCCAACTCATCAATATGAATACGCACAAAATTTTGATGTTAATTTAGCAGTAGTTTCTGCTGAAGGATGTAAGCATGATACAACTATTTTAAGTGCAGCAACTGTGTTTAATAATCCTGTAGCCGATTTTCGCGCAAGTACTTATAGTACAACCCAATTGAATCCTGAAATCAAATTTTATAATACTTCAGTAGGTGCTACCTCTTACTTTTGGGACTTTGAAGATGGTATTATTTCAACTGATGAAAATCCAACTATTGAATTTGAAGAAATTGGAAGTTATGGGGTATTGCTGCATGTAATTTCGATTTATGGTTGTGAGAGTGAAATAATAAAAAATATAAACATTTACCCTGAGTACGCATTATATGCTCCTAATGCATTTACTCCTAATGGTGACGGGAATAATGATGTTTTTCTAGCAGAAGGAAATGGAATAACAAGTTTTGAAATGCAAGTATTTGATAGGTGGGGAGGAGTGGTTTTTGAGTCTTCTGATATTGAGTATGGCTGGGACGGATTAGATACTAGTGACAATACGGTAGGAACAGGAAAATACATGTATCATATTTCATTATATGATTATAATGGAAAACTTTGGATTTATAATGGAGAGCTTAATCTTATGAGGTAATTTTAAATCCTTAAATTAGCCGACTTAAAACTTAATTATGAAGTGGAAAGTCGGCTTTTTTATTGTTATTCTTTTTACTGCTTGTACTCAGCAATATAACAATGATGAATTAACTATTTTTAAGTACAATGAATCAGCAGGAATAGCGACATTAGATCCTGCTTTTGCAAAGGATCAAGCTACAATTTGGGCAACAAACCAATTATTTAACGGTTTAGTGCAATTGGATAGTAAGTTGAATGTTAAACCTTCAATTGCTAAAAGTTGGCAAATATCTGATGATGCTTTAGCTTATACGTTCTCGTTAAGAGATGATGTGGTTTTTCATGATGATAAATTATTTAAAAGCGGAAATGGAAGAAAGGTAGTTGCACAGGATTTTGAATATTCATTCAATAGATTACTAGATAAAGATATGGCAACACCTGGGACTTGGGTTTTAGCAAATGTAAAGACCTTTAAAGCAGTAAACGATTCGGTTTTCAGTATTAAACTAAATACTCCTTTTCCTGCATTTTTATCTTTGTTGAGCATGCAATATTGTTCAGTTGTCCCTAAAGAAATTATAGAAGCAAGAGATTTTAACAGACAGCCAATTGGTACTGGACCTTTTCAATTCCAACTTTGGGAAGATGGAGTGAAGTTAGTACTTAGGAAAAATCCTAACTATTTTGAGAATGAAGCGGTGGAACAGTTACCTTATTTGGATGCAGTAGCCATTACTTTTATAAAGGATAAGCAATCCGCTTTTTTACAATTTATAAAAGGAAAATTGGATTTTATATCAGGAATTGATGCCAGTTATAAAGATGAAATTCTAACCAATACTGGAGAGTTGCAAGAAAAGTATCAGGAAAAAGTAGTTTTACAGTCACAGCCGTATTTGAATACTGAATACCTTGGTTTTTTAATGGATAACCCTTTGCCATTGGAAATCAGACAAGCCATTAATTATGGTTTTGATAGAGTTAAAATGCTAAAATACCTCAGGAATAATATTGGTACGCCAGCAGTAAATGGTTTTGTGCCCATGGGATTACCTTCCTTTTCTGGAAGTTTGAAAGGGTATAGCTATGATCCTGAAAAAGCAAAACAATTAGTTTTAGCTGCTGAAATTGAAGGCAGTTTTGATGCAAGTAAAGAAATTATACTTTCGACTACTTCTTCTTATTTGGATTTATGTGAGTATATTCAAAATCAATTGCAAGATATTGGTTTAAATGTACGAGTAGAAGTTAATCCTCCATCCACACACAGGCAAATGGTGGCAACCTCAAAACTTAATTTTTTCAGAGGAAGTTGGATTGCTGATTATCCTGATTCAGAAAATTATTTATCCCTTTTTTACAGTAAGAATTTTTGTCCAAACGGACCAAATTATACGCATTTTAAGAATGCGGAGTTTGATGCTTTATATGAAAAAGCACTTTCAGAAACAAATACTGAAAGCCGATATGCTTATTATCAGCAGATGGATAAAATTATTATTGAGAGTGCAGTTGTGGTTCCCTTGTACTATGATAGGGTATTGCGTTTTACGAATAAAAACATTACTGGATTTGAAAGTAATGCTATGAATTTACTCGATTTAAAAAGAGTGAGAAAGTAAACTCTACATATTAATACAATTACTATTTTTGCTAAAATTTAATTTACACCATGAACATATCATACAACTGGCTTAAAAATTATTTAGATCTTAATCTTCCTACTAAGGAAGTATCTCAATTATTAACCGATACAGGATTAGAAGTAGAGGGAATAAAGGAAGTGGAAAGTGTTAAAGGAGGATTGAAAGGAGTGGTAATTGGAGAAGTGATTTCAAAAGAGCAACACCCAAATGCAGATAGATTATCTCTTACAACAATAAATATTGGGGAAGATGAGCCAATACAAATTGTTTGTGGAGCTCCCAATGTGGCAGTAGGACAAAAAGTGCCAGTTGCTACCGTAGGAACAGTGCTTTATGATGGTGAAGAGAGTTTTAAGATAAAGAAAGGAAAAATAAGAGGAGAGGTATCTTTGGGTATGATTTGTGCAGAAGATGAGTTAGGTTTAGGAAAAGGGCATGATGGGATAATGGTGTTGGATACTACTGCAAAAGTAGGTATTCCTGCTGCCGAATATTTTAAGTTGGAGTCGGACATTGTATTTGAGATTGGCTTAACGCCTAATCGTTCGGATGCAATGGGGCATATTGGTGTCGCTCGCGATTTGCTGACGGTACTTAATCATAAAGGAAATAAGTTGCAAATGTGCAAACCTTCAACTAAGGATTTTAAGGTTAACAATACAAATAAAACAATTATAGTTGAAGTGGCCGATACTGATTTATGCCCAAGATATTCTGGGGTAAGCATTAGCGGAATTAAAGTTGCTGATTCTCCTGAATGGTTGCAGAATAAATTAAAAGCAATTGGGATAGCACCTACTAATAATGTTGTGGATATCACTAATTATGTATTGCATGAAATGGGTCAGCCATTACATGCTCTTGATTTAAATAAAATTGAAGGGAACAAAATAGTTGTTGCTTGTGTTAAGGAAAAAACAAAGTTCACAACTTTGGATGGAGTAGAACGGGAACTTTCTGCTACTGATTTAATGATTTCAGATGCTAAAAATCCGCTTTGTATTGCTGGAGTTTTTGGTGGTTTAGAATCTGGAGTAACTGAAAGTACAACAGATGTATTTTTAGAATCAGCTTACTTTAACCCTATTAGTGTTCGTAAATCAGCTAAGCGACATAATTTAAATACTGATGCATCATTCCGTTTTGAAAGAGGATGCGACCCTAATAGTACTGTATATGCTTTAAAGCGTGCAGCTTTATTAATTCAAGAAATTTGTGGAGGTGAAATTGCATCAGAAGTTATTGATATTTATCCAAGTCCTATTCCTCATTTTGCTGTGGAACTTACTTATGCAAAAATGGATAGCTTAATTGGAGAGGTGATTGATAGGCAAGTAGTAAAAAATATTCTAATTGATTTAGAAATAGAAATTTCAAAAGAAAACCCTAATGGGTTAAGTTTATTGGTGCCTCCATTGCGTGCTGATGTACAAAGAGAGGTGGATGTGATTGAGGAGATTTTAAGAATTTATGGCTTTAACACAGTTGCAATACCTACTAAATTAAACACTACTATTTCTGCTATTGAGGGTGTAAACCCTGAGCAAGTTAGAAATATAATTTCAGATTTATTATCGAGTACTGGCTTTAATGAAGCTATGAATAACTCCCTAAAAAAGGAAAAATATACGGCTTTAATTCCTGAATTGGATATGGCACAAAATATAGTGCTTTTAAACCCTTTGTCGCAGGATTTGAATGTAATGCGTCAATCTCTTTTGTTTAGTGGATTGGAAAATATTGCTTACAATCAGAATAGAAAAAATACTGATATTAAGTTTTATGAATTTGGCAAAACATATCATAAAACCGCAGAAGGAAATCTTGAAAATCAGCATTTACAGATTTTAATTAGTGGGAGAATGCAAACTGAAAATTGGGATACTAATGCTAACAAGGCCGATTTCTATTTCATAAAAGAAAAAGTGGAGCATATCCTAAATAGATTAGGGATTAATAGATTTAAGTCTTCAGAAGGTAGTGGTTGGGGAAGGTCATATTCATTGACTTATAGCTATAAAAAGAAACGTTTAGTTTGTTTTGGAAAAGTTACCAAAGATTTATGTAGCAAATTTGATGTAAAATCAGATGTTTATATGGCTGATTTTAACTGGGATTTAATACTAGAACTAGCAGGATATACCAAAATAAAATACCAAGAGGTATCTAAGTTTCCATCTGTAAGGAGGGATTTATCGCTACTAATTAACAAGTCAGTTTCCTTTACTGAATTGAAGAAAATTGCAAAAGCAACAGACAATAAAATACTGAAGTCGGTAAACTTGTTTGATGTATATGAAGGGGATAAATTACCTGAAGGAAAAAAATCCTATGCACTATCCTTTACCATGGTAGACGAAACTAAAACCTTAACTGATAAATATGTAGATAAGGTGATGGATAAACTAATGAAGTCCTTTACTGATAAATTAGGAGCAGAGATAAGGTAATTTATTCAAGTATCATTTTCCTTTTAACAGAACCATCATTATATATATAAATCAGTGGCTGATTAATAGTAACTTTAACCTCTCTTCCTGCAATATCAATTACTTTTAAAACTTCTTTATTTACAGATGAGATATCTTCAATACTATTAGTAGGAGAGTAATTTGAATAATGATAGGTATAAGTATCTCCAAAGCTATATACCATTTCTGTTACTTGATCACTAAACTGGCTAAAGTCAGCCATTGTCAGTCCGTATATTGTATTATTAAGTAAAGTGTTATTACAAGAGTAAGAAGCTGAAAAAGAAATTGACCAGCTTACTCCAGAATAAGAAGAATAGGTTTCGGTAGATAGATTATTATTTAAGAACACTCTTTCAGTCTTTGCAATAGGACTCCAAGTTGTCCCATCCCAATTAGATGTCAAGACTAGATCCTGATTATTATTTGTATAGTTATATTCGCTCTTTTGTATAATATTCCATTGTCCACCATCCCAACTGTACATTTCTGCTAATACAAGATCATTATTTATATAACTATTTTCAGCTTTTTGATCATAAATCCAGCCAGCCGGCTGTCCAGAACCAGAAGACCAAGTAAAGTACTCACTAGTTACAATTTGATTATTATTATATATATATGTGAATCTCTGAAATTCATCCCAGGAACCTCCATTATTTTCAAATATAATAACTTCTGTTTTATTATTATTTATATCAAAACTGTTTTCATACTTCCAATCTATGGTACTATATTTATAATAGTCTTTAATTGCATTACCAGAATTATCATAAAGACTATAGATAAGCAGTCCATTACTTCCTGTTATACTGTCAAGTCTATAATTCTGCCCTACTGTTATCAGTGGCAATACCATTAAAAGGAATAGTATTTTTCTCATCTTTTTGATTTTAAATTGATCTTTGCAAATATATAAAATATATCTAACATTTTTCTGCACATTTTATGCCATCAATAGCTGCAGAGATAATACCTCCAGCATATCCAGCACCCTCACCACAAGGGAATAAGCCTTTTACTTGAGGGTGTTGTAGAGTTTCTCTGTCTCTTGGAATCCTGACAGGAGAGGAAGACCTGCTTTCAGGAGCGTGAACTATAGCTTCATTAGTAAAGTAGCCTTTCATTTGCTCGCCCATTTGCCTGAGTCCTTCTTGTATGTTTTCTCCTACAAAATCAGGTAATATAGTGTTAATTACTGCTGAGGTTGTTCCAGGAATATAAGAGGTTTTAGGTATGTCAGTCGATAAAATATTATTGGTATAATCAACAAGTCTTTGTGCAGGTACTTTTTGATTTTTACCTGCTAGTTTCCATGCATTTTGTTCTATTTCTTTTTGGAACTGCATTCCTGCTAAAGGTCCGTATTTTTCATATTTAGCAAAATCCTCTAGTTTCAGTTCCATTACTATTCCTGAATTGGAAGTTGGATAATCTCTTTTGGAAGGCGACCAACCATTGGTTACTACTTCTCCTGGGCTTGTGGCACATGGGGCTATAATTCCTCCAGGACACATACAGAAAGAATAAATTCCTCTTCCTTTTACTTGCTTAACAATGGAATAGGGTGCAGGAGGTAAAAATTCTCCTCTTGCTTCACATTTGTATTGTATTTTGTCAATCAACTCTTGAGTATGCTCTACTCTTACACCAAGTGCAAAAGCTTTTGCCTGAATAGCGATTTCCTTTTTATGTAGTAATTCAAATATATCACGAGCAGAATGTCCTGTTGCTAAAATAATTTTATTGGCTTCAATGCGTGTTCCGTTTTGTAATTCTACGCCTGCTACTGCATTATTTTTGATAAGGATATCCGTTACTCTGCTATCAAAAATTACCTGCCCACCATATTGAATGATAGTTTCACGAATAGCTTGAATAATTTTTGGAAGTTTATTGGTTCCAATATGGGGGTGGGCATTTACCCTTATTTCTTCAGTTGCTCCATGCTGAACCAATACATCTAGTATCTTGTTTACATCTCCTCTTTTTTTACTTCTAGTGTATAATTTTCCATCCGAAAAAGTACCTGCTCCTCCTTCCCCAAAACAATAGTTGGAATCCTCATTCACAATATGGTTTTTGGTAAGGTTTGCCAAATCCCTTCTTCTTGCTCGTACATCTTTTCCTCTTTCAAGAATAATTGGTGTTAAGCCTTTTTCAATAAGCTTTAAAGCTGCAAATAGTCCTGCTGGTCCTGCTCCAATAATAATTACTTCATCCTTGCCACTTACATCCTTGTATTCAGGAATCTCCTCTTCTTTTTTTGTAAAAGCTTCCTTAATGTAAACATCAATCCTAAGGTTAATTTTAGTTACTCTTTGCCTTGCGTCAATCGATCGTTTTAAAATCTCTATATGCTGGATGTCTTTTTCAGAAATATTTAATTCTTGGGCTATTGTACTTTTAAGTAGGTTTTGAGTTGCTGCTACTTCAGGGAGTACTTGGATTTGTAGGGTATTTATCACGGCTCAAAAATACGGATTGCCATTGAACGAGTAAGACCTTTTTAAAATTACTTCTGATTATTGTGAAAAACCCCTTTTGCAATTGTACTTTTGTAGGAAACAATATAACAATGAGAAAACACTTTTTATTTTTTTTAATTACAGCATTTAGTTTACAACTAACAGCTCAAGAAAATAAATTACAACTAAAGTCGGAAACTTTATTTTTAGTTACTGATTTACAAGTAAATACAAAGAGTAATATTAATTATTGCTTTATGTCATTTTCTGCAATTCCAACTGATAAAGTTAAAAGTAATATTGAGCGTTATGGTATTCAGTTTTTGGAATATATACCAAAAAATACTTTTGTAGTGAGTATTCCTAAAAACACAAACACAGCAGTGTTGGCTAAGTATGGGGTAAGTGCCGTGTCATTAATTAAAGGTGCGCATAAAATTGACCCTAAAATTCAAAATAATACTTTCCCTGACTGGGCATTGAATAATGGAAAATTATCCGTTAAAGTATTGTTGTACAAAAATGCTGATATATCTGTTGTTCAGGAGGTTTTCAGGCTGTCCAATTACCAAATAGATGCTGTAAATATTTTTGGAATGAGTTTTATACTTAGCATAAACCCATCTGACTTGGAGTATTTAGCAAGTACAAATGAAGTTTGGTACATTGAACCGATTGATCCGCCATCAGAAAAAGAAAATAAAACGGGTAGAACTCTGCACAGGTCAAACACTATAAATACTAAGTATGCTAGTGGTAGACATTATAACGGGGAAGGAATAAATATTATGATGCAAGATGATGGAATTATAGGTCCTCATATTGATTATCAGGGTAGAGTTGATCAATCCAATTGTGCTGGATGCAGTACTAGTTTGTCTGATACACATGGCGATCATGTAGCAGGAACGATTATGGGATCAGGAAATTTAGATCCTATTGCAGCTGGTATGTCAAATGCTGCATATTTGTATGTTTTTAGCTCATCCAATAGTAATTATTCAAGTCCTGTTTTCCCTGATTTGTATCTTGTTAATGATGTCGTGATAACTTCAAAATCATACAGTAATGGTTGTAATTCAGGGTACACATCCCTTTCTAACGAGTTAGATTTACAAATAAATACTCTTCCATCATTAATACATGTTTTTTCAGCAGGAAATAGTGGTAGTTCCGACTGTGGGTATGGTGCTGGTAGTGGTTGGGGAAATGTTACAGGAGGACATAAGCAAGGAAAAAATGTACTTGCAATAG
>Ga0114997_10003601_pt1 | contig 12155 bp, 11 predicted proteins | sample ArcticOcean_MG_C_2_FD_87045 | JGI IMG/M metagenome (GOLD analysis project Ga0114997, IMG submission 87045) | Marine microbial communities from western Arctic Ocean - ArcticOcean_MG_CB4_136 | ecosystem: Environmental > Aquatic > Marine > Oceanic | place: Arctic Ocean: Canada Basin | collected... | reverse complement strand
TATAGAGCCGTGGTAGACCACCACGTTGATAGGCTGGATGTGGAAGCGCAGTAATGCGTGTAGCTGACCAGTACTAATAGCTCAATTGGCTTGATTTATGCACTGAAAAAAATTTTTAAAGATTTTGATATAACATTTTAAACCCCAGCATTGACTGTTGGGGTTTTTTTGTCTCAAGATTAGACATACTTGTTTCTTTGCCATATAAAGCTAATTCATTAAAAATTATTTTATGAAAAATATTAAATCGCTATTAATCACTGGTGGAACAGGAAGTTTTGGTAGAAGATTTACTGACCACATTCTCAAAAAATATAAGAATATAAAGAGACTAGTAATTTTTAGTAGAGACGAGCTCAAGCAACATGAGATGATGCGTTCAATAAATCCTAAAGATTTAGGTAGACTTAGATTTTTTATTGGCGATATAAGAGATAAGGCCAGAGTTAAAACAGCATTAGAAAATGTAGAATTAGTTATACATGCGGCAGCCTTAAAACAAGTTCCATCGGCAGAAAAAAATCCATTTGAAGTAATTAAGACAAATGTAATTGGAGCTCAAAACTTAATAGAAGGCTGTCTTGAAAATAATGTAAAGAAAGTAATTGCTTTATCCACAGATAAAGCGGCAGCCCCAATAAATTTATATGGCGCAACTAAACTTTGTTCAGATAAATTATTTACTTCAGCGAGAGTTTATGCTGGAAAAAGAAATATAAAATTTTCTGTTGTAAGGTATGGGAATGTTATGGGGAGCAGAGGTTCTGTTTTACCAATTTTTTTAAACATGAAAAATAAAGGTGTATTTCCAATTACACACGAACATATGACTAGATTTAATATTTCTTTAGAAGAAAGTGTTGAAGCAGTAGTTTGGGCCTTTAATAATATGTTAGGAGGTGAAATTTTTGTTCCAAAAATTAAAAGTTTTAGAGTTACTGATTTGGCAAAAGCAATTAACCCAAATTGCAATTTTAAAATTATAGGTATTAGACCTGGTGAAAAACTTCATGAGGAAATGATTACAAAAAGCGATTCTCTGAATTGTGCGGATCTTGGAAGGTATTATTCAATCGTGTCACCATTTGGCCAGTATCCAATAGATAAATATTCCAAAATTAAAAAAGTTAAAAAAGTCCAAGAAGGATTTAATTTTAGTAGTGAAACTAATGGAAAGTATTTAAGCATAAAAGAACTTCAAAATATTATAAGAAATACGAAAAAACTTAATTTCTAAACAATATCTTAGCTTCTTTGAGGTGATCAATTTGAATTTCTAAGACTTTATTCCACGTATTAATACTTTTTAAATTTTGATTAAAAATTATTAAGATTCTTCTCAAAACCTCACTTGTTGAAAAATAAAAAAAATATGGAAATAAAATATCTATATCAGGATAATTTAGGCTAACTTTTTTTCTAAATATTTCTACATATTTCTTAGCAGCATCTAAGTCTTTTATTTTATTTTCTGAAATAGTTTGTTTACAAATTTTTAGGCAACAGAATGCTAGAGCATAACCTGCATTCATTCGTTTACATGACTCAATGTCTAAAAAAGAAATAATTTTTTCTTTTTTAACTAATATATTGTGAGGATGTAAATCAAAATGAGCTAATTGATTAACATTAACCAAATTAGTTTTTGTAGAATTTAGGAGATATGTGTCTTCAATTAATTTAAAATTTTTATCAATTATTTTTGCTAATTTAATCCCAAAAATTGATTTCCAATTTTTTTTAATCTTTTTAATTTTTAATAATATTTTTTTACTATTATAATTGTAATATTTAAAAGTATCTGGCGATTTACTTTTCTTCTGAATTCTTTTTAATACTTTAAAGAATTTACCTAACTCCAGCGAAAGATTGAAAAATTCATTATTAGAACCAGAGTAGTGCCCTGCATTTATAAAATTGTATAAAGTCCAACGCTCCCCATCAATCTTAAATGTTTCATATCCGTTTATTTTTATAATTTTAGGTACCAAAGATTTTATTTTTGATAAATCTTGATTAAGTCGAATAATTGAATTTATCTCTTGTGTACGTAAATTTTTTGACCATTTTTTTAAGAGGTAAGTGCCGTTATTTATCTTGATTTTAAAATTTTGTGAGTTTGATTCCAAACCCAATCTTTTTTTTACATAAATTAAATTTCCAAAATTATTCTTTTTGAGAAAAAGTTTAATTTTTTTAATTTCTTTTTTTTCTATAAGATTGTTTTTATTCCAAGAAATTGTTTTTTGAGAAAAAATATCTTTTTTAAAGCAATTTTTCACTAATAACCTCTAGTTAAACCACCGTCTACTGAAAGATTTACTCCATTTATATAAGCACCATGCTCTGAAGATAGAAACAAAATAACGTTGGCAATTTCTTTTGGGGCTGCAAATCTTTTTGCCGGTATACTATCTTGTGCAGACTCAATAACGGTTGAGTATTTTTTGGAAATTCTTTTACTTTTTTCCTTGAATAAATTTTTTAGTCGATCTGTCAGAACTCCGCCTGGGCTAATTATATTTGAAGTAATATTAAATTTTGCGAATTCTAGACAAACAGCTTTGTTAAATGCTGATAGCCCCCCCCTTGAGGTTGCAGAAAGTATCATCTCTGGTGAAGGTTCTTTAGTTACTGTTGAAGTAATGGTGATAACTCTTCCCCATTGTTTTTTTTTCATATCCTTTAATGCTGACTTAGTAAACCTTACTACGCTGAGCATGTTTGTTTGAATTGTTTTTTGCCACTCATTTTCATCATGTTCAAATAAGGTCCCCATTGGGGGACCACCGGCGTTATTAATTAATATATCAATACTTCCAAATTTTTTCTTACACTCTTTAAAAACTTTACTGTGTATTTTAGCATTCGAAACATCTCCACTTAAATAACTAGCGATGCCACCTTGTTTAATAATCTTACCAACTGCAATTTTAAGCCTCTCCTTATTTCTTGAGACTAAAAAAACTTTAGCACCTTGATTCGAAAAAGCTTGAGCCACCTCAAAACCTATGCCTTTGCTGGCACCGGTTATTAGAACTACTTTGTTTCTTAAATTAAGATTTAACATTATATAGAAACTTATAGCATTATTTTTGTTTAGAAAATTCAATTAAATTTTTAAAATATAGATATAAATTTTCAAGGTTTCCTTTAATTAATGGCATTAAAAAATCTTCTATTTCTTTTAGATATCTTTTTTTTATCTTCAAATTTTTATTCTCTTTTAATAAGTAAAGGTTATCAAGTTTATCTAATATTTTTGTAATTATTACATTCTTATTTGCTTTTTTGATATTTTCATAATAGTTTTTTTTATAGTTTTTTTCCCATTCATTTTTTCTATCTACTGTAAGTATATTTAATTGCGTCATAATTTTTTTTCCAAAAATTTTACTTATTATCGATGGATCAATGTCTGTAGTTTCAAAAATATTATGTAATAGACATAAAGTCATTAATTCACTTGATAGATTTTGGTTTATCTTTGTTGATAGTAGGCAAACTCTAAGTGGATGATAAAAATATATATGACTGTCTAGCCCAGGATGATCGTATTTCAAATTTTTTGAAAAGTTATATGCCAGTCTTACATTCTCAAAATCCTTATTTTTTTCTATTTTTTGAAAAATTGCTTTCCAATCTTTATCAGCCTTCTTATCATTATTATTTCGTAACCAATTTTTTCGTCTTTTTATTTCTTTGTTAAAAAAATTAACATTATTAGGAAAAATATTATTTTTCATAACTATCTTAAAATTTTATTTTCTTTTAAAATTTTTATTTCTTTAATTAGATCTTTTAATGGAATATTTGTTATCTTTGAAATTTCAAAAATATTTTTCTTTCCATCGGAATATGCGATCACATTACACCTATTAATAAATTCCTGCTTGCTGAAACTACCTTTCTTCTTAGTACCTTTTTGACTTGTAGTGGGGTAAAGATTATATTTACTTAATTGTGGTTCACCTTTTATTTTTGTAATTGGAGTTAGCTCTGATTCAAAGGCATCAACTATAGAAATTAAAATACTTAGACTATTTTGTAAACTTTTTTCTGAAGTGATATCTAAATTATCCGCACTAGTATGGTACTCTTTGTATTCACCAAATTTACTTCTACTAAAGCCACAAACGGGCAGATCTATGCCAGGCGCACAATATTGTCTTTCATCTGAACCACGATGAAGAAAAGAGTATCTTTTTTTATTTTTTTTTCCAAGCAATGCTACTTCTAGGGCTTGATCTGCCAAGTTGTTACCATTTCTTGACTCAACATGACTATAACACCTGTCATCACCCACACATGACAAATTAAAACCTGCAACCATATTTTTTTTTAAATTTAATAAATTTTTTGAAAGATATGCTATTGAGCCAACTGTTTCAGGAATAAAAATAAATCTATAGCTAAATTTAGTTTTTTTATAATTTTCATTTATGTATTTAATTAATGCAGATTGAACAATTACAGCAGAAAGATTATCACTTGCCATTGAAGGGTGACAAAAATAAGTTGAAAAAAAAATTTCTTTATTTTTTTCCCCTTTGATAAAAGTTTCTGCAATTTTTAAATTTCCATTTTTATGACTTGAATCAATATAAACTTTATATTTTTTATCTTTAATTTTTTTTTTAAAATTTTCTGAAATACAAAAACCCCAATTTTTTTTGTAGTAGCTAGTAACATATGGTATCCATTTAGGTTGATCAGGTTGAGTAAAAACATGTTTTAATAATTCTTGTTTTGAAACTATCTTATTTATTGGAGTAGAATACCCAACAACATGTAAATTATTATTCTTAAAATTTATAATTTTTTTACCTTTAATTGTTTTAATGTATCCATCTTTAATATTCCAAACTTTTGGTACCGTCCAATCAAAAACTTTTTTTCCACTTTTAAATTTTAAAATCTTAAATTTTATACCAATGGTATTTTTTAAATAGTTAAGAGTTTCATCAACACCACTTCCAGTTAAAGATCTACATACAGGAAAAAGATCTTTCATCCACTTATACATTTGTTTTCCGAAATTTGACATTTTTTACTTTCTTTGACCCGAGCTTATCCAGGTCAATGTTTCTGCCTTAAAAAAATTATTTAATTTTGTTGTATCATCGTGTTCTTTTACAGAAAAATATAATCTAAAAAAATTTTTGTTTTTAATTTTTTTAAATGACACCATTCCTACTTGTGTATCGGAATTTCTATCAATACTTATACAAATATTTTTTGATTTATCACCTAAATAAGCAACATTTTCAGTAACACCGATAGCTTGGTTTGCGCTTATTAAGTGTGAAACTGACTGTCCATGATCAAAATTTATCTTACCAACAGAAAATTTTTCAGTTTTATTTCCTCCATTATTTGTCTCGTAATAAAGAGAATTTTTAAATATTTTTGGATTTAAAGTTATATGATTTAATCTAATTGACCCATTGACATTCTTCTTGAGCTTAATCTCATATTTTATTCCTATTTTATCATTTTTATCATCAAAAATAATCTTTTTATATATTGTTCCTAATCTATTATTGAATTTACAATTTACAATTATTCCATTTGAATAATTTTCTACTTTAAAATTGGTTTTATTTAAGTCAGTAATTTTATGTTCACCCAAGGGTTCAATTACGAGATGTCCAGAATAGAAATCTACACCATAACTTATGTCTTCATAGTAGCCATGTGGAACAAATCCAAAAAGAAAATCTTTTGAAACTTTATAATTATAAAACTTCTCAATAGAACATCCTTTTTTAGTATTTAATATCAGCTCAATGTTTTTCCCGCGAATAGTAATTTTATCTTTATCGTTTTTTACAAATATATTTTTAGACTTCTTTTTTAAAGGTTTAAATACCGATGGAAGAATTTTTAAATTTATTTTCTTTAAAAAACTATTAGTTCTTTTTGTGTATTTTTTCCATCTTTTTAATGTAATGTGTGTTCTTATATCACTACTCCATAGATAACATAGCTCTTGCCAATACTTCGAATCTTTAATCTTATTCTTTTCAAAGTGATTAAAAATATTCCAACAAGTCGAATTAATTTTATTATCATTCCTACCTGTTGTTGCCCATCTTAATATATTATATTTTGATTGTTTTTTTGTAATACAGGGAAATGATGGATTAGCAAACTCTAAAGTATTGTGGCTATATTTGTTTTTTTGTGTTTTTATAACATTTGAGGGCTGGATAAATTTGTAATCATTATCAATTAATTTACTTAATAAAACTTCTATACGAGACCATTCATCTGTGTTTATTTTAGACTCAGTTTTAAATCTTTTTGGTCTATAATTTATTACTTCTAAATCACTAGCATAGATACATACATTATATTCTTTAAACCTTTGTTTTTTTGATTTTATAAATTTTAGATATTCATTGATTTCAATTTCACCATGAACATATCTTTGAAATTTTTGAAAAAAAATTGAGCTTGACCAAATTATATTCATCTTTTTTTTATTAGCTGTTAAAATTTTTTGAGGAAAGAAAAAATATTTATCTTTAATTTTTTTATTAGATTTGAAACAATTGTCCCAATCCATAATAATGGTCTTATAATCGTTCTTTAGGTAATTATCTAGAATTCCAGTTGAAAACGCTTGCTCATTTATTAAAGCTGATCTTGGTTTAATATTCAATAATTTAGAATACAAACCATTTCCTATTTTCAGATTATTTTGGTTAACTTTTGATGGTATCAATGGTCCTATCAGTTGTGAATACCCGCTGCCAATAAATTCACAGTATTTATTTTTTATAAGAAATCTTAATCTTTTTATAAATTCAGGATCTATTTTTTTTATCTCTTCTAGACTATAACCTGTTGCTTCTAAGCCTACTGGAATCTTTAATTTTTCTATAAGTTCTAAAAGTGGCCAATAACAACGTTTTATAACATTTTTTCTCTCACTTTCTTCAATTGAAGAAAAGCAAAGGTTAAGGTGAAAAAGTATAAAAAGTCTCAAATTTTTAATTTTTTATAGTTAAACTTACAAAATTCTTAGTATCAATCAAAGCTTTTTTTGTAGATACAGTCCTTGTCTTAAATTCGATTTTTATCAAGAATACATTTAGTAATTTGAGTTTTTTATTCATAGATTCTATTTAGAGATTATCCTTATATTTTTAACAATCTTTCTAGCTTCTCTAGCTGATTTATTTTCAGTTTGGCCAAAACTTAATACGGTTCCTAGTCTACCAGTGTGATTTGTGATTTTTTGTTGCAAGAAGGGTGTTTTTTTAAATAACATGATTTTATTATTTATCTTATTAATCTTTGGAGATATAACTTTTGTAATATAGCCTTCTTTTGGAAAAATATATTTTTGAGTCACAACGATATTTTTAGGCTTAACCTGCTTTATTTTTTTATTTTTGATATGCATAGATTCATTTAGTGCAAAGTTGACTATATTGAAATTATAAACTTTAGGTATAATATCAGAAGCAAAATAACCCCCACTTAATCTTGCAGCAATTTCGATTATAAATGGTTTATTTTTATAAATTACAACATCACCTTTTACAGTTCCAAAATTCAGATTTATCGATTCTGAGGCTTTACTTATCAAGATATCAATTTCATTTTTAAGTTTGAGTGATAAAATTGCGGGTGTGGTTCCGCCATCTTCTACAAAATTAGGTAAAGTTTTTTTTAAATTTTTATAATCTCTTAACGCATATCCTATTGGAATATAATTCCCATTTTGAAAAATTCCTTCAGTACTTATCTGTTTTCCTGGTAGATATTTTTCTAAAATAATCTTTTTTTTCTTACTAAACTTTAGTGATGTGCTTATATACTTTTTGATATCAATATTATTTTCTATAAAGAAAACACCACGAGATCCTCTACTGTCAACTGGTTTCATTACAAGTGGAAATTTTATTTTTTTATTTAAAATATTTTTTTTAATATCTATAAAATTTTTTCCTATAATAAATTGAGGTGTTGCAATTTTTTTTATTATAAAATTTTTTTTCATTAAGTCTTTTGAAGATGCAAATTTTCCAGCCTTAAATGATATAGATGGCAAATTAAAATGATTAGCAATTTTATAGATTTGAAAAGGAACATCAGCTCCTAGCGTAGTAACACCATTTGTTTTTAACTTTAGTTTCTTTAATTTATTGATGATTTTTTTTGGACTATATATACTCTCAAAAATTTTGTAATCAGCAAAGCTAAAACATGGCGCAAGTTTATTAATGTCAACAGCAATTATTTTAAATTTTTTTAATTTTGCTAATTTATAAATTTCTTTTTGTTCTAAACTGGCACCTAAAATTAAAACAGTTTTTTTTTTTAACATTTTAAGTATAAGGTATAAGTTAATAACTATTATGAATAAAAATAATACACAAATTATAGCTGAAATTGGTTGGAATCATATGGGTAAAACCTCATTGGCAAAAAAAATGATTTTAGAAGCAAAAAAAAATGGTGCTGATATTTGTAAATTTCAAACATGGTCTGAAAAACGATTAAAAAAAGGTTTGTGGGATTCGGATGGAAGAAGATCTATTTACAAAAAAGCGCAATTAACAATAAAAAAACATAAAGAATTAATTCATTTTTGCAAAAAATATAAAATTGAATTTCTTACTTCTGTTTTTACCATGGAAGACGCTAAAGAAATGAAAAAACTTGGTCTAAAAAAAATAAAAATTCCAAGCCATGAAGTTTATAATTTAGATTTAATCAATTTTGCACTTAAAAATTTTAGTGAAGTATTATTATCTGCTGGCGCATGTACCAAAAGAGAATTTTTAAACATTGTTAAAAAATATAAAAATAAGAAAAATTTAATAGTTATGCACTGCGTTTCTTCATATCCCTTGAAAGCTGAGAATGTAAATTTCCCAAAATTATATGAAATAAAAAAAACTTTTACAAACTTTGGTTATAGTGGCCATTATTCTTCAATTGAAGATTGTTATGTTCCAATTATCTTAGGTGCAAAATATGTTGAAAAACACTTTACAATAAATAAAAATAATCCTGGCAGAGACAACAAGTTTGCTATACTTCCAAAAGAACTTAAAGATCTAGATAATTTTAGAAAATCATTTAATTTAATGAATATTAATAAAGGTTTAGATTTACAGAAATGTGAAAAGGATATTGTTTTAAAATATAGAGGCAGATGGAATGGTTAAATTTTATTATTAATTTTTAACCAATTTTTAAACTTATTTTTTATTTTAGTTGGACTTTCCGGATTAGGTGTTGATAATTTTTTACCTTTTATAGAAATTATATTTATATACTTCTTAAATTTAGTTGGAACTGATAATGAAGGAACTTTTTGTGAGCCAGTAGTTTGAGATAACCTATTGCTAAGTATAAAATATTTTAAATTTTTACAAGCTGTTAGATTGTGCCACGAAGCTGAGCCCATAATTGCATTATAATCTCCATCAATAACAACAACTCTAAGTTTTTTATTTAACATTGCCATACCCATCCCAATAGACAAGGCCTCTCCCATAGCATGCAACATATAAAAAGTTCTATTATTATTTATAAAATAATTAGCTTCTCTTGTTGATAATCCGTTGCTTATTATAATTGCAGAGTTAGGATTTTGATTTGTTATATTTCTTATTGCAGAAATTCTATTCATCAATATTACCTCTTTCAAAGACTATAAATACGACTTTATTTTTTTTAAAAGCCATATTATATCCTTTTTTTACTGCCTTAAGCCCATCTTTATTAAAATCAAAAAAAATAAAACCAAGAGATTTTATAAGTTTTTTTGTAATTTCGCCCCATTTTTTGTGTTGTATTTCTTCCCAAGGTAGTTTTCCTCTATTAGAAATAAATATTAAACAACCCTCGGAATATAAATGAAATGTGCCAATTATAGAATCAATTGATAATCCCAAACCACTATTTTGCATAATTACTAAACTTTTTTTTTGTAAGAGCTTAGAGCCAAAAGACATTGATATAGCATGGTTTTCCCTTGCACATATGGTTTTTTTTGATATTTTTTTTATTAGTTTTGTAAAAATGCTATCAGGGACATAAAATGTATTGTTGAAATTTTTATCAACAAATTGAGAGAGAGACATTAAAGAGCTCTTTTTTTTAAAAAAAATTTTTGTTTTTTTCATTTAATTTTTTAACTAAATTTTGAAAATTATTATTACTTAATTTATTATAACATACATTTTTTAAAGTTTTATCTTGTTTCATTCTAGTAACAACATCTTTTATATTGATTTTTTTATTATTAACCTGTAATTTTTTTTTATTCTTTATTTCTAAATCTTTAATCCAATTAGTAAGTTCAATATTTTTCCATTTTTCAATTTTAGAAATATCTTTTCTTATGAAGGGTTTATTAAATTCAAGTGCTAGATTTGTTAGATAGAGGTTTAGCAAACCATGGGGTAAATTATAATATTTTGATACAGCAACTGATAAAGTATGCATTATGGAAGTCCTTGATTTTGTAATACATACACCTCCTATTAAAGCTAATAACATGTAGTCTTTATATTTTTTTGATTCTATTTTCTTATCTAATAAACTTATTCCCAATCCGACTCCTTGAAAAGCCAACTTTTTAATTTTTAGATTTTGACCTTTATTAAGGTAAACCTCTAAACAATGAGAAAAAGCATCATATAGAGAAGCAAAAATAATTTTTTTATTTATATATTTTAGTAAATCTGGATAAATATAAGTATTTTTTGGAATCAATTTTAGATCAGATATTGTAAATTTTCTTTTTGTTTCTGAATTTATAATTACAGAATATGGAGAAATGTCACTACCACTACCGCATGTCGTCGGTATACAGTTTATTGGAATTGAATGATTTATTTTATTATTAAATTCATGGTACTGAATTTTATTTTTAGGGCTTGTGATTGATAGAGCTTTTGCAAAGTCTATAGTGCTTCCACCACCGATTACAAATAGTATATCGGGTTTAAGTATTTTTTTATAATAAGAGTTAACCATTTTTGAAGTAGGTTCTCCACTTGGTTTAATAATAATTTGTAAAATTTGTTTATTAAATTTATTTTTTATTAATTGAAAAATATTCCTATTTAAATTCTTAGGAATTATCAAAATAATTTTTTCTTTAATTTTAATATTGCTAAGAAAGTTTTTAGAAATGTGAACATTGGTTTTAATTTGATATTTCTTATTCATGATTATTTGTATCAATAGAACTAAAGAACATTTATCATTTTTTTTAAGAAAGTTTTTTTATTTAAAATCTTTTTTTTTTTCCAAATCCCTATAAATTTTTTATTTCTTTTCTTTTTTATAATTGTTTGTTTTTTTAATTTGTTAAAAATTTCAATATTATAAATATTATTTTGATAATAGTGTGGAAAAAAAACTTCACAAATACTATCTCCTAATAATCCAACATTAAGCTCATATATGTAAAAATCATTCTCATTAACCTTTAACGATAAGCTAAAACAACCATAATAATCCTTAAATAAGAAATTCATTTTTTTTATAGATAATTGTATTTTTTTATTCAATTTACTTGAAATTTTATGTATTGGTGGAGAACAGGTTCCTAGATGATTTAACTTTCCCGATTTAGAAAATTTATTAAATTCTTGTAAAAATAATAATGGGCGTGTTTTTTTTTTTATATAATCTTTAAAAAAAAATATTGAAATATCGAAGCCATCAAGTTTTCTTTGAATATTAAATTTTTTATTATGACTTACTTTGTCGCTTTTAAATTTTTTTTTAATTTTACTAATTTGATTTGAATAAACCGAATAAACATATTTTTTACCTATTAAGGGAGCATCTGGTTTTATTACAAACCTGTTACTTTGTAGCATGCTGTAGGGAGGTTTAGTTTGAATTTTTTTTGATTTTAATATTTTTTCTAAAAAGGATTTACTATAAATTGATTTAGCAAGAGTGATGTTAACCTTATTTTTTAATTTAATACTACATAAATAGCTGTAAAGTAAAATAGCAGGACCTGATGATCTAAAAACTATATCTGAAACTTTAATTTCCTTAAAATACTTAAATATTTTTTTTTTATTAAAATTATAGATTGAGTTTTTTAAAAAAAGAAAATTTTTTCTTAATTTTAATTTTTTGTCTATAAAAATTAATTTTTTTTT
>Ga0114997_10003599_pt1 | contig 12156 bp, 12 predicted proteins | sample ArcticOcean_MG_C_2_FD_87045 | JGI IMG/M metagenome (GOLD analysis project Ga0114997, IMG submission 87045) | Marine microbial communities from western Arctic Ocean - ArcticOcean_MG_CB4_136 | ecosystem: Environmental > Aquatic > Marine > Oceanic | place: Arctic Ocean: Canada Basin | collected... | reverse complement strand
CTAATTTTGGTAAGAAATATAAAGTTCATTTGCCAGCAAAATATTCTAGTAAACCAGTTGATGCCGTAGTGGTGCCAGTTCCGTTTACAGAATCTTATAACGCTAATACTCGTGAGGTAAAATAAGCAATTAAATATTAAAGCTTGCTTTAATACCGTCGATTATAAATTGTGTTGCTAGAGCAGCTAAAATAAAAGCAAAAACTCTAGATGTAGCATGCAGGATTTGTTGTGGAATATATTTTGTAGTGAAATTTGTTCCTATCATTAAAAACAAACTCACAATAAGTGCGGCTATTAAAGCAAGTATAACGATTACTTGAAATTCAGGCACGTAATTATAGTTTCCCATTAATAATATAATTGTAGCCAGCGTTGAAGGACCAGCAATAAATGGTATTGCCATTGGAAACACAATAATTTCATCAAAGTTTTTTTCATCTAAAGCAGCTTCTACTTTTTTCTCTCTTCTTATTTTTCTTTTTTCAAACAATATATCGATAGCTATAAACATAAGAATTATACCACCTGCAATTTTCAATGAATCCAAGGAAACACCAATTGCATCTAGAAGGTATTTACCTAAGTATGCGAATAAGATTGTGATAAAAAAAGCTATAATTATACTTTTTATGGCTATCTGATTTTTTTTCTTAATTGGCGCCCCTTCTGTTAAACTAATAAAAAAAGGCAAGTTTCCTATCGTGTCGATAGTTATAAAAAACAAAACAAATGAATTTAAAAAAGCAGCAAACACAGTATTATTTCGTATATTTTAATGGCAACAATATGGTATAGAGAAAAAATGAATTCAGTATTTGTTAATAGAATTATAAGAGCTTGCAAGCTTGATATCAGTTTATATGAAGAGGTTGAAGCTGATAAGTCAGCAACAGTTCAGGCTGCCTTAGTTGTTCTCCTTTCTAGTCTAGCCGCAGGCATTGGAGCAATATCTTTAGGAGCATCAAATTTTTTAATGGCACCAATATTATCATTAGTCAGCTGGTATATTTGGGCTTATTTAGTTTATTTTATTGGTGCTAAACTTTTTCCAGAGAAAAACACAGAAGCCGACCACGGACAACTTTTAAGAACAATAGGGTTTTCAAGTGCACCAGGTTTAATTCGAATATTTGGATTTACTCCAGAGCTAATGAGCATAACTTTTATTGGATCCGGTATATGGATGCTAGTTGCTATGGTTATTGCTGTAAGGCAAGCCCTAGACTACGAAAGCACCTGGAGAGCTATTGGTGTTGTTGTTATAGGTTTTCTAGTTCAAGCTTTTGTTTTAATTATGATTTTAAGATTAGTAGGACCAAGCTAAATTGGAAAAATAGTTTTAGATATTCTGCAAGATTCACAAATTTTATAACCATACATTATTAAATTTTGAGAAACGCTTTCTACTTCTTTTGCACATTCTTCACAAATATTATTTTTCTCTTTATTATTATATTTATTTTCATCATTCATATAATTTCGCCCACATACTTAGGGTTAGACACCATTGTAGTCATCCAACAGTTTATTAAATCTCCTTCTTCTAGTACTTTGTCAATTTGCCATATATAAAAATATTTCTTTTTATCTTTAGCTAAAATAATAACTTTATAAACATTCTTATTATCACTTTCACTCAGCACTATAACTTCACTCTTTAAATGAGATAAAAGGATTTTATAATTTTCACTGTAAATCATTTTTTTAAATTTTTTTAAAGGACCAGTAATTTTTTTGTTGTTTGGATGTGCAAATTCCCAAACTTGTTCAATGCCAGCATCATTAAAGGGTAAATTATTTCTCTGCAGAGAATCCAACTGGATATTAAGAACCTCAATTGGTTTTAAAGAAATATTTGGTTTAATTAAGCTTGGTGAATAATTGTCGTAATATCTAAGAGACCCCAAAGCCAACATAAGCAACATAATACTAGTCATAGCAAGTTTTACAATTGGATATTTTTTATTTTTCAATTTTAATAGAGATGAATACAAAAAGTATGTAAGAAAGGGACTTGCGATTGCAAGCAAAAGTATTATTTTTTTAGTCATAGTATTTTATCCAACCAGCCCCTTCATGCTTAAAGTTATAAATTTTTGGATGAATTATCTCAGCAAATATTTCTAAAGATTCAATTAATCTTGGACCAGGCCTATTAAAAAATTGGTTTCCATCTGCTACAAAGAATTTGTTATTTTTGAATGCTTTTAATTTTTTCCAACCATCATTTTTTTTAAGTATAAGTTTTAATTCTCCTTGAGTTTTTTTGATATTAAAGCCACAGGGCAGAAAAATTATTATATCTGGGTCTTTATTAATTAATTCTTCAATCTTTATCCAATGAGAGTCATTTCCAGATTTTCCCAAAATATTTTTACCACCAGCTATTTCAACCATTTCTGGGATCCAGTTGCCAGCAATCATTAAAGGGTCCATCCATTCTATACATGCTACAGTAGGTTTATTTTTTTGTTCTAGAGATAATTTTTTTATTTTTATAAGTCTTTCATTAAGATTTTCTATTAAATTTTTATTAACCTCATTTTCTATATTAAGATCTTTCGCTACTCTTTTAATGTCATTAAAAACATCATTCAAAGTATTCGGTTGAAGAGAAATAATTTTAGTATTCTTATTTAAATTTTTACTAACTATATTTTCAACTTCGGCAAAGCTTACAGCGCACACCTCACAATGAGCTTGAGTAATTATATAATCAGGATCTAGCTCTTTTAACTTCTGTACATCAACTTTATAAACTGACAGCGAATTAGCTAATATTGTGTTTATTTGTTTATCGATCTCAATGCTGGTTCCATCAACATTTATTTTGGGTGATGTTAATTTAGTCACATGATTTAACCCATGTGGATAATCGCATTCATGAGAACGCCCAATAATTGATTTTTTTTGGCCTAAAAAGGCAACTATTTCTGTCGCACTAGGAATTAGCGTCACAATTTTTGTAGGAATATTATTCATCTTTATTAAATTTTCTTGACCTATTATATCGTTGCATTTAGTAATTACTTTATTTTAATCATATTTATTTTATGAAATCAAAAGCTAAAGTTGTCGTAGTTGGAGGAGGTGTGGTTGGAGTTAGTATGCTCTACCATTTAGCAAAAAAAGGCTGGTCTGATGTTGTTTGTATAGAAAGAAAAGAACTAACCTCAGGCTCAACTTGGCATGCCGCTGGGTTATTACCTCTATTTAATATGAGTTATTCAGTGGGACAGTTGCATAAGTATGCTGTTGATTTCTACAAAACTCTAGAAAAAGAAACTGGAAAAAGTGTAGGCTTTAGTGTTGTTTCAAATATTCGTTTAGCTAGTACAAAAGATAGAATGGATGAATATCACCAATATGCAGGTGTAGCGCAAACTATTGGAGTTGATGTAAAATTTTTAACACCCAAGCAAGTAAAAGAAATTTGGCCGTTATGTAACGTAGATGACTTAGTAGGAGCTATTCAACATCCTGAAGATGGATATATTCAGCCAGCAGATTTAACACAAGCTTTAGCTACAGGAGCAAGAAATAGAGGAGCAGAAATTTACAGAAACACAACAGTAACAGGAATTAAACAAACAAAAAATGGATGGGTTGTAGAAACTGATAAAGGAACTATTGAGTGTGAACATATTGTTTCATGTACCGGAAACTTTGCCAGACAAACTGGCAAAATGGTTGGTCTTGAGATTCCAGCAATTCCAGTAGAGCATCAATATATAGTTACTGAAGCACACCCTGAAATTCAAAAAAGAAAAAAAGATGGTTTAGCAGAAATGGGTGTACTAAGAGATAGTGATAGCAGATGGTATATGCGAGAAGAGGCAGGAGGATTACTTTTAGGTCCATATGAAGATGGAGCTCCATGTTGTTATGTTGATGGACCCTCAAAAGATTCAGAATATGAATTATTTCAAGAAGATTTAGATAGACTTGCTCCACACATAGAAGGTGCGATTCATCGTGTTCCAGCTTTTGGAGAAGTGGGAGTTAAAAAAGTTTACAATGGTGCTATTTCTTATACTCCTGACGGAAATCCAATTGTGGGTCCTGCATGGGGTTTAAAAAATTTTTGGATTAACGAAGGTCATAGTTTTGGTATTACAGCAGCAGGTGGAGCGGGATGGCAACTAGCTGAATGGATAGTTGACGGTGAACCAACGGTAGATATGCTTGGTGTTGAACCAAGAAGATTTGGAGACTATGCAACCAAATCTTATCTTAAAGAAAAAAACGAAGAAGCATATAACCACGTTTTTAAGGTTCACTACCCAGATGAAGAAAGAGCCGCCGCTAGAGAATTAAGAACCTCACCTTGTTATGACAGAATGAAAAATCTGGGTGCAGTTTTTGGTCAAAAATTTGGCTGGGAAAGACCAAACTTTTTTGCAGTGGATGGGATTGAACAAAAAGATGATTGGTCTTTTAGAAGATCTAAATGGTTTAAAGCAATAGAAAAAGAGTGCAAAAATGTTAAAGAAAATGTCGGCTTATTAGATATGACAGCATTTGCAAAATGTAGAGTAAAAGGACCAGGAGCAGAAAATTTTTTAGATTATTTAGTAGCTAATAAACTTCCTAAAAAAATAGGAAGAATAGGTTTGTGTCACGCTCTAAATACAAAAGGAGGCGTTCACTCTGAGTTTACAATTATGAGAGAAACTGAAGACAGTTTTTATTTAGTTTCTGCAGGAGCAAATCAAAGACTAGATCATGATTGGATCAATAAATGGATGCCAAAAGATGGAACCGTTCAATTTGAAAATTTAACTAACTCGGTAGGTGTTTTAGTTATATCAGGCCCAAAAGCTAGAGAGCTAATCACAAGAGTTTCAAAAGATGATTTTTCAAACGATAACTTTAAATGGTTAAGTGCGAAAAATATAAATATTGGAAACGCTCCAGTTAATGCCATGAGAGTAAACTTTGTAGGAGAATTGGGATGGGAACTACATCATCCAATTGAGTATCAAAATCATATTTTTGATAAACTTATGGAGGCTGGAAAAGATTTAGGACTTAAACCTTATGGTATTAGAGCTATGAACAGTTTAAGACTAGAAAAATCCTATAAGTTAGTTGGAACCGAATTGTCAATTGAATACTCACCTTATGAATCTGGTTTAGATCGATTTATTCACCCTAACAAAGGAAAATTTATAGGTTTAGAAGCTTTGAACAAATGGAGAGAAAAAGGCTTTAATAATAAATTGGTAACTTTAGAAATTCATAATGTTGAAGATGCTGACGTATTAGGAAATAATCCAATTTATGATAATGGAAATGTTGTTGGTAGAGCAACAGGTGGAGATTTTGGATTTAGACTAAATAAATCTATCGCATTAGGAATGGTAAAGCCGGAGATTGCGACAACTGGTCAAAAATTGAAAATTGATATTCTTGGAAAAATGTACGATGCTACTATTCTAGATGAAAGTCCTTACGATCCAGAAAACAAATTAATAAGAGCATAATGAAAATATTAGTCGCTGTTAAAAGAGTTATTGATTACAACGTACAAATTAGAGTTAAAGAAGATGGCAGCGGTGTAAATACAGACAACGTTAAAATGTCTACAAATCCACCAGATGATAACGCTATTGAAGAAGCTGTGAAATTAAAAGAATCAGGTAAAGCAAAAGAAATCATTGCTGTTACCATTGGAGAAGAAAAGGCCCAAGAAACAGTTCGTAAAGCCCTCGCAGTTGGTGCTGACAGAGGCATACATGTTAAAAGCGAGAATTATATAGAGCCTTTAGGTATAGCTAAAATTCTAAAAAAAATTGTAGAAAAAGAAAAACCTGATCTAGTTTTTTTAGGAAAACAAGCAATTGATGACGATTGTAACCAAACAGGGCAAATGTTGGCCGGTTTATTGAATTGGCCACAGGGAACATTTGCATCAAAAATTCAACATAAAGATAAAGCTATCGAAGTGACACGAGAGATAGATGAAGGTTTAGAAACTATAGAAATAAATTTACCAGCAATAATAACATGTGATTTAAGACTTAATGAACCACGTTTTGCTTCATTACCCAACATAATGAAGGCAAAAAAAAAACCTATTGAACAACTAAATGCGCAAGATCTTGGTGTCGATATTGTAAATAGAATTCATCAAATAAAGGTAGAAGAGCCACCTAAGAGAAAAGGTGGAATAATGGTTTCTAGTGTAGCGGAATTAGTAAGTAAGCTAAAAAATGAGGCTAAGGTAATATAATGTCAACTTTATTAATTGCAGAACACGATAATTTAAAATTAAAAGCTTTTACATTAAACACAATCACAGCCGCATCTAAAATAGATGAAGATATAAATGTATTAGTTGTTGGAAGCAATTGTGAAATAGTTGCTAAAGAGGTTGCTACAATTCCTCTAGTTAAAAAAGTACTACATTGTAATTCTTTAAGTTATGAAAATTTTTTAGTTGAAAACTTAACTCCTTTAGTAGTTAAACTAGCAGAAAACTACACTCATATAATTTCATCAGCCAATACGTTTGGAAAAAATCTAATGCCAAGGGTTGCCGCTTTATTAGATGTCTCTCAAATCAGTGATATTATTAAAGTTAATAATAGTGAAGAATTCATACGTCCAATTTATGCTGGTAATGCTTTTGCAACAGTTAAAAGCAATGATAAAAAAAAATGTATAACTGTAAGACCAACATCTTTCGAGCCAGCTTTGACTTCAGGTGGCTCAGCATCTATAGAAAAGATAGAAGCGGTAGATTCACCAAATGTGTCAAAATTTATTAAAAAAGAAGAAAACAAATCAGAAAGACCTGAGTTGGGTACAGCAAGGATCGTAGTTTCTGGAGGCAGAGGAATGCAAAGTGGTGAAAATTTTAAACTTATAAATGCTATTGCCGATAAATTGAATGCTGCTGTAGGAGCTTCAAGAGCTGCAGTCGACGCGGGGTATATAGGTAACGATCATCAGGTTGGACAAACTGGTAAAGTTGTTGTTCCTGATCTTTATATTGCGGTGGGTATTTCGGGGGCAATTCAACATTTAGCTGGAATGAAAGAAAGTAAAGTTATTGTGGCTATTAACAAAGATGGTGAAGCTCCGATTTTTAGTGTCGCAGATTATGGTCTTGAAGCCGATTTATTTGAAGCATTGCCTCAATTTTTAGATGAGTTAAATAAACTCAACACTATCCAAAAATAAAGATTTTGATATAGTCCTATTATGTCTAGAGAAATAATGGATTATGATGTTGTTATAGTTGGAGCTGGTCCATCTGGTTTAACAACTGCTATAAAATTAAAACAATTAGATAGTAACTTAAATGTATGCATCTTAGAAAAAGGTGTTGAAGTAGGTTCTCATATTTTAAGTGGTAATGTTTTTGAAACTAGAGCTCTAGATGAATTAATACCCGAATGGAAGAAAGAGGGGGCTCCAATTAAAACTAAAGTTAATAAAGAAAAATTTTTATTTTTAGGAAAAAACAATTTTTTAAGTTGGCCAGTTTGGCTTTTACCTTCAGTCCAAAAAAATCATAATAATTATATTATTAGTCTTGCTAATCTTTGTCGCTGGTTAGCGGAGAAAGCAGAAAAATTAGGTGTTGAAATATTTCCAGGATTCCCAGCTAGTGAGATTATTTACAAAGACGATGGTAGCGTTAAAGGTGTAGCAACATTAGATATGGGATTAGATAAAGACGGAAATAAAAAGGATGGCTACGAGCAAGGTATGGAGTTGCATGCAAAAGTCACTGTTTTTGCTGAAGGTTGCAGGGGTCATTTAGGAAAAGAGTTAATTAAAAAATATAAACTTGATAGTGGTAAAAACCCACAACAATACGGTATTGGTTTTAAGGAAATCTGGGAAGTTAGCGAAAAACAACACCAAGAAGGTTTAATCATTCATACTGCTGGTTGGCCCCTTGATAACAAGACTTATGGAGGTAGCTTTTTATACCACGCTGAAAATAGGCAAATTTTTATAGGTTACGTTGTGGGGTTAGACTATCAGAATCCACATTTATCACCCTTTGATGAGTTTCAAAGATTTAAAACACACAAGGCAATTAAAAAAAATATAGAAGGCGGAAAAAGAATTGCATATGGAGCAAGAGCCTTAATCGAAGGTGGTATACAAAGTTTGCCAAAAATGTTTATGCCTGGTGCTTTGTTAATTGGTTGTGATGCTGGCACTTTAAATATGCCAAAAATAAAAGGTTCACATACAGCTATGAAAAGTGGAATTATTGCAGCAGAAACTATTTTTGAAAATATTAAAAATAAAATAAATTTATCTATTTATGAAACCAAATTTAAACAAAGCTGGGCGTATAGAGAATTATATGCTGCTAGAAATGTAAAACCAAGTTTTAGTTGGGGTTTGATCCTAGGAATTTTATTTACTGGAATAGATCAAATTCTGTTTAGAGGAAAAACTCCATTTACCTTAAAACATAAGCATGCTGACCACGAAACATTAAAACCAGCAGATAAAATGCCAAAAATTAATTATCCAAAACCTGATGGAAAAATTACTTTTGATAAAACTAGTTCAGTTTATTTAACGGGTACAAATCATAGAGAAAATCAACCAGTTCACTTAAAACTTAAAGATCAAAATTTACCTATAAATTATACACTAAAAAAATTTGATGAACCTGCGCAAAAATATTGTCCAGTTGGAGTTTATGAAGTTCAAAAAGATAAAAATAACAGTAATCCTAAATTTATTATTAATTCTCAAAACTGTATACATTGCAAAACTTGCGATATTAAAGAGCCATCACAAAACATTGTTTGGGTAACACCTGAAGGTGGGGGAGGACCCAAGTATGGAAATATGTAACAATTACTTTAGTGCTTTTCTTAAATTTGAATCTATTATTTCTAAAAATTGATTTGTTGTTAAGTGTTTTTGATTCTTACCAATCAGTATAGCTAGGTCTTTGGTCATAAAACCACTTTCAACAGTTTGTATACATACTTTTTCTAAGGTTTTAACAAATTTTTTTAAATCCTCATTCCCGTCTAACTTTCCTCTATGGTATAAGCCACGAGCCCATGCGAAAATAGAAGCTATAGGATTTGTCGAAGTTTCTTTACCTTGTTGATGCAATCTATAGTGTCTTGTTACTGTTCCGTGTGCCGCTTCAGATTCTATAGTCTTACCGTCTGGTGAAAAAAGTACACTTGTCATAAGACCTAACGAACCAAATCCTTGAGCTATAGTATCAGACTGAACATCACCATCATAGTTTTTGCACGCCCAAATATAATTCCCATTCCATTTCATTGCGCAGGCAACCATATCATCTATGAGTCTGTGTTCGTATGTTATTTTTCTTTCTTTAAAATTTTCTTTAAATTCTTTTTCAAAGATTTCCTGAAATAGGTCTTTAAACCTACCATCATATTGTTTTAAAATAGTATTTTTAGTAGAAAGATAAACTGGCCATTTTCTACTAAGACCATAATTCATACATGCTCTTGCAAAATCTTTTATAGATTGATCTAAATTATACATTGCTAGAGCAACACCAGGCCCAGGAAAATTAAATATTTCAAATTCTTTCTTTTCTTTTCCATCCTCAGATGTCCATTTCATTTCTAACTTACCTTTACCAGGAACTTTAAAATCTGTGGCTCTATACTGATCGCCAAAAGCGTGTCTTCCTATTACAATAGGATTTGTCCAACTAGGTACTAATTTTGGAACATTTTTACAGATAATGGGTTCTCTAAATACGGTTCCACCTAAAATATTTCTAATAGTTCCATTTGGAGACCTCCACATTTTTTTAAGTTTAAATTCTTTAACTCTGTTTTCATCAGGTGTTATTGTTGCGCACTTTATACCGACCCCAATTTTTTTAATCGCATTGGCACAATCAACAGTAATTTGATCAGAGGATTCGTCTCTACTTTTGATGCCTAAATCGTAATAATCTATATTCAGCTCCAGATATGGTAAAATAAGTTTAGATTTTATGAAATTCCAAATTACTCGGGTCATTTCGTCGCCATCTAACTCAACAATAGGGTTTTTAACTTTAATTTTGGGCATTAATATATAATTTTATTAATTGAATTAACTCTTTAAATATACATATTTATCTTAAAATTAAAGAGTTTATAATAATTATGTTAAATATTTTATTTCCAAAACTACACAAAGAAGGCTACAGATTTGTTGCAATATCTTTCTTTGTAACGCTTTTTCTATTATTTGTATCAAATATCCTAGGAACAATAAGTTTAATAATAACTATATGGGTATATTATTTTTTTAGAGATCCAGATAGATACCCTTTAAATGAAGAAAAATATTTAGTTAGTCCAGCTGATGGTGTGATTTCCCAAATAATTGAAACAAATGGTCCAAAGGAATTAAATTTAGAAAACAAAAAATTTACTCGCGTAAGTATTTTTATGAATGTATTTAACTGTCACGTAAACAGAGTCCCAACAGCTTCCACTATTTCCGAAATTTACTACAAGCCAGGAAAATATTTTAATGCCTCGCTTGATAAAGCTAGCGAAGAAAACGAAAGAAACTATGTTAAGCTCAAAAACAAAGATGGAGAAGATTTAGTTTTAGTGCAAATTGCAGGATTAATTGCAAGAAGAATAGTTTGTAATATAAAAAAAGAAGATAAGTTAAATAAAGGTGACAGATTTGGTATTATAAGATTTGGAAGCAGAGTTGATTTATACTTTGAAAATTATAAACTTATGGTAAGTAAAAATCAAACAACTATTGGTGGCGAAACCATAATAGCAAAAAAAGAATAGTATGATTGTAAATAAAAAAGAATTCAAATTACTAGAAAAAAAAACACCAGTTTCACTTTTACCAAATGCCTTAACTATTTTCGGTGTATGCTTAGGGTTAAGTTCTATTAAATTTGCTATAGACTTTAATTATGAAATGGCAGTTATAGCCATAGCCTTTGCGGCAATTCTTGATACCCTTGACGGAAGGGTGGCTCGATTAATTAAAGGCACATCAAAAGTTGGAAAAGAGCTAGACTCTCTAACAGATGTAATAAGTTTCGGTGTTGCTCCAAGTTTTATAATTTATTTTTGGGTGCTAAATAGTCTTGGAAAAATTGGATGGATGTTTGTTTTAATATATACGGTTTGCTGCGCCCTTCGACTTGCAAGATTCAACATAACAAACATAAATGATAATGAAGCATGGAAAATAAACTTCTTTGAAGGCATTCCTTCTCCAGCTGCTGCTGGCTTAGTTTTACTACCACTTATATTAAGTTTAAGTAACTTACCTGAAATTTTAAATTTAAATAAAGTATTTATAAGTGATAACAATAAAATAATAAGCTCAATAATTATTTTAGGAACTGCAATCTTAATGGTAAGTAAAACTCCAACTTATTCATTAAAAAGAATTGCTATACCAAGAAGATTAGTTGGTTTTTTATTGCTTGGAATAGGAACTTATATAAGCCTTTTAATTTATTTTACTTTTGAAATTTTATTTGTAACAGGTTTAATGTACATTCTTTTAATACCAGTAAGCTATTTGCATCATAAAAATTTAAATAAAAAATTTTCAAATGAAAGTACAGAAGAAGAAGACATAGAAGATATTCTTTAACCATTTTTATATTAAATTGAATAAAAAAAAAAAAACAAAAAACTGGTTAAATAAGAAAAAAAGAGATATTTTTTACAAAGAATCTAAAATACAAGGATATAGATCTAGATCAGCTTTTAAATTAATTGAGATTAATAAAAAATTTAAGTTTATTAAAAATAATATGTCCTTATTAGATTTAGGAGCAGCTCCAGGGGGATGGTCGCAAGTTGTTTCAAAATTAGTAAACGCAGGTCAAATATTGTCTATAGATATCATAGAGATGAATAAGCTAGAAAAAGTAACTTTTATGAAAGGAAATATTGATGATAATGATTTTTGTAAAAAAATTTATATGTTTTTTGATAAAAAGATCGATGCTGTTATTTCTGATATGGCGGCCAACACTACAGGAAATAAAAGCTTAGATTCATTCAGAACAGGTCAGCTTTCGATTAATGCAATGAATTTAGCTAAAAATATCTTAAAAAAAGATGGTATTTTCCTATCAAAAATATTTATGGGATCATCTTTTTTTGAAGTTCAAGAAAATGCTAAAAAAATTTTT
>Ga0114997_10003597_pt1 | contig 12160 bp, 13 predicted proteins | sample ArcticOcean_MG_C_2_FD_87045 | JGI IMG/M metagenome (GOLD analysis project Ga0114997, IMG submission 87045) | Marine microbial communities from western Arctic Ocean - ArcticOcean_MG_CB4_136 | ecosystem: Environmental > Aquatic > Marine > Oceanic | place: Arctic Ocean: Canada Basin | collected... | reverse complement strand
TTGCGTGGATGAGGGGCCCGGCGTCGGCCCTGCACCAGTCCGAGACGGCGGCCACGTCGTCGCTCTGCTGGTAGAGCCTCACGATGCTGGCGCGCGCCGCGGCGAGCGCGGAGGCCGTGGCGCGCGTGCCGGAGCGCCCGCGGGCGATGCGCTCGATGGTGGCCATGTCCTCGTCGTACGAAGTCCAGAAGCTGTACTGCGCCATGGGGCCGCGCGCGGGGGCGGGCAGTTTTGCGGGTGGATGCGCAAAATGGCGCAAGTGCGCGGGGTCGCGCGCGCGATATATCCAGCGCCAATGGAAAAAATATGGGCGCCGCGGCCACGGCCGCCGCCGTGCTGGCCGCGCTCGCCGTCGTCGCCACCGCGGTCGCGCTCTACCAAAACGCCCTCGCGGTGCAGTTCCACCTCGCCCCCACGTGCGGCGCCGCGTGCACCGTGCACCGGGTCCCGGACGCGGTGCGGCTGTCCGCGGAGCAGGTGGCCGCCGTCGAGGCGGCGACGCAGGGGGGCCGCACCCTGGACCCCACGCGGAACCAAAACAATGCCAGCGGGACGCGGACGGTGAGCCCGGACGAGCTGCCGGCGTTTGTCGCCGCGGACATTGTGCCCCAGATGCGGGCGCTCGTCGCCGATGCGTTTGGCGTCGACATGGGCCTGCGCGGCGGCGACGTGTTTGCGCGAACCTACGAGGCGGGCGACTTTCTCAACTGGCACTATGACAACAACTACAGTCGGGGCGCGCGGGTCACGGCAATCCTCGTGGTCAGCGCAAACGCCGCAAACACGAGCGTGGTGCAGTACATGGAGCCCGTGGATGGCAACGTCGAGACCGTGCCGGCCGGCGCGGGCGCCGCGATGCTGTACCACGGTGACAAGGTGTACCACCGCGTGACGCGGCAGGGGGCGGGGGGGCGGCGCACCGTGCTCATCTTTCCGTTCTACGAGGACCCGCGCTTTTCGCCATGGGGCGGCTTCCGCGACGGGGTCCGCAAGTGCACGTACGCGCTGCTCGGGCTCTGAGCGTGCCCGCCTCACGCGCCGGCGTCCCCGATGGGCTCGTGCGCGAGCATCCGCCGCTTGGCGGGCCGCGGCGCCACCTCGCCCCCGGCAAAGCCGATCCTGTCAACCTTGGCGATGGCCAGCACGTGCGCGCGCCCGCCTCGCTTCCGCCGCGCCGCCTTTCCCGCGCGCACCCTGCCCTGCAGCCAGACGCGGACGGTCGGCCAGCACTTGCCCCTGTCGTGCGTCGCCATCGGATTGCAGACCTTGACACTGTCCAGCGTCGGCCGCCCGGCCGCGCCGCATGTGAACATGGCGACCTGGTGCGAGTAGTTTGCGTGGCCCGTCGCGTCTGCGTTGATCTGGTCCAGCGAGACGACATACGCAAAGTTGACGGCGTCGCCGGCGGCGCCCGGGGGGCCAAAAAGCGCATGCGCGAGCAGATCGTCGTGCGCGGCCGCCGCCTCGCCGGTGAGGCCCGTTCGGCGCTCGGCGGTGAGGAGGTTTTTGTCGACGCCGTCGCGGTCCGCGTAAAAGGCGCTCAGCTCTACGACCACCGTGCGCGCTGCGAGGGCCGGCAGCGCGCCGTGCACCGTTACGCCCCTCGTATCGGCGCCGCCCTCGGCGAGGGGGATCACGAGCGGCGCAAAGGCCGCCCCCAGGTCCCGGCGCAAGACGACGACGCCGCGCGGCTGCGCGCACGCGAGGACCGTCGCGACGGCAATGGCGCCCTCGCCGCCCGTGGCCGCCGGCGCCAGCTCGCCGTCGAACCGTGGCCCCTCGCCGGGCCACATCAGGGTGTACAGCGCCTCGTAGGCGCGCAGCGCCTCGTGCGGGAAGCGGCTGCGCATGGTGCAGCGCGTGAATGCGTCGGGCTCGAGCGAGCGCTTCCTGAACGCGCGGAACCACTTGTGGAGCGCGACGCTGACGGCCTGACCCCCGACCGCAATGGTCACGGGCTCGGCGCTGGCCTCGAGGAGCTCCTGGCAGCGCTCGTGCAGGAGGACAATGGTCGCCGTGGCCACCCAGCAGAGCACGCTCTGCCCCTGATGCACGGCGAAACCGTCGTCGCACGCGTCGCGCGGCGCGTCGCCCCCCCCCGTGCCCCCGCCGCCTACGACGCGCGCGCTCAGGGCACCGGCGGCAAAGGCGCCGGCGGACGCGAGCAGCGCGTGGGTGGCCATCGTTGCCATTTGCATGGTCCACAATAGAAACAATGCACGTCGCCCCACCGTACGCCACGCGGGCCGCGACCTTGCGCGCCGCGCGCCTCGCCGACGACACGCGCGCCGCTCAGGGCGCCGCGCGCGCCGCGCGCACCGCGCGCGCCGCCGCTCAGGGCGCCGCGCCCACCGTGATGGGCTCGAGCCGCAGCTCGCGCTCGCGCACCGTGACGGGCTCGGTGCGCACGTCGCGCACCTCGGTGCCAAACGGCAGCGCGGCGAGCGCGGGGCCGACCCCCAGCGCGACGGCCGCCGACGCGAGCAGGTGCGCCGAGTACGTCCCCCACGGCGAGCACGGCCCGTTGTGCGCGGCGCGGCGGTCGTCCACGGACGCGGGCCCCGCCTCGAGCACGAGCACCAGCGCCGCGTGCGCCGCCGCGACCCCGAGCGCGGCGTAGAGCACGGCGGCCGGCTGCCCGGCCCACGGGCGAGCCTCGGCGAGCTCGGCGACGCGCCGCAGGCCGGCGAGGTAGGCGACGAGCGCGGCGGCGGCGCCGAGCCGCCAGACGCCGACGGTGCAGTCATCGGCAAAGACGCCGCGCTCGCACGCGAGGTGCGGGTGGCGCACGTCGCACGCGTAGCCGTCGGCGTAGAGCGTGCGCTCGTCGCGCTGCGCGTAGTCAATGTAGGGGACGCCGACGGCGGCCGCGAGCATGAGCAGCCCCGCGCCGATCCAGGGGCCCGCGCGCGCCGGGTGGCGCGGCGCCGCCACCTGCGCCGCCGCGACGGCGGCCGTCGACTGGAGCGCGAGCGTCGCCGCGCGCCCCCAGGCCACGGCCTGGCTGTCGCCGCCCGCGTAGTCGCCGCGCAGCGCCTCCACGATGCCGACGTCGAGCTGCGCGGCGAGCGCCGGCGTCGTGGCCGCGCCGTACGCCCCCGCGCGCGCCGGTGCCCACAGCACCGCCCACATGAGCGCGTGCACGAGCGCCGCCTCGCGCACGAGCGGCGCGCTACCCGTGTCGCGCACCAGGCCGAGCGTCAGCAGGGCGCACGCGCCGAGCGCGCTGCCCGCCCACGCGGCGTAGAGTATGCACATGCCCGGCCCGACGGCGCATACGGCGGCCGGGTCGCTGCCCGCAAACGCGACGACGACGGCGAGGCCGGCGGCCAGCGCGGCGGGCCACGCGGAGCGGGGCGCCGTGAGCTGCGTCGCGGCGAGGGCGACGAGGAGCAGTGGCGGGGCCGCGGCGTAGAGCGGTGTGCCGCCGATGGCGTCCAGCGTCGCGGTCTCGTTGAGCTGCGAGGTAAAGCCCATCGCCATGGCCGCTGCGCGCGCTCGCTTTTCCGTTGGGTGCCGACAATTTTCGGCGCCCGGCGCCCAGAGGCGGGGCGCCTGTGTGTCGCGCCTGCACTTTTTCGGGGTGGCGTCACGCGCACGCGGGATGGGACAGGCGCTTTTTTACGAGTTGGTTGTGAAAGACGCAGGAGCGCGCGCGCATGGCATCCCTTGCGGCGGCCATGGGAAGCGCCGCCGTGGCCTTTTTGGGGGGGTATAGCGGGGCGCTCGCGATGGGCGTCGCGGGGGGTGGGCAACCAACCGCGGTGCGGCGCAGGGGGGCGCGGGTTCATGGGCGCAGGGTTAGCCACCCGCTGTTAAAACGCGAAGTCGCGCAGTCGGTCGCTGTGCACGTGATCGTGCAGGCGGTCGAAATGGGCCTTCTAGAACGGGGAAAGTGTGGCATCAATGAGCTCCAGGGACGATTGCCACAGGAACTCTGGGGCGGTTTCAGGACATCCAAAACGTGGGACGACGCAGCGGCGCTCCTTTACGCAAAGAGCATGGGGAGCGACGGGGGGATTGTGGACCCGCTGGATCCACGGTATGCGTTCATCGCCTTTGATCCCAGCTTGGCCACGGCGGGGCCGGGCGCGATCGACCCACCGCAGCATGGTGACTTTGGCCCGCCCGCCATGGTGCGCGCCAAATGGGTGGCAATGTGCAAAAAAGCTGGGAATATTTCGAAATTGCAATGGGAGCATTCTACGCGAAATGGCTACGATATCACCGCGCAGATTGCGCTCCGGGACGTGCCGAGGGAATTGCTGGCCGACCCCAACGTTATGATGGTGGCGGCGTTGAAGGATGCAGAGGCGCTTTACTACGCGTCGGACGAGTTGAGGCAAAATAGCGATATTGTAATGGCGGCGATCGGACAGAATGCTTATGATGGGCTGCGCTTTTCGCAAATGCACGACAACAGCGACATTGTCATGTCGGCCGTGGAGCAAAATGGCCTGGCGCTCGAGCACGCGTCGGAACGCGTGCAAGGCATGCCCGAAGTTGTCATGGCGGCGGTGCAGCAAAACGGCACGGCGCTTGAGCACGCAAGCGTGTGGCTCCGGGGTGAACAGGGTGTCGTCATTGCGGCGGTGGAGCAAAACGGCACGGCGCTTGAGCACGCAAGCGAGCGGCTCCGGGGTGAACAGGGTGTCGTCATTGCGGCGGTACAGCAAAACGGCACGGCGCTCGAGCACGCAAGCGAGCGGCTCCAGGATGACCGAGGTGTCGTCATTGCGGCGGTGGCGCACGACGGCAAGGCGCTCGAGTACGCGAGCAAGCGGCTCCAGGACGACTCGACGATACTGACGGATGCGAGTGAGGCGTACGGCTACTCGCCCACCAGCCCGAGCTACTCGCCCACCAGCCCGAGCTACTCGCCCGCCAGCCCGAGCTACTCGCCCGGCAGCCCAATCTCCGAATTCGAAGAGCTCGCAGAAGCGGAAAGTGGATCCGACCTGGAAGAGGCGCCTGCGGGCCTCGTGCTCACGCCCGAATTGGAAGAGCTCGCGGCCGAGCTCGAGGCCGAGTTTGGCCAGTCTCCCATCTCGTAGCCTCCCGGGCCGAGAAGTGGGCGCGGCCCGGGCCCGTCCCCGCCGCGCCAGGTGCCCGCCAACATTGTAGTGTGCACCCCGTAAAGCGCGGGGAGCGATGCCGGGCCCCACGCACCGAAAGGCCCTCGCCGTGCTCGACGGGATCAAGTTCCCGCGCAACCAGACGCGCCAGAACGTGCGCGACGAGAAGACGCGCGAGGTGCTCGGCATGGCGGTGGGCGTCGTCGCCATCCGCATGAGCAGCGAGTGCCGCGCGTCGCGCTACACGCTCGACAACCCCGAGCCCGTGCGCGCGCTCGTCGCGTACGCGCGGCGCTACATCCCCGAGTTTCGCTTCAGCACCATCCAGATCAACAAGAACAACCGCACGGCGCTGCACGTCGACCGCAACAACATGGGCCCGAGCGCCATCATCGGGCTCGGCGACTATGCGGGCGGCGAGGTGTGGATCTCGGGGCGCGGCGCCGTCAACTGCAAGAACCGCTTCGTCTTCTTTGACGGCAACGAGCCCCACGCCACGCTGCCCTTCACGGGCACGCGCTACACGCTGGTCTTCTTCACCACGCAGCGCTACGCGCACCTCGCGCGCGAGCACGTGCCGATCATCCGCGGCCTGGGCTTCCCGCTGCCGCCCATGGGCAAGCGCGCGCCCACCAAGCAAAAGTACCCGCCCGTCGCGCCCCGCCTCGAGCGCGCGCAGGTGGAGCTCAAGGAGGTGCTCGCGGCGCGCAGCGGCGCCAGGCGGCGCGCGCCGCGGCGCGCCGCGCGCGCCGCCTGAGCGGGCGGCGCCGCGGCCCCGCGGTGAAAACATCGGCCCCGTGGGAAATGGAGGGCGTGTCCATCGAGCAGCGCCTCTGCTCGGCGGGGCGCGCCGTGCCGGCGCTGCGGCGGCTCGCACAGCGCCTCTTCAAGTCGGGCGACGCCGCCGACCAGCGCGCCGCGGCCACGCTGACCGTGCTGACGCAGACCGGCGCGCGCCCGGGCAACACTGCCTACACGCGCGCGCACGGCACGCACGGCATCACGACGCTGACATACCGCCACGTGCGGTGCGTCGGCGACGACGTCCGCCTCGACTTCACGGGCAAGAAGGGCGTGCGCCAGCAGTTTTCGCTGCGCAGCCGGCCGCTCGCCGCCTGGGTGCGGCTGTGCCGCGCCTCGCGGTCCTGCGCGCCGTTCCTCTCGTCGTGGCAGCTCTCGCAGCTCCTGCGCAAGCACGGCACGCGCGCCAAGGACATCCGCACGTGGCGCGCTAACGAGGCGTTTGTGCGCGCCAAGAACCGGGGCAAGAGCGACGAGGAGGCCGTCGCCATCGTGGCCGAGGCAATCGGCAACACCGCCGGCGTCTGCAAGCGCTCCTACATCTCCCCCAAGCTGATCGGCCTCGGCGCTCGCCGCGGGGCCTACGCGCTGCCGTGCCGGCGATGAGCGGCGCGGCTGCACGCTTTTTTCCCCATGCCCGGAGCCGCCGCGGCGCGGCCGCACTGCCTTCCGCGGGGCGTCATGCTTGTGGAAACGCACCCGAAAAAACAATACACACCGTGCATTCGCTCGCACTCAGATGACGTAGCACCACGCCCCCTCAGGCACGCCACGGCTCGCGTCCACGAGCTTCTGCGAGCAGTATTCCGCTGGCTCCAGCTCCATTTCCACCACCATCGGCTTAGACCCCTCGCGCGCGCCCTGAAACAGCACGCGGCGCCGCCGAGGCTGCGCGCGCCCAACATACCAGCCGGGCGCGTGGACCTCCCCTTTCTCCGGGAATCCCTTAGCTGGGTTAGTCGACTCCGCCTCCGAGCCCCAGTACACCGCAACCAGTGCGTTTTTGCCCTTCCCATAGCGAGCCTCGGCCGCAGCCTCCAGCGTCGGCACGCGCACAACCGTCGCCGAGTCCTCGGCCTCCTCCATCGTACTCTTGGCCGCGTGCGCCACGGCGGCGCGTGCGGTCGGGAACGGGCGCGCGCCGTCGGCCCTGGTCGGCTTCATCGTTACATCTACCTCAAGGCTCAGCGTGTGCTCCGCGAGGGACACCGCATGGCGGCGCCGCTCTGGGCGCGTGGCGTCGGGGACAATAAAGCCGCCGTCGGCCCTGGCCGTTACGCGCCGCGCAACGCTCCGCGTGTTGTCGGCGACGGACTCCGCACGGCGGCGCCGCTCTGGGCGCGCGGCGTCGCGGCCAACCAGGCCGTCGCCATCGGTGCGCGGCATGGGCGCCGGCGCGGCATGGGCGCCGCCGGGCGGGGCCCCCGGCCGGGGCCCCGGCGGGGCGCGTCGGGTTGGTCGCAAAATCCCAATCACGGCTCCGCACCCCCGCCCCCGCCCCCGCCGGCCGCCGCGCTCACGCGCGCGGATCGGCGCAGCACGCGGCGCACCGGCGCCGCCCGCTCGCCCCCGCGCACCACGGCCACCGTCGTCACGGGGAAGAGCGCGAGCACATTGCGCCGCGCCCCGCTGAGCGCGGAGCCCGTGCGCCAGTAGCGCCGCTGCAGGTCGCCGTTGCGACGGATCGTGGCTGCGTGCGCGCGCCGGTGCTCGGCGCGCGCATCGCGCGCCGCGCCCCACACGGTGCGCGCGCGCTCGTACTCCGCGCGGAGCGCGCCGTAGAGCTCGCGCTCCTCGGGGCGAAAGCTGTGCAGGCACGCGTCCAGGTGGCGCAGCATGCGCGCAAACTCAGTCTCCGTGGAGTAGCACCGCCAGTGTAGGGATGTCTGCTCCTGCTCGTGCGACAGCCCCGCGCCGGCGTCGAAGCGGCAAACGGGGCACGTGCCGTGGGCGTCGGCCGACGACTGCGCCCAGCCGAGGATGCACTCGACGTGGAAGCGGTGGCCGCAGCCGAGCGCGTGCGTGCCGGGCTCGTCATCGGCCACGGGCTCAAAGCAGACGGCGCACTCGTCCATCGGGCGCCGCCGCTTTGTGGGGGTGGGGCAGTTTTTGGTCCACGGGGCGGGGTCGCGGCGCGCGCCGTGCCAGCCTGCACCGGCGCACTAAAACCACACGGAGAGAGTTTGGCACGCGGTGTAATTTTTTACACGCCGCGCGTAGCTAAAACCATGGCCACACAGTGCAGGCTGGACCTGAGCTCGCATTTGCAGGGGGGTCCAATCACCGTGAGGGGTGGCGCGGACTGGCACCAGTACGCCATCGCCGTTGCCGGCGTGGGCGCCCTGGCCGGTGCTGCCTACGCGTTGAGCAATGCTGGCGACGGGGGCGGCGGCGGCGGCGGGGGGGGTGGCGTCGAATGCAGCGTAACAATCGGTGGCCCCACCCCGGCCGAGGTTCAAATGAGTCAGGTTACGCTTGAAGATCTTGCACAATCGTCTAGTTCACCACAATCAACATTGACTCTCTCGGGCCCGAGCAAAAAAGTATCAACATGTCGGACGGCGCTCCTTGCGGTGCCCACCGACGCTAATGACGATGCATACTACTCCAGCCTCGTTTCTGCCGCCGGCGTGTGCGCAATCCGCGGCATCAGTATGACCAAAATAAATGACCCGGGCTGCTCCGTGCCTCTCGCGAAGATCCTCATGTAGGTTTGGCACGCGAGACGCTCGGAGAGAGTTTGCCACGCGGTATAACTTTTTACGGGCCGCGTATAGCTAAAACCATGGACACACAGTGCAGGCTGGATCTGAGCTCGCATTTGCAGGGGGGTCCAATCACCGTGAGGGGTGGCGCGGACTGGCACCAGTACGCCATCGCCGTTGCCGGCGTGGGCGCCGTGGCCGGTGCTGCCTACGCGTTGAGCAATGCTGGCGGCGATCCGAGTGGCGACGGATGCACAGTGCCAGTCGGTGGCGCCTCCACTGCCGTGGTTTCAATGAAGGATGTTACGGTTTTCCAACTTGCAAAATCGATTCAAGCACAACCACTATCCATGTCGCTGGGTCTGGCGGGCAACGCCAGCGAAGTAGCAGCATGTCGGGCGGCGCTCATTTTGGTGCCCAACAGCGACACGGCCTTGGGATTCGCAGACGCCCTCCAGGAGGCCGCCACCTCGTGCGGAAATGTCAGAATGACCAAACAAGGTGACCCGAGCTGCGCCATTGCTATCAGCGAGCTAAACCTAGAGGCGGTGGGCAATGCTGGCGGCGGGGGCGGCGGCGGCGAGCTCGGAGCAACGGATGCCGGCGGCGGCGGCGGCGGCGTCGACTGCAGCGTAACACTCGGTGGCACCTCCACGGCCGAGGCTGACATTAATGACGTTACGTTTGCCGATCTTGCACAATCGATTAAATCACCGACATCAAACTGGGCTCTGTCGGGCGACAGCGACAAATTATCAACTTGCCAAAACAAGCTCCTTCAGGTGCCTTCCAAGGTTCCGATGCCCGCCCTCGGCAGTGCCGATGTCGGCGCGTACGGAAACTACAAAGAATACGAAAATAGCCTCCTTGCGGCCGCCGCCGTGTGCGCAATCCCCGGTATCAGTCTGAGCAAACTAGATACCCCAGCCTGTTCCATCCCACTGGGTCCAATCACCGTAGGGGGTGGGTCCATGGGACGCTTCCTGACCAACCATAATGGCCAACAGTCCACTGTGCAGGCGAAAAGACCGCCGCAAGGGAGCGGTGGGGGCGGGGGCATACCGCCCGGCGGCGGCGGCTGCAACATAACACTCGGTGGCACCTCCACGACCGTGGTTGACATTAATGACGTTACGTTTGCCGAAATGGCACAATCACTTCATTCAGGATCAGCAGGTTCAAACTGGACTCTGACGGGCGACGGCCCCCATGCACAAGACACAGCAGCGGCGTGTATGACGGCGCTCGGTCAGGTGGGCTCTGCGCATGATGGATACCGCGACAGGCTCACCGCCGCCATCGACGCGTGTGAAGACGACGAGGGGACGGCAAACGTCAATCTGACCAAAATCCCCGGGGACCCGACGGCCCCGAAGGACCCGAACTGCTCCGTTAATGTCACGGCGATACAGATAGGGGCCTAGAGGTTTTAAATGCGCACCGCACAGGAAAGCCCCCCGGCTCACACGTACGCACGAAACCGCATGACACCGCCCCGCCCCGCACCGCAGGCCATGGGCCAGGACGCAGCGCCCTGCATCAGCGACGTGAACGGCGACGGCCAGGTCGGCGTCGCCGACGTGCTCCAGACACTCGGGAGCTACGGCACGGGCTGCCCCACCGGCCAGGGCGCAGCGCCCTGCAGCAGCGACGTGAACGGCGACGGCCAGGTCGGCGTCGACGACGTGCTCCAGACACTCGGGAGCTACGGCGCCAAGGGCTGCTCCACCGCTGTCGTGGGCGAGCCGCTGCTAGGCGTCCGCTCCACCCCGGCCCCCTCGATGGCGCCGTCGGTGTGGGCGGATGGCTTGTGGTCGTGGCAGGCCATAATCGCTGCGCTCGTGCAGATGGCGCTCCAGTATGCGGCGGCCAAGCGCGGCATGCACAGCCACGGCGTCCGGGCACTTTGTGTCGCCACCGGGGCCCTCACATTCGCGGCGTCCACGTACGCGTACCCGCCCGAAGGCGTCACGCCTGGCGACGAGGGGGCGTTTACGGCGCGGGCGACTGCCGTCTACGCGGGCCTGGCCTCTGCCGTGGAGCTGTGGATCATCATGCGCGGGGCCGGCTGAGCCTGAAGCGCCGCTTAAAGTCGGCGATGGACGCGCGCCGCGTCGGCTTGTTCCACAGCACCCAGCGGCTCAGCGCGCCCGCCGTGAGCGGGGCGCCCCAGTCCTCGCGCGCCGCGTGGCGCGCGAGGTAGCGCCGCTTGCGCGCCGCGTCGCGGTGCAGTGTGTAGTCGCTCATACCCTCCGCTCCAAAGTGCACCGTGCGCGTGCGGCCATTGTCGAGTGCAAAGACGGCCACCATCTTTTTGCCAGCGCGGCGCGAGGGCCGGATCTTGACCGAGAGCGGCCGCGGCGGCGCCATGGTTTTGCCCCCCCACCGCGCACTTTTCACGGCGGCGGGGCGCGCGTGGATAAAGTGCGCCGGGGGGAGTCAAAGCCGTGCGTGAATCACAATGCAGCTCTCCAGCCTGTACGCGCGCAAGCCGCTCATCCTCGCCTGGGTCGTCGCCTACGCCATCGTCTGCGCCGCCGTCTTTACGGATCAGTTGTGGCTCCGCATCGCCGCGCTCGTCAACGTCTTTCTCACCGGCTGGCTCGTGATTTTGGCCGCCACGCGTTGAACCGCTCAATTTACACGCCCGTGCAGGCGCGCCGCGCCGCCGCGCCGCCGCGCCTCGCCATGCACCCCGCCGAGGCGCTGCGCGCCTTTGCCTCGCGCGCATCGCGCGGCCCGGGCGACGGGGCGGGCGGCCGCGCGCGCGAGCCCGGGCGCCCCGAGCGCGCCGCCGACCTGGCGTCGGAGCCCGGCGGCACGGAGCGGCTGCGGCGCGCCGTCGCGGGCGGCGGCGCGACGCTGCTCTCGGGGCCGCCGGGCTCCTGCAAGACGACGGCCGCCGAGGTGCTGCTCGGCGAGGCGTGCGAGGCCGTCGTGTGCTTTGACGCCGCGGCGCAGCCTGCCGCCGAGTGCGCCGCCATGGTGCGCTCGTGGCTCGCGCGCTCGCTCGGGCGCGGCGTCGGCCTTGTCGTCGAGGGCGCCGACGCGCCGCGCGTCGCCGCGGCGGCGGCGGCGGCGCTGCGCGGCGCGCGCGCGGGCGCGGCCCCGGCGGCCGGCGCCGTTTTTATCGTTGCCGACGCAGCCTCGCCGGCGGCACGCCCGCTGCGCGGCGCCGTCGGCCCGGCGCGCGTCGTCGAGCTCGGCCCCGTCCCGCCCGCGCGCGTGCGCTGGGCGCTCGCGCGCGCCGCGTGCGCCGAGGGCTGGCCGTGCGACCCCACCGACGTCGACGCCGTCGCCGACGAGGCGCGCGGCGACCTCCGCGCCGCCCTGCGCGCGCTGCAGTGGCGCGCGCTCGGCGGGGGCCCGGGGCAGCGGGCGCTGCCCGACCGCGTCGCGCGGCACGTCGGCGAGACGCTGGCGACGGTGGGCGGCGCCGACGTGGGCGCCGCGGCGGCGGCGCTGCTCGCCGACCGCGCGCTGCACACGGCCTACGTCGCCGCCGCCTACCCGGATTGCGCGCAGGGGCGGCTCGGCCCCGCGGCGCGCGTGGCGCGGGCGCTCTCCGACGACGACGCC
>Ga0114997_10003596_pt1 | contig 12162 bp, 12 predicted proteins | sample ArcticOcean_MG_C_2_FD_87045 | JGI IMG/M metagenome (GOLD analysis project Ga0114997, IMG submission 87045) | Marine microbial communities from western Arctic Ocean - ArcticOcean_MG_CB4_136 | ecosystem: Environmental > Aquatic > Marine > Oceanic | place: Arctic Ocean: Canada Basin | collected... | reverse complement strand
TTTTTTTTTTAAAAAATTATTTTTATAATCAATTTTTGTTAATATCAAAAAATTTTTATTCTCAAATTCATTGTTATCTATTAACTGAAAAAATTTGTCTTCTTTGGAAAAATAATTTAAGTTGAACGGCAAATCAACTTCAATTTCCTTTAAAATATTATATAATTCTTTAAATTCAACAATATAAATATTATGTTTAAACATCTTAAATAAACTTATGCTAATACGATTAAAAAATAAAGATACATTGATAGTTGATAGTTTTAAGTTCAAATGCTGTATTGGAAAAAATGGAATAAAAAAAAAAAAACTTGAAGGGGATAAATCTACCCCAAGGGGCACTTTTGAATTTGGTACACTTTATTTTAGAAAAGATCGTGTCAAAAAACCTCTAACAGACCTAAAAGTAAAATCTATTAAAAATTACATGGGATGGTGTGATGACCCAAATAATAAGCTTTATAATAAAGAAGTTAAAATCAATAAAAAAATTAAATATGAAAAATTATTTAGATTGGATCATAACTATGATTATTTTTTAGTAATTAAATATAATGCAAAAAAAATAATTAAAAACAAAGGTAGTGCAATTTTTATTCACTTAACAAATAATTATAAACCAACGGCGGGATGTATCGCTTTAAAAAAAAAAGATTTTTTAATATTTTTAAAGTTAATTAAAATAAATACAAAGATTAAAATTAATTAATTAATTTCTATTACCAAAAATTTTAGATCCAATTCTTAAAAAAGTAGCTTTATAATTTATTGCTTCCATATAATCATTGGACATACCCATGCTAAGTTCTGGAAGCTGAATCTTATTTAATAAATTTTTCATTTTAAGAAAATTTGATAAAATATTAAAATCATTTGGTGGTATGCACATAAGCCCAATAATTTTTAAGCCTAAATCTTGCGTACACCTTTTATAAAAACTTTCCAATTCATCCGAATTTATTCCGTTTTTTTGAGACTCATTTCCAATATTAATTTGAATAAAAATGTTTATTTTTTTATTGATTTTAACTTCTTCATTAGCTATTTTTTCGGCTAAACGTAAATTATCTAAAGAATGAATATAATCAAAGAGAGGAAGAACATACTTAACTTTATTTGTTTGTAATTTTCCAAGCATATGTAATTTTATATCTTTAAAATCTATTTTAATGTTGTCCCATTTCTCAATACTTTCTTGCACCTTATTTTCTCCAAAGTGCATATGTCCATAATTTATTAATGGTAAGATATCACTCATTGGAAATGTTTTGCTAACTGCAATTATTTCAGGGTTATAATCTGTTGCAAGAGGTTGAATATTTTTTTTTATTTCACTCTTTATTGATATTAAGTTATTAACAATTTTATGCATAAGTATTTTTTAAATATTTATCATTTTATAAATAAATTTAATAAAAATGATATCATAAACTTAGACAAAAATGTTTCATTAATATTTAGAAATTATTCAAAAAAAAATCATCAAAAAACAATTATTAAAATAAAAAATTTATGCAAAAAACACAATAGAAAAATCTATATTTCAAATGATTTAAAATTAGGATTAAAATTAAATTTAGATGGAATTTATATTCCCTCATTTAATAAAAAAAAAAACATGTGTTTTTTAAGTAAAAGAACTAATTTCGAAGTAATTGGTTCTGCTCATAATATTCCAGAAATTAAAACCAAAGAAAAACAGGGTGTCAATTTAATATTTTTATCACCTTTGTTTAAAACCAAAAAAAACAATAAATTTCTCGATATAGTAAAATTTAAAAACTTATCAAAAAATACAAATAAAAAAATAATTGCATTAGGTGGATTAAATGTAAAAAATATAAAAAAAATTAAAAATTTAAATATATATGGGTATGCATCTATTTCTTATATTAAAAATAATAGTAAAATATTTTGCTAAATAAAAATTAATGATAGATTTAATTAATTAAATATAAATGAAAAATGTAGAAAAAGAATTTCAAACAGAAGCAAAAAAAAATATTAATTTTTATAATGAAAAAAAATATGAGATAGTAATTAATCGATGTATACTTTTATTAAATAAATTTCCAAAGTCATCTTTTCTTTATAATTTAATCGGCATGTCTTATAAAGAGATGAAGAATAGTGTTGAGGCAAAAAAAAATTTTTTAATAAGTATAGATTTGGATCCAAAAAATCTTGCTGCAATTACTAATCTAGCTAATTTATATAGACTACTAAAAAAATTTATAACTGCAGAAAAATATTTTAAGGAAGTATTATTTGTAAATCCAAATTATGTAACTGCATTACTAAATTATGGAAATTTAAAAGCTGATCTTGATAAAAATGACGAAGCTCTTAATTTATACAAAAAAGCATCACAATTAGACAAAAATAATATAATTATTCATTATAATCTTGGTTTAATGTACCAAAGCTTAGGTGATTTTAATAATTCCAAAAAGTATTTTGAAAAAACTTTAAAAATAAATAAAAAATTCACAACTGCTGATAAATTAATTAGCACTTCTACAGATTATAATCTTAACAAAGATCATTTATTAAGTATGGAAAATAAAATTAACAATTTATCACTAAGAGATGATCAAAAAATAGATTTATATTTTGCAATTAGTAAAGCCTACGAAAGTCTTTCTAATTATAAAAATTCTTATTATAATTTTGAAAAAGGTAATAAAATTAAAAAAAAACTTGTTAAATATGATTTTCAAAAAGATAAAGCACAGTTTGATGCCATTCAAGAAGGTTTTAAAAATATTAATTTAGATAAAGAAACATCCCGCCACTTTTATGATCAAAAAATTATTTTTATTGTGGGTCTTCCAAGATCTGGAACCTCACTTATTGAACAAATAATTTCTAGCCATTCCAATGTTTATGGAGCAGGTGAACTTAGTTTTTTGGATGATATAATAAAAAAAAAAGAGTTCAAAAACTACAATTTTACAAATAATTTAAATTCATTTAATGAAATTAAGTCAATCGCAAATGATTATTATAATCTAATTAAAAATTTTAATATTAATGAAAAAAATATCACAGATAAAGCACCACTTAACTTTAGATGGATTGGATTCATCAAATTATTATTTCCAAATGCTAAAGTTATTCATTGTATGAGAAATGCTGAGGATAACCTTCTATCCTTATATAAAAATGTATTTGATGAAAATCTAAATTGGGTCTATGACCAAAAAAACTTAATTGATTTTTACAATAATTATTTAAATTTAATGAATTTTTGGGAAAAAACCCTCCCTAATTATATATACAATATTAAATATGAAAAACTAATCCAAAACCAAGATGCAGAAATAAAAAATCTAATAAATTTTTGTGGTCTTTCTTGGGAAGATAATTGTTTAAAATCTCACAATAACAAAAAAACAATTAAAACTGTTAGTTCTTTTCAAGCTAGAAAACCTATTTATAATAAATCAGTTAATATCAGTGAAAAATATAAACCTTATCTTAAAGACTTTTTTAGTAAAATTTAGTTTTAAAATAAAAAAAACGGCCTTTAAATTAATAAAGGCCGTTTTTTAAAATTATTTTCTCAATTATTAGAATGAGAAGCTTAAACCGATGTCCATGTTTTTGTCTTTTAGACCCGTAACACCACCATCGTTTTTAGATTCACCCCACTGAGCACCAATTTTAGCTGATCCCATAGTGTATGAAAGGTTGAATGCTGAAACTCCTTCAGTAACAGTTGCTCCGCCTGAAGTAGCTAAGTAGTCAGTATCAAACACACCATAAGAAACAGAAAAGTTCTCATTAACAACAAATGCTATAGATGCAGCAGTTATTTTAGTGTTTTTAGTTCCAACAGTACCACCGTTTGACTCACCATACATAACACCAAAAGAAAGTGGGCTACTTGGTATAGTAACATTAGCTTGCGCTAAAGTTTGTGTAACGTCAGCAGTTGTAGAAACACCAGAGTTATCTTTCGCTGAAAATCTACCAACACCAGCAGTTATCATATCGTTTGGTGTAATAGTGATATAAACGTCAGATGCAGAACCTGATGCACCGTCACCTGTACCGCCTTGATCACCTTGATTACCATTACCATTAGCAATTGCATAGCCCATAGAGACAGATGCAATACCAAAAGTATTTTGATAACCTATTACGTTGTTAGATGAGATACCTGATAAAGGTGCCGAAGTACCATTCCAAGTTTCTTCATAAGCCGTAGGTAATTTATCATCATTAGCTGATATACCAACATGATCTCCACCTGAACTGTCAAATGAAATAATACCAGCATCACCCATATCTAGTGTGTTCCACATAGATAAGAATCCTGCAAGACCATCATTTATAGTTCTAGTTAAATTCAAAGTTCCTATTCCAACATCTCCAGAACCTGAAAAACTAAGACTTGTATTCATTCCTAAAGGTGAACCCGTATTGTTTGAACCTGAGTTACCATCTGTAGAAACGTACGTCATTTCAGTACTACCTGAAACAGACATGTCAACAGCATGAGCAGACAATGCAACCATTGAACCTGCTAGGGCTGTAAGACCTATTTTTCTTATATTCATAATTACTCCTTTATAAAATTAATATTAATTTTTATGAATTGGGCATAAAATATCAAAATGAGAGTGAATTTAGTTAATTTTTTAATAAAAACGCTGATTTGGAATCAAATTGTTGCAAAAATATCACAGTAAATAGTGTTATTTTGTTTTTTTTTTATTGAAATTTCACTTAATTATTAATCTTTGATCTAATTATAATTAATGTTTACATACAAGTCAAATGTTTAAAAATAAAGCAAATTTTAGCAATGAACTTAAAAAAAAACTAACCCTACTCTTAGTAGTGTTCTTAAGTTTAACATTATTTTCATGTGGATTATATAGAAAGCAGGATGACTATACAAAAGTTCCTGTAAGTGCAGATGATAAAGTAAAAAAAAACATGGAGGAAGGTCGTGGTTTTTCTATTTCCAAATTAGCCAAAAAAAATCGTGGTGGAAGTTTTGAGTTTACAACATCAAATGCTATGTGGCGTGCTAGTTTAGATATTTTAGATTTTGTACCTTTAACTAATGCTGACTATGGCGGAGGTATTATTATTACTGACTGGTACAATGACTCAAAAAAAACAAATGAATATATAAAAATATCACTGCAGTTTTTATCTAATGAAATTAGATCTGATGCCCTTAAAGTTATTATTCATAAAAAAGTTTGTGATAGCAATAATTCATGCAACGTTAAAAAAATTAATAGCAAATTAAACAATGAAGTAAAATTAGCCATTCTTAAAAAAGCATCATTGTTTAAAAATAGAGATCTAAAGAAAATAAGAAATGCTGAGGGACCTATTGTCTTACCCAAAAAAAAGAACTAAATCTTTAAAAATAATTAAAAAATTGTGTCCAGATATAATTTTAAAGTTGTAGAAAACAAATGGCAAAATTTTTGGGATAAAAATAAATATTTCAAAACAAAAATTGATAAAAATAAAAAAAAATTTTATTGCCTAGAAATGTTTCCTTACCCTTCTGGAAAAATTCACATGGGTCATGTTCGTAATTATACGATTGGTGATGTGTTAGCAAGATATAAAAAAATGCAAAATTTTAATGTTTTACATCCTATGGGATGGGATTCTTTTGGAATGCCAGCAGAAAATGCTGCTAGACAAAATAATTTAGATCCAAAATCTTGGACTGAAAAAAATATTCTAATTATGAAATCTCAATTAAAAAAACTGGGTTTGTCCATAGATTGGGATAGAGAAATTTCTACTTGTTCTCCAAAATATTATAAGCACCAACAACAATTTTTTTTAGAATTATATGATAAAGGTTTGGTATACAGAAAAGAAAATTATGTAAACTGGGATCCTGTTGATGAAACAGTTTTGGCTAATGAACAAGTTATTGACGGCAGAGGATGGAGATCAGGTGCAAATGTAGAAAGAAAAAAATTAAACCAATGGTTTTTTAATATTTCAAAATTTTCAAATGAGTTACTTAACCAACTAAACGACTTAGATGGTTGGCCTAATAAAGTTAAGATCATGCAAAAAAACTGGATAGGTAAATCGTTTGGAAGTAATATTAAATTTAAAATTGAAGGAACTGAATTATTTAAAGAAATTGAGTGTTTTTCAACTCGTCCCGATACCCTATTTGGAATGTCTTTTTTAGCTTTATCTATAGATCATCCTATTTCCAAAATTTATGAAAAAAATGAAGAGTTTATTAAATTTAAAAAAGAATGTTCCAAAACAGGAACTACTGAAGAGTCTATAGCTCAGGCTGAAAAAATTGGCTTTAAAACTAACTTAACAGCAATAAATCCATTTGATCAAAATATTAAAGTACCCATCTATTTTGCGAACTTTGTTTTGATGGATTATGGATTTGGATCAATTTTTGGATGTCCCGCACATGACCAAAGAGATTTAGATTTTGCAATAAAATATAAATTAAAAATAATACCTGTTGTAGAACCAATAGATAAAAAAGGTCATCTTTATAATAAAAATTTTTTTGTAGTTGATAAAGAGGCTTACACAGGACCAGGAAAAATATTTAATTCAAAATTTTTAAACGGTTTAAAAGCTCCAGATGAATCAATTCTAAAAGCAATCCAACTTCTTGAAGATAAAAAAGCAGGAGAGAGAAAAATTAACTTTAGACTAAAAGACTGGGGAATATCTAGACAAAGATATTGGGGGTGCCCAATACCCATTGCATATAGCTCAAACAATGAAATTATTAAAATTCCAGTTAAAAATTTACCAGTAAAACTTCCAGAAAATATTGAACTAAACACTAAGGGAAACCCTTTGGATCATCAAAATGAGTGGAAAAAAGTTAAAATTGATGGAAAAGAATGCACAAGAGAAACGGATACCCTAGATACATTTGTTGACTCTTCTTGGTACTTTTTAAGATTTTGCTCCCCTCATAATCAAAACTATGCATTTGATCAAAATGAAGTGAATTATTGGATGCCTGTGGACCAATATATTGGAGGAGTTGAGCATGCAATATTACATCTTCTATATTCTAGATTTTTTATGCAAGCAATTAAATATAAAAATAAAAAATTTAAAGTCACTGAACCATTTAAGGGATTGTTCACACAGGGGATGGTTTGTCACGAAACATATAAAGATAAAAATAATAATTGGCTATCTCCAGAGGAAGTTTTTACAAATGATGGAAAACAATTTTTTAATAAAAAGAATCCAAATGAAAAAGTTTTTGTTGGCGCCACAGAGTCAATGTCAAAATCAAAAAAAAATACAATTGACCCAGAAAATATTATTAATAATTATGGAGCAGATGCAGTAAGACTTTTTATTTTATCGGATAGCCCACCAGAAAAAGATGTGCAATGGTCAGAACAAGGAATGAATGCTTCATATAAATTTATTCAAAAATTTTGGTTAATGCATCAGTCAATAGAGGAAAAAATAAATAAAAAAAATACTGAGAAAAAGAATCAACATAATGAAATTTCAAAATTTACTAATCAGTTAATAAGTAAAATAACGTACAATTTAGAAAATTTTAATTACAATGTAATTGTTGCTAACTTACATGAAATGTATAATTATTTTACAAAAACACTAAAAACAGATGTAGATAGAGATGATTTACTAACAAACTATACTAAGATCTTAAAAGTTTTATCTCCAATATTGCCTCACATTTCATCAGAATGCTTTGAAAGATTAAATATTATAAATGATGAAAAATGGCCACAAATTGAAAAAAAATATCTGATACAAGATAAAACAAATATTGTGGTTCAAATTAACGGAAAAAAAAGGACTATTTTAGTGACAAAAAGAGATATTGTTGAGGAGGAATTAATAAAAATGATTAAAAAAGACAAAAAAGTCCAAAAATTTATTAAGAGTAAATCGATTAATAAAATTATTTATATAAAAAATAAATTAATAAATATAATTATTTAATGATTAAAAAAATTATATTATTCTTTTTAGTAATTTTTCTTTTAGAGAACTGCGGGTACACACCAATTTTTTCTACTAACAATTCAGGTTTTAACATTTTGGAAATTAAAACAAGTGGTGAAAATCAAATTAACTTTAATATTAAAAATAATCTTAAAAATTATAAAAATTTAAGTAATAAGGAAAAGAATTATAGATTAGAAATAACTAGCACTAGAAATCTAATTGTATCATCAAAAGATAATAAAGGGAATCCAAAGATATTCACTCTTATTGTGGTAGTTCAACTTAATATTTTTAAAAATGATTTATCTATAGCAACAAAAACATTCACAGAAAACTTTAATTTTAAAAACACATCAAACAAATTTGATTTAAAAAAATACGAAAAAAATACTGAAAAAACTTTAGTAAGAAATATATCAGAGAAAATAATAAGCTACTTACATTCTCTCTAAATGATTATTAAATCCTTTGAAGCGGATAAAATTAATTTTGAAAAAAATAATTTTTTTTTATTATATGGAGAAAATCAAGGATCAAAAAATATTTTTATAAAAAAAAATTTCTATAACAAATTTTCTAAAAATACTTTCCGCTATGAAGAAAGGGAAATTCTAGTTAATAAAGAACATTTTTTTGCTACTGTTTTTTCTAGATCCTTCTTTGAAAAGGAAAAATTAATAATAATTTCCAGAGTAACTGAAAAAATAATAGAAATTATAGAAGAGATTAATGAAAAAAAAATAATAGATATAAATTTAATTTTAGTTGCAGATATTCTTGACAAAAAATCAAAGTTAAGGTCTTTATTTGAAAAAGGTAAAAACTTATTGATTATAGCTTTTTATGCAGATAATGCACAAACATTGAGTAATGTTGTAAATCTTTTTTTTAAACAAAAAAAAATATCTATATCACAAGAAACAATAAATATTTTAGTAGATAGGTCAAGAGGCGATAAAGAAAATTTACAAAATGAATTAGATAAAATAGAAAATTTTGTTAAAAATAAAAAAAAAATAGATTTAAATGACGTTCTTAAATTAACAAACCTTGCTGAAAATTATAATGTTTCAGAATTGACAGATAGCTGCCTAGCAAAAAATATTAGAAAAACAATTAATATTTTAAATGAAAATAATTACTCAACAGAAGATTGCATGTTAATTACAAGGACTCTTTTGATAAAATCAAAAAGATTATTTAAAATTATAAATGAAGCTAAAAATACGAAAAATATAAATCAAGTAATTTCATCATTTAAACCGCCAATATTTTGGAAAGATAAAGAAGTTGTTAAAAATCAAATAAAGTCGTGGAATTCAGAGACTGTTGAAAGATTGATTTATAAAACTAATGAAATTGAACTTTTAATAAAAAAAAACTCAAACAACTCGATTAATATTTTATCTGATTTTATTATTGAACAAGCAACAGTATCTAATAATTAGATTTTATAATTTCTATAATTTTATTTAATTGATCAGTATCTTTATATTCAAAAGCTATTGTTCCAGTATTATTTTTTCTATTTTTTATTAAAACACTTAATCCAATCTTGTCAGTAATAGAAGATTCAAGCGCTTGTAAATTTATATCCTTTGATCTTTTAAAAAATTGTTTTTTGATTTTAAAAATTTTTACAAAATTTTCTGCTTGTCTGACTGAAAGATTTTTTTCAATTATTTTTTTAGCTACAAAAACTGAATTATCCAATCCAACTAAAATCTTAGCGTGGCCTGATGTTAGTTTTTTTGTTTCAATTAATTTTAAAATTTCTTCGGGCAAAGTTAATAATCTCAAACAGTTTGTTATATGACTTCTGCTTTTAGCAATAAATTTAGCAACTTTTTCTTGATCATATGCAAAATCATCTATTAATCGTTTATACCCCTGGGCTTCTTCAATAGCGTTCAAGTCATGTCTTTGAACGTTCTCAATAATTGCAAACTCTAAAGACTTTAGATCATCAGCATCTGTTATAACAATTGGCACCTCATGTAAGCCTGCCTTTTGGGCTGCAAGCCACCTTCTCTCTCCTGCAATTATTTCATATTTAGATTTATCTTTATCAGATTTTCTAACTATTATTGGTTGAATTATACCATGTTCTTTAATTGAGTTTGCTAAATCATCTAAATTTTCTAGGTCAAAAACTTTTCTTGGTTGATGTTTGTTTCTAACTAAATCGCTTATCGATAATTTATTTATATTAGTATCTGTTTTTGTTTCACCAATTAGAGAAGACAATCCTCTACCCAACCCTTTTTTTATTTTATTTGTATCCATTATGCTGCGCTCCCTATTTTCCTTTCTTGATTAATAAACTCATCTGTAAAACTAAAATATGATTTACTTCCAAGGCATGATTTATCATAAATCAAAACTGGCATACCGTGGGATGGAGCTTCTGACAATCTAACGTTTCTTGGTATCACAGTCAGATAAACCTTTTCACTAAAATAATCTCTTGCCTCTTTTTCCACTTGAGAGGAAAGTTTGTTTCTTTTGTCATACATGGTTAAAAGAATTCCCCTAATTTTTAATTTTGGATTTAAACTTACTTTTATTCTTTCTATAGTTTTCATTAGCTGCGTTAGACCCTCTAAAGCAAAAAATTCTGTCTGAAGGGGTACCACAAGTGAATCAGAGGATACCAGAGCCATTACTGTGAGAAGGCTCAACGACGGAGGGCAATCTATAAGAACATAGTCATAAGATGCTCCAGAATCATTTAAATATGGCACTAATTGGCCCTTTAGTATAAAAGCTCTTTTACTATCGCCTGCTGTCTCTATCTCTAGGCCTGACAAGTCAACATTAGAGGTTACAATATCTAAATTATTAAACTTTGTTTTTTTTATAACCTCATCAATTTTTTTTGTACCATTCAAAACACCATAAATAGTTTCGTTTGAATTTTCCATATTTGATAAACCCAAGCCAGTTGTGGCATTGCCCTGTGGATCAAGATCTATTACTAAAATTTTTTTCCCTTGTTGAGATAATCCTGCAGCAAGATTAATAACCGTTGTAGTTTTTCCAACTCCTCCCTTTTGGTTTATTACAGAAATAATTTGCATCCTAATTTAAATTTTTTTTTTTTATATTTTTTATATTTAATAAAAAAGAATCCTTACTTGTAAGACTCATTTTTTCTTTATAATCAAAATTCCAATATCTTAATGTGTTATTCAAAACTTCTTTGCCATTTTTTCCCATAAATAAAATTAAATTTTTATATGTAGAAAAATTTTTATAAACTAAATCTAAAACTATTGGTAAAGGTTTAAATGCTCTAACCATTATTGTCCCTGATTTTAATTCTTTGCTTGAAAAAATATCCTTCTGAATTACTTCAGTTTCTAAATTTAATTCTTTTGAAACTTCTTTCAAAAATAAACTCTTATGGTAGCTTTTTTCGTATAGGTTAATTTTCATTTCTTTTTTTATATTCTTCATCATTATTGCTATTACAATGCCCGGCATTCCACCTCCAGTACCTATATCATAGGTTGTATTATAATTTAAATCAATAAAATCAAATATTTGCGCTGAATCTACTATGTGTCGCTCTCTAATTACATCAATACTTGAAGTTTTTTTACTAATTATATTAATTTCCTCGTTTTTTTGTATAATCATAGAAATAAATTTTTCAAAATCAATGTATGTTTCACGTGAAACATTTAGTCCATTTAATAGCGAATATTTTTTAAAAATTTTATCTTCCATTAAGCTATGTGCTTAATAGACTTTCTTTTGACATGTGACAACAAAATATATACCGCCGCAGGAGTAATACCCTCTATTCTAAGAGCCTGACCCATCGTTTTGGGTCTAATTTCTTTAAACTTAGCTTTTACTTCGTGTGAAAGGCCGGATAAGACATCATAGTTCACTTTATCTGGTATTACTAAATTTTCATCTCTTTTAAATGCTAAGATATCAGCTTTTTGTTTTTTTAAATAACCACGATAATGGGCATTTATTTCGATTTGTTCGTCAATTTCCTTCGCAAAAAATGGAATATCTGCCCATATTTTTCGAATTTTTTGCATATCTACCCCTTTTTGCGTCAAAATTGTATTTGCTGATCTTAAAACACCATCTTTTGCAATTTTAATTCCGAATACGTCTAGTTTAGAAGGTGAAACTTTTAAATTATCCATTTTTGTTGATATTTTT
>Ga0114997_10003593_pt1 | contig 12164 bp, 13 predicted proteins | sample ArcticOcean_MG_C_2_FD_87045 | JGI IMG/M metagenome (GOLD analysis project Ga0114997, IMG submission 87045) | Marine microbial communities from western Arctic Ocean - ArcticOcean_MG_CB4_136 | ecosystem: Environmental > Aquatic > Marine > Oceanic | place: Arctic Ocean: Canada Basin | collected... | reverse complement strand
TTGACCAATAATTAATATTTTTTTATTCATTTTATAAAAAAATTAATGCAATTTGTTAACAGGTAATCTAAATTTTTTAAATGACCTACATTATTTTTAAAAAAGAAATATTTTACATAATCATGAGCTTGTTTACGTCTTTTCCACCATGCAAATGATAAAAACTTAAAATTTGCTGAAATCATTTCTTCAGATTGCCTATAATAAGTAAGGTTTTCATTCAAAACACAAAAGTTTTTTTTAATAAATTTTAGATATAGACCTATTCTAAAATCCATCCATATATCTGGAAATAAATTAAAATTTATTTTATTAAATGTTTTTTTAAATTCTTCTCTTTTCATAACGATACAACTTTGTGGAGGAATATAAGGCCAATAATTAGAAATGAATTTTTTTTTATTTTTGATAAATTTTAATTTTTTTTTATTTTTATATATTGGAAGATCAAATAATGAAGATATCTTTTTATTTTTCGAAAATGCATTAATTACATTTTTTATTTTATTTTTTTTAAATAAATCATCACTATCTAACAAAAATATAATCTCACCATTGCTTATTTTAAAAGCCCTATTATATGCATTCATTTGGTTATAAGAACCATATTTGCCTCTTTTATTGTTCTTTATAATTTTAATACCTTTGTATTTATTTATTCTTTTAATAGAATTGTCCGATGATGAGTCATCGTGAATTATTATTTCAACGTTTTGATAAGTTTGTTTTTTTATAGACTCGATACATTCACTTAAATACTGCTCATTATTATAATTAGCGATTAAAACTGATACTTTAATGTCTTTCAATTTATTAACTCTTCTCTTTTATAAATATACTCAAATGTTTTCCTGAAAGGCATTTTTGATTTATAAATTTTCTTAAAATGGTTTTTAATAAGTAGTTTATTAATATCTGTAAATGTATAACCTTTTTTAATCATATTATCATAGTGATGTTCAAACATAATCAGTTGAACTTTTTTAATTGTATCCTTCATTCCTAATAATACTTCATATTCATATCCTCGGTATCAATTTTAAGAAAATCAATTTTTTGTATTTCTTTTTGAGATACATAATTATCTAACGTGATCATTTTAACATCAATTTCAGTAAAAAATTTATTTTTACTTTTTAACAATTGTTGTTTTTTTTTGAAATAACTAGACTCATAATTAATATCATTAAATGTTGATGAAGAACTCTCATCAGATTGTTTTAATAAAATATTTGTATTTTGAGAACCTAGAGCTAAATTCTCAATAATAATATTACTTTTTTCAAAACGTTTATTGTATTTTTTTGTTGCAGACTCTAATTTTTCAAAATTTATAGGACTAGCCTCAAATGAATATATTGCATTCACATTAAAATTTTTTAAGAAAAGCTTAATTGACTCACCTTTATGTGCACCAACGTCAAAAAGGACTTCAAAAGTATTAAAGTTATTTTTTTTAAGAAATTTAAGTATTTTTCTTTGATAAAAAAAATCAAAAAAATTCAAGATTTGCAATATTAAATATTTTTTCATTCTTTGTTTATAAATATATACTTTCCAAATTTTTTCTTTACCATTTTATTTGAAACAATAACCTCCCTACAATCATCTGACGATAAAACACAATCCTCATAAGCTTGTATTAATAATGAAAATTGATCAGTAATTCTAAAATGATTTTTATCTATATGATAATAAACATTTTTCAATGGTTTATAATCATATTGGTCAACTTCTTTAAAAATTCTAGTGATATTTCGTGCTATGAAAACGATAAAAGCCAACATAATTAAAAAATAAATTTTTTTACTAACTGTAGCAAAAATATTTTCATATTGTTCTATTCTGCTTGCGATAGGTATAAATACTATTAAGCCAATCAGAACATAACCTCCATACCGGAGCGCTGGGTGATTGTAGAACCACTCAAATAATAAAACTAATATTAGAGAAAATATTAAATTTAATTTTACCTTTTTTTCAATTTTTACTTTTTTTCTTGAAAAGAAAATTGATAAAACAATCAATGCAATAAATATTACTCCATATAAGAAGTCAGAAACCTTATTAAAAAAATAAATATCAATCCAATTAGACACCCAGTTAAAATATTGAATATATTCTTCTGGATTGTCGACTCTAAAATTTGGTGCAGCCCCTCCTTTTGACCATTGTTCATACCAATCATTCATTAACTGAACTTCCTTTAGTGGTATTGACCACTCTAGAACATTTATGCAGGTAGTTTTAACAGGGTACAAAAGACATCCCGTGTTAACCAAACTATTAAATAAGATAAAAAAGATAATAATAAAAAAGAAAAAAAAATATATATTATTAGTTAATAATAAAAAAGAATCTTTTAAATTGTTTTTTATTATTACATTCATAATAATTGGTATAAAAAATATAAAATACAAAATATAGAAGGCTTTTAGAGAAATAATTATAGCCATTAACATGTAAATTAAGCCAATGCTTGTCTTGCAATCATTTTCATAATTAATAAAAATTATTATTTCCATTACCAGAAGAAAAACTAATATCTGCGCAGATCTATCCGTTCCATGCTCACCAAGTCTATAAAAAAAAATATTAATAAACATAAAGGCTAATAAGCAATAATAGCTTAAAAAGTTTATTTTTTTAAATTGAATACTTTTCTGGATTTTTGAAAGTAATATTATATTTGAGAAACCCATAATCATTATCGCCGAGATATGAAATAAATAAAAACTAATTTTTGGTAAGTAAAATAATGAATTTAAATAAAAAATTGACGATGGTGTTCTGTAACCATGATTAAATTTTCCAATCCCAATTATAAGATCATTTTGTGTTAAATGGTAGCTATATGAAAAATGATAATACGGAAAATCATCATGTGTTTTAAATATAAATGATGCAATATAAAGTATTAAAAAAACAATTAAAAAAATTAATATTTTTTTTTTTAAATCTCTTAATCTCTTTATAAAAAAAAATATAAATAAAAAAAAACCTATAATTACTAAAATTAAATTATGTATCGCACTATGAGCTAAAAATAAATGTGTAATATAAGAATAGGCTATAAGAAAAAAAACTCCAAATAATCCTGCATAACCAAAATTACTATTAATTTTTTGATTATTACTTAGATGCAAAAAAGTTAACCCATAGCCAATTGTAGAAATAGGTATAAAAAAATAAAAAAAAGTATAGTAATATATATTCATAGACACATTAATAACTTATTTAAATTTTATAAAAATGAAAGATATAACATTGGTAATTCCAGCAAAAAATGAGGTGGAATCCTTACCTTCAGTTTTAAATGAATTATCAAAATTTAAATATAATATTAAAGTCATATTGGAGAAAAATGATTTAAAAACCATTGAATCAATCAAAGATAAATATTGTGAAGTAATTTTCCAAAAGGGAAATGGGTATGGAAATGCAATAAATAATGGGATTGAGGCAACTGATACTGATTTTTTTTGTATATTTAATGCTGATGGCTCATTTATTCCTGATGAAATAGAATCAATGTTAAGCCAGTTAACTAAACAAAATGCTGATTTTATTTTTGCATCTAGGTATGAAAAAAATGCTAAAAGTGAAGATGATACAATTGTAACTTTGCTTGGAAATTTTTTTTTTTCAAAACTAGGTAATATTTTTTTTAAGCTACCTATCACTGATATTCTATATACATTTGTACTTGGCAAAACTTCAAGTGTAAAAAAACTGAATCTTGAACAAAATGATTTTAGGTTATGTGTTGAACTTCCAATTAAAGCAAAATATTCAAATATGAAAATTATATCTTCTCCAGCTCATGAAAGAGCAAGGATAGGTGGAAAGAAAAAAGTTAATGCTATCAAGGATGGTTTTCTAATTTTAAGTGCTATGGTAAAATATTATTTTAATATTTAATACCAGGCTTTTTTTTATATCTATAAATAAATAATTTAAGATAAATATAAATATATAAAAAAACACTGACTAATAGTAGGGAAATTTGTAATTGTGTATTTGCTACATTCTGAGTACCTATAAAAAAAATTGAAGCATTATATAAATTAATAATATTAGCTGAAATTGAATTTGATAAAGTATTTTTAAGTAAGTACTTACTTTTTATATAAAAAAATAATAGTTGATGAAAATGCTTTGCATCAGGGTTAATTGGTGATTTATTTAATCTATACTTTCTAACTATTGAAAATAAATTCTCAAAACAGGGGTACCACAATAATAACACTATAAAAAAAGGTGATATCTCTTGATTAGCTTTATAAGCTGATATTAATAAAAAACTATATATGAAGCCCAATAGATATGACCCTCCATCTCCAATAAATATTTTTTTAAATAAATTAAAAATATATAAAAGTAACAAAATTATTACCCAATAGAAAAAATCTTGCGTAACAATATTTAATTCACTAATTATTCCACTTTTAATTATTGCTGCTGATATGATTAAATAATATCCTAGTACCAGTGTATTGAGACCATCAATAAAATTAGTGCCATTGATTAATATCATCATGCAAAATGCCACAAAAATATAAGAAAAAATTTTATACTCTAAAAAATGGTCTAATATTATAAAACGTGTAGATGTAATTTGAATATCCTGAAAAAAAATAAATACCAACACTAGTAATACCTGTAATATAAATCTTTTTATTGGGGACGAGATTAATTTTATATCAGAAAAAAACCCTATTAAAAAAATTAATACAAAATAAATTTGCAAGTGATTAATAAAATTATTGAAATAAAATAAAAAACTTGTTAATAAAATTAATCCTCCTGACATTGGTACAGTATCTTGTTCCACAAATCTTTGGTGCCGCTCTCCTGTATAGCTAAGCAATAACGAAAATTTTTTTAAAAAATAATTTAAAGTTATTACAATTATAGGTATGGCTAATAAAAACAAATATTTCATTATGATTTTTTGATATAATTAACACTTAAACATATTAAATAAAATAATGATTTGAAAAAATTAAAATTCATATGTTTGTAGTAAACATTGAAGCCATCTTTCATTTTTTGATTTACTGATGAAGAAAGAGAGGCGTCTGTTTTCCTCCATACTGAAAGAGTTCTGTCTAAACCTTGAATTCGAGTGCCACTTTTTAATAACTTTAACCACAAGACAAAATCTTCTTTAGTGGTCATGTCTGGAAACTGACATTCATTAGTTATTAGTTCTTTTTTTAACATTACAGTTGATAAACCAATATCACAGGATTTAAGTAAATCAGGCAAGTAATCAAAATTTCTAGCCTTTCTAGTATTTAATTTTAAATCTTTTTTTAAAACCTCATAAGATGTGTGAGAAAAATTTGAGTTATTTTCACGCATAAATTTTAATTGAGTTTCAATTTTATCAATAAACCACAAATCATCTGAGTCTAAGAAGGCAATATATTGTCCTATTGATTTTAAAATACCAATATTTCTTGAATTGCCTGCACCTATATTTTTATCATTAACTATTAATTTAATTCTTTCATCTTTCTTTGAAATTTTTTCTATATAAGATAAATCATTTCCTTCTGGATCATCAAATACTATAATTATTTCTATATCCCTAAATGTTTGATTTATGGCAGAATTAACTGCCTCTTCTATATAAAGTTTTTTTTTGTAATAAGGTATAATTATACTGACTAAACTCATAAATTTAATTTATAAAGAAATTAAATTTAAACTAATATAAATCAAATGGCACAAAAAAAATTATTAATATTCATGCCCTCTATTGAAGGCGGAGGGGTGGAAAAAAATTTTTTTATAATATCTAATTACTTGGCAGAGAGGAATATTGACCTAAGTATCATAACGGCTGAAAAAAAATTTAACCATTTATTTTCAAATAAAATAACTATAATTAATCCTGAATCTTACTATTGGACGAAAAAAGGAAGATATCCTAAATATTTTATTTGTTTGATACTTTTGATAAAAGAGCATTTAAAGCTAAAAAAATTTCTAACACTTTCTTTTCAAGCAAATATGTACTGCATTATAATAACAAAATTATTTAATAAAAAAATTATTTCTAGATCAAATTCTGCACCTAGTGGATGGTCAAAAAATTTTATTAAAAAATTTTTATTTAAATTAATATTTAAGATTACAGATAAAGTTATTGTAAACAGCAAAGATTTTAAAAAAGCTCTAGATAAAAAATTTGATATTAAAAGTTTCTGTATTTACAATCCATTTAATAAATTAGAAGTTATTAGATTAAGCAAAAAAAAAAGTAGTAAAAAAATTTTTAAAAATAATAAAAGCATCAATATTATAAATGTTGGAAGACTCGTTGATCAAAAAGACCAAATGACTCTTTTAAAGGCGATAAATTTACTTAAAGAAAAAATACCTATGCAGGTATTAATTGTAGGTAGTGGTATTGAGCAACTGAATTTGAAAAATTATATTGAGAAAAATAGTTTATCAAAAATTGTTAAAATAACTAATTTTATGAGCAATCCATTTCGGTATATGAAACAAGCTGAGTTATTTATTTTAACTTCTATATACGAAGGATTACCAAATGTTTTACTTGAAGCACAAGGATTAAAAAAATTCATCATCTCATCAAATTGTCCAACTGGTCCTAGAGAAATTTTATTAAATGGAAAGGCAGGTTTTTTATTTTCTACTGGAAATGAGGATCAGTTATCTAAAAAGATTTTTGACTATTACAAAAATAAAAAAAAATTAAATAAGATGATTAATCTTGGGTACAAGAATATTGATAGATTTGATAGTAAAAAAAATCTTCTAAAATATTATAATTTAATTAATAAATATTTATAATATTTTTCTAAAAAAATTCTTGATTGAAAATTTTCTTGTTTTAATTTTTTTTGGCACAAGCAAATCATCATTGGATTTTTTAATTATCTTTGCTAAACCTGATCCAATAAATGAAAAATACAGTTCCATATTTTGTGAATTTTTATAATTAATTTCCATTATTCTTTCAAACGTCTCACTATTATTTCTTTCACAATTAAAACTATTCCTTTTTGCATCTTTTAAATAAGGTATCCAGGAAACATCATCTATTATAAACTGACCATTTAATTTTAATTTAGGGTAATAGTGATAAATAATTTTTTCTATATGGTTTGCATTGTGAAAGGAATCTAAATAAAAGAGATCAATACCATCTGGAATCTCTTGATCAAGATAATCAAAATTATCATCTCTTGTAAGGTGAAATTTCCAATAGCTGCTATCTGAGACATTCGCAAAATCATCACTGTCTACGGAATGTAAAAATCCATTATTTTTTTCACAAATATCAATAAACATTTTTGTTGAAATCCCCTTTCTTACTCCAAACTCAACTATTTTGGGGGAGTTAACTAATTTTAGATCTTGAATAAAAAAATTTTTTAACTTTTTCTCATACTCGTTCATGTTATTCCTATTTTAAGTTTAATATCTTATCTAAATTTTTAAAATGATTATAAATTGAAAATTCCTTCGATTTTTTTTTTGCATTAATTCTCAAAGTTAATAGTTCATCAGCACTAAGGTTGTCAAATAATTCTATTGCTTTTAAAAAACTGTCTGCACTATTTGATTGAAAAAGTAATCCATTTTTCCCACTATTAAGTATCTCTTTCGGGCCACTTTTGCAGTCAGTTGATATTATTGGTATGCCTGAATATGAGGCTTCTACCAATACAAAACCGGGATCTTCCCATAAAGAAGTCATTACAAAGCATTTGCAGTTTATTAAATATTTATAAACATTTTTTTGATAATTAATAATTTTAACATTTTTAGTTAATTTATTTTTATCAATGTATTTTTGTAATTTTTTGAAATCTTCTCCTTCTCCAATAATTAATAAATTATAGTATTCTTTTTTGTTAAATTTAATAAAATTTGATATTAAAAATAAAAAATTTTTTTGCTTTGTAAGTCTTCCTATTGCAACAAAAGTTTTTTTTAAATCTAGCTGTCCTTCATATGTTTCTTTTTTTTTTAAGGCAATCTCTTTGGTGCTAATAATTGGATCATACAATGTGAATAGTTTTTTTCTATCAATAATATTTCTTTCAATTAAATATTCTTTTGTTTCATTAGTTGGGCATGTTAAAGCATAAATATTTTTAAACGCAATTTTCCAAAAGTAATATCTAAGTATATTCAATTTTGGTAAGCCAGATATCCTCATTATAAAGTGAGTTTTAAAACTCATAAAAAAATTTACGAATAAAGGTAAAGATGTAATTAATTGAGCTATAAAAAAGTTTGGCTGGTCTTTTTTTAATAATTTAATTAGAGGGATTAAAGCTATAAAAAAAATATATATATACAAAAATCTACTTTTTATAAATCCTGAATAATTTTTATTATCAATTATTTTTGATTTTGTAAGATTAATTACTGAAATTTTCTTTTCATATAAATAATTTAAATAAGAATTCCATTCTCCAGCTACATTAATTATATGTGGAATATACTTATTTTTTGAATATGAATTAATTGAATGTGCTGACTTGATGACAGCTTCAACCGTAGCAACTGAAGAAATAAATGGTGACCAATAATAAATTTTATTTTGAAAGAGCATTTTAAATTATTTTATATTACATTTGCTTAAAATCTATGTTAATTAAAAATATCAATCCTTTAAAATGAACTTTAATAAACCATTATTTACTATTATCACACCCACACTAAACAACAAAATTGAGCTACTCAAAACAATTAATAGCATAAAAACACAAAATTTAACCAGCTACGAATTTATAGTTGTGGATGGAGGTTCAACAGATGGCACTATTGAAATTTTAAAAGAAAGTAAAATAATTACTAAATGGGTAAGCGAAAAAGATAAAGGAATTTATGATGCAATCAATAAAGGTATAGGCCTTTCTAATGGAAAGTATATTAATACCATCAATGCTGGGGATACTTATTTTTCAGAAAATTCATTAAAGATAATTAAAGATTATTTTGAAAAAAAAAAAAATATTCATTTTGTTTTTGGTGCTGTACAAAAAAGTAAGATTCATTATGAATATAATCCAAAAAAAATTAGTTGGTCATTCAATTTTTATCCCGCTCATTCAGGTGGTTTTTTTGTTAAAAAAGAAATACATGATAAGATTGGTTTATATAACCTAAAATATCCATGCTCATCAGACTATGATTTTTTTTGGAGATTAATTAAAAAAAATAAATTTTATGGTGTGGCTACTAAGAAAAATGAATTAATAAGTATCTTTGTACCAGGTGGCTTTTCCTCCAAATATTCTTTTTTTGAACACTTGCTAGAGGAAACATTAATTAGAATAAACAATGGACAAAATAAAATTATTGTACTTATAATATTTTTTTTAAGATGCATTAAAGGCTTTAATAAAATTTAATTAATTAAAATTTATATTTTTTATACCAATCAACTGTATTTTTAAGACCCAAACTCAAATCTACAAATTTGTTTTTTTTAATCAACTTAAGTATTTTTTTATTATTTCCATGAGTTTTAATTACGTCTGCCATTTGTAACTTAACTTTTTTAATTTTTGGTTTTTTTTCTACTAATGAGTCAAGTGTACTAACCATTTTCATTAGTGGAATTGGTTTGTTTGAGCTTATATTGTATACTTCATTTTTGCTTTTTATTTTTGCATCTAATAGTTTTATAAGAATCTCCACCACATCTCCTATGTATGTAAAATCTCTAGAATGGTTTCCAAAATTATTAATTTGAATTTCTTTATTTTTTCTTATTGCTTCAAGATATTTTAGATAAAACATATCTGGTCTACCCCATTCACCATAAACAGTAAAAAATCTTAGTCCCACAAATTTTATATTAAATAAATTTGAATAAATTTTAGAAAGTTCTTCGTTGAATTTTTTACTTAATGAATACATATTCTTTTGAGAGCCAATATTAGTTTCTACTAGTGGAAATTTTTTCATGTCACCATAGACAGAACTTGAAGATGCATAAAAAAAAATTTTCGGGGGGAATTTTTTAATACACTCCAAAAGATTAAAGAATGCATAGATGTTATTATCTATATAGCTTTTTGGATTTTCTATTGAATATCTTACACCCGCCTGAGCAGCTAAATGATATATGTAAGCAAATTTTGTTTTTTTAAAAATTTTTTGTAACTCTTTAACTTTGCAAATATTAACTTTGAAAAAGCTAAAATTTGTAAATTTTTTTAATATTTGTAGTCTATCTCTTTTAAGTTTAGTTGAATAATAATTATCAATATTGTCAATACCTATTACTTCATATTTTTTTTCCTCAAGTAATTTTTTAGCTAAATTAAAACCTATAAAGCCTGCAGCACCTGTAATTAATATTTTTTTTTTCAATTTAAAAGTTTTTATTTTTATAAATAAATTTATATATCATTTAGACTATTTTTATAGAGATCAATATATTCTTTAGCAATAACTTTTGCATCAAAATTTATAATTTTAGCTCTTGTAGTATTTTTTATTTACTATTTTTGATATCTTTTAATGACCAGACAATACCCTCTTTAAGTTCATCTGAATCAAAATTCTTAACAATAAAACCATTTATTTTATGATCTACTAACTCAGAAATACTTGTGTTATTAAAAGAAAATTACAAAGAGATAGTTTTTTTAAAGTAGTAAAACTAAAGAGTGTTTATAAAAAACCCTCTGAAAAGAAAAAAAGAATTTTACAAGAAAATATTAAGAGAGTTAAAAAGCTTAATAAGCTTAAAAATAGAATTTAAATATACCGCGGGGTGGAGCAGTCTGGTAGCTCGTCAGGCTCATAACCTGAAGGTCAGCGGTTCAAATCCGTCCCCCCCTCCCTACAACCAATTCCAACAAAACTTAATTGGTTGAGAAAAACTATTATTATAATAATATAGTTCATATGAATATTAATGAGATCACAAAAAATGTAAAAAAAAATGGATTTTGTAAAATAGAAAATTTTCTAGAAGGTGATGATTTTTTTAAAATTAATAAGTTTTTAAAAAAAAAAATATTTGATAAAAAAGTTAAAAAAGGTGATCTTAAAACATATTTTTTTAGAGATCATATAAGTTTTTTCCCGAAAAAAATTATACATTTTGAAATTGAAAAATAATAGAATTTATAATATTAAATAAATTATCTAAAAAACTTAAAATGAGATCTATGGCTACTGAAATTTTAGGAAATAAATCAAAATTATATTCCGTAGACTCCTATTATTCTCCAATTTCAAATGAGCCAGTTTTTGATTGGCATTTTGATCGAGCGTATAGTGGAAAGAAAAATATCAAAAATTTTGTAAATCCAGATGATAGAATAATAAAATTTTTTATATGCTTTACACCTGTAAAGTCTGACGACGGGTGTTTAGCTTATATTCCTAAAAGTAACCGTATTGCCTACTATCTCAAAAAAGCTTTTTATAACAATGAATTAGAATACAAACCGTATTGGATGCTGAAAGATTTTAGAAATGTTATAAAACATAAAGATTATTTTTCTTATTTGCAAAATAAATTGGGTGATACTTTTCTACAATCTTTTATTGATGATACAGACTTCATAGATAAAGAGCCATATAGAACAAATAGATTTAATCATAATCTTAAAGCAGGGGGGGCAATTATATTTGATGATGGTGGTGCCCACATGGGATCTAAAACTAAACAAAATGAGAGGTTAGTTTTAAGATTTTTATACAAGCCTTGTAATTAAATTTTAAATTTTGGCTTCTTATGTTTTTGGAGCAGTAAAAAAAATAAATTCATTATAAATATTAACCCAAAAATATGAATTGGTCTTTTAATTTTTATCCACCCATTCAGGTGGTTTTTTTGTTAAAAAAGAGGTTCATGATAAAATTAGTTTATATAATTTGAAATATCCATGATCATTTGATTATGATTTTTTTTGGAGAATGATCAAAAAAAATAAATTTAAAGGTATCTCTACTAAAAAAAATGAACTAATTAGTATTTTACTTCTTTAAAAGTTGTTTTTCAATCTCATTAAGTATTTTAATCGTAAATAAGGATCTTTTTTTATTTTCTAAATTATTAATCTTACCAGTAAGTACATCTTTAATATATCTCAGCAATATATTTTTTTTAGATTTAATAATAAAGTTGTTAATAGTGTGTTTTTTTA
>Ga0114997_10003592_pt1 | contig 12164 bp, 15 predicted proteins | sample ArcticOcean_MG_C_2_FD_87045 | JGI IMG/M metagenome (GOLD analysis project Ga0114997, IMG submission 87045) | Marine microbial communities from western Arctic Ocean - ArcticOcean_MG_CB4_136 | ecosystem: Environmental > Aquatic > Marine > Oceanic | place: Arctic Ocean: Canada Basin | collected... | reverse complement strand
TTTTTTTTTGTTTAAAATTTGATAGTTTCGTCAGCAAATTTTAAATTCTTTATTGTTAATAAAAATTTATTTCTATCCAATCCTTCTAACTCTAATTTTTTTAATAAATTTCTTATTTTTACTCTTTTAAACTTATCATCTTCATTTGACGGGTCATTAACATAAAAACTAAATATATTATTACTAATATAAATTAAATCTTTTTTATCAAAGTATAATAGAGGTCTAATTAAATTAATTTTTTCATTCTGTGTTTTTTGGTCCAACGAAACTAATCCATTAAGACCACTTCCCCTCAAAATTCTTATAAAAAAATTTTCGAAAAGATCATCCAAATGATGTCCTAACAAAATATTTTTTATTTTTAATTTTTTAGCTTTATGAATTAATAAATTATATCTTTTATCTCTTGCAATAGATTGAATATTTTTTTTAGGTTTTCTTCCATACCACGTCAAAATATCTAAATTTATTGAATATTCTTTTAATTTTTTTTTGACAGATTTCGCTTCAGATGTGGAATTATTTCTAAGTTTATGATCAACAATAAAGTATCTTACGTTTAATGATTTTTTAATTGAATATATTTTGGTTAAAAATGATAAAGCCATACTGTCAGGACCTCCTGAAACAGCTACAATAAAGTCTTCATTTAAATTGAGGCTATTTTCAAACCTTTTGTATATTTGAAATGTTCGTCGATCTTTTAATTTATTTAATAGAATATTAAGAGTCTTGCTTGGTACACTCAAATTTTTTGGACTCATATTTTGCTTTTTGGATTACAGATTGATTGGCCTTAGGGTATTGCAACGCAACACCATTAATCATTTTACAACCTTGATCTTTTTCTCCGATCTGGACCATTGATACACCAAGTTTTAATAAATTAATAGGAGCCTTCTTACCTTTTGGATACTTCTGATAACCCTCTAAGTAAGCTGAGGCAGCGTCCGTATAAAGTTGTCTTATTCTAAATGTTTCTGCATACCAATATTGAGCACTTCCAGCTAGCTCATGATTTGAATTAGATAACACAAACTCCCTAAATGCTCTCTCAGCAGTATTATAGTCACCAACTTTTAAAAAGCTTGTTGCAAATTCGTACTGTTTTTTAGGTGTAAGTTCTTGAGGTAATATTTTTTCTTCTGATTTAAAAGTTTCCGTCACAATTGAAGCCGTAGTATCTACTGATTGAATTTGTTGAGAGGTTTCTGATGTCTCTGTATCTTTATATGAAATTGATCCTAGATCTTGTGGCTGTGAACTTCCAGGCAGAACTTTTTTTGAATCAATTTTTGATTTTGAACTTAATTGCGTTTTACCTTCGCTAGAATTTAAAGCTAACTCAATATCCTGAAATCTTATTTGGCTATCAGCTTGAATTTTTGACAATCTACTAGATAATTTATCTAACTTAAAATTTATTTCTTCAAATTTATTTGTAAGTTGTCGAAATTGATCTTCAACTTCAGACAATTTAAGCAAATGCCTTGTAAGCACATCCTCGGAATTATAATCCATCTCAGTATTGGTATTTTTATTATTTTGAATTTCTATTGTTCCAGAATAAACTGCTTTCTCTAGAGTTTTAAGATCATTTTTTATAATTTCTAATGTCTCATAAATATTGTGACTACTTGCAAAAGAGAAAGTAATATTAAAAAAAAACAGATTCAGTAAAATTAATATCTTTATACTTATTAATTTAGATATAAATTTCATCAATAAATGGAATTATGATTATAAAAATGGCAAAAAAAAGACCCTAAAGCTTTTAGTTTTAGGGTCTTAAAATTTAAATAATTAATTTGCTTTAACGGTTACAGATCTTCTGTTTTTTGACCATGCTAAAGGATTAGAACCAGCGTCAACCGGTCTTTCTTTTCCATAACTTAGCACCGAAATTCTGTCAGAAGAAATACCATAAGTCATAAGATAGTCTTTTGCAGAGTTAGCTCTTCTTTCACCTAAAGCCAAATTGTATTCTCTAGTTCCTCTTTCATCTGCGTGACCCTCTAAAACTACATTGATGCTAGAGTTTTTTCTTAACCATCCGGCTTGTGTTCTAAGAGTTTCTCTAGAAGCTGTAGTTAGTATCGACTCATTTGTTGCAAAGAAAACTCTGTCTGGAACCCCATCAGCTAAATATTCAACTGAATCTGTTCCGGTATAAACATCGCTTTGCATCTGACCAGTCTCAACATTTCTTTTTGTTGCACATGCGGATAACACTAGGCATGTTACTAGTATTAAAAGTGTATTTTTAAAAATTTTGCTTAATATCATTAAATTGCTCCTTGCTACTAATTTTTATTACTTAACTTTTTCACAACTAAGTAGAGGTTTCAAGTCCAAAAATCAAGATATTTAAAATAATTACCCTATTAATTGCTCAATAAGGATGACCATGATGGGTCAGATGCATCAGTTGGAGTGACCACTAAACGTTCGTTATACCCTGTCAAATCAATGGACCACAACTTTGCAGAAAAACCTTCACCTTTTGCGTCTGTTTTTGTTTCTCTATAAAAGATTAATACTCTTCCATTTGGCGACCAAGATGGTGCCTCTTGATAAAAATTTTCAGTTAACAGTCTTTCTCCACTTCCATCGGTTCTCATAACTCCAATATAAAATTTACCTTTATGTAACTTTGTAAAAGCAATTAAATCTCCCCTAGGTGACCAAACCGGTGTTCCATATATTCCATTTCCGAAAGAAATTCTTTTAACATCAGCACCATTACTCTTCATTGTATAAATTTGTTGGTAACCACTTCTATCAGAATTAAAAGCTATATGTTTTCCATTTGGTGAATATGAGGGAGAAGTATCAATTGAAGGGTGGTTAGTAATTCTTTCTACTATTCTATTTTCTAAATCCATGGTGTAAATATCTGATTTACCATTTTTAGCAAAACTCATTATTATTTTTTTACCATCAGGAGAAAACCTTGGAGCAAATGTCATTCCTGGAAAATCACCTACTACCTCTTGGGTTCCTGTTTCAATATCTAAAAGATATACCCTTGGTAAATTTTTAAAATAAGACAGGTAAGTGACCATCTGACTAGTAGGATTAAACCTAGGTGTCAAAACCAATTCATTGCCAAGTGTCAAAAATTTATTATTAGCACCATCCTGGTCCATAATTGCTAGTTTTTTTATTCTTTGAGTTTTTGGTCCTTGTTCGGCAACATATATAATTCTTGTATCAAAATATCCCTTTTCACCTGTAAGTCTTTTATAAACTTTATCAGAAATTATATGACCAACTCTTCGCCAATTATTTGGAACAGTCGTAAAAGCTAAAGCCATCATTTCTTTGCCCGCAAGTATATCCCACAATCTAAATTCAACTCTTAATTTTTCATCAACAAAAGTTACTTTGCCTGTAATAAGTGCCTGAGCTTTTATTAAATTCCAGTCCTCAAATCTTGGTTTTAAATTTGCAATATCTGGTGCTTGAAGAAACGCATCTTTACTTAATGGATTAAAAAGACCTGATGATCTCAAATTATTTTCAACAATAATTGAGATTTCAGATCCAATATTTTCTTTTTTAAGAATCAATTCAAAACTTTTTTTAGATTTATCGTCAATCGATAAAGGTGAAACTGCCAAAGGTAATGGGCTTAGATTTCCTCTTGTTATGTCAACTTCAATTAAAGCATGGACCTTTAGAGGTAAAATCAAAAAACATATTGCTAATAAATAAAATTTTTTTATCATATCAGTATACTATCCTTCAAGCATCTCTCTTGCATCAAAATTTAATTGTAATTCTTTCCATCTTTCATATCCTGTGCTTGGAACTCTCAAAGGTTGACACAATTTTACAGCTCTTAACGCACTTTCAGCTAAAACTTTATAAAAACTTTGCCCAGGCTTATTCATTCTAGCATGATCTAAAATTTCTGTTTTTATAATTGTACCATCTGGTTCAAGTCTTAATCTTATTCTTACTAATAAGTTTTCATTATAAGGCAAACCTAATGGAATACTCCAGCATCCAAAAATCTGAGCCTTTAAGGCATCTTCTTCACTTAAAGTAAGTCCAGTGTTTTCAATATTTTTGTCTTGATCTTGGGTAATATCATTATTTTTTTTTATTACATTGGTACTATCAACTTTAGATTTATCAATTAAAGCTGCAATATTATTTGTATCAAATAAGTCTTTTTTTTCAAATTCCGAAACTTGCTTAACCTCATCATCTACTTTTTCAGGATTTTGTTTATTTTCTTTCTTTGTTTCAATTTTTTTTACAGTTTTTTCTGGTAGTGGAATTGTCTCAGGTGCTTGATTCTCATTTTTTTCAATATTTTCATCAAGGGAAACTATCGTTTTTGTTTTAGTTTTTTTAACTTTTTTTGGTGGAGCTTGCTCTGATACTAATTTTTTTTCTTTTTCTTTTACTTTTTCAATTATTTTTTTTGCTTTAGGCGCAAATGGTATATTTGTTTTTTCTGTAATTTGTATTAATTCAACAGAGACTATTGGTGGAATATCTAAGGGTTTTTTTGCTAAAAAAGGTAGACTCATAGCTGTAATAAAAATTAAAGTACCATGCAAAACAGATGAAATAATTATACTTCTATTCACTAGAAATTACCTTTGCTTATAAGGTTCGGATATCAATGCAACTTTAGTGAAGCCTGAGCCTGATAACAATCCCATTATTTCCAATACTCTTCCATAATTAATAGTTTTGTCACCTCTCACGTAAATTCTTGTATCAGTTCTATTTTTTGAAACAGCCAAAACTTTTGCAATAATATTATTATATTCAACCTTTGATTCTTGAATGAAAATTTCACCTTTTGAATTAATAGATAGTGTCAGCGGTTCTGTTTCTTCAGGAAGGGAATCTGCTGAGCTTTCTGGCAAATCAACTTGCACACCAACAGTAAGTAAAGGAGCTGTAACCATAAAAATAATTAACAATACCAACATGACATCAACAAATGGAGTTACATTAATTTCGCTCATTGGTTCTTTTGATGAACGATTTAATTTAAAAGCCATTTTAAATTATAGTTAAAAATCTTTTTGCGAAGTTTTCTAATTTTTGAGAATATTTTTTTGAGTCTGTGTTAAATTTATTATAAGCAACAACCGCAGGAATAGCAGCTAACAATCCAAGCGCCGTAGCAAAAAGAGCTTCTGCAATACCTGGTGCAACAATAGCTAAACTAGTATTTCTTGAAATTGCTATTGACTGGAATGAGTTCATTATCCCCCATACTGTTCCAAATAAACCAATAAAAGGTGCGGTAGATCCAACTGTCGCTAAAAATGTAAAACCTTTATCAATTTTGTTCATCTGTTTTTCAATTCCAACTTCTAACATTGTGGTCATTCTCTCGCTTAAATTATTTTTAGATTTTTTTTTCAACAAGCTTTCCATTGCATCTTGAAAAACAATAGCCATTGGATCTTGGGTATTTGCAGGTAAATTATTATAAAAATTTTCTGCAGATTTAGAATCCCAAAATTCATCTTCAAATTCTTCTGATGATTTATCTATTTTTTTAAATAACCTAAATTTTTCAATAATTACTGCCCAAGAGTAAATTGAACAAACTATTAAAATAATAATTACTGATTTAACAACAATATCAGCTCTAAAAAATAGACTCATTAAAGAAAAATCAGTATTTGAACCCAGACCTACTGCTTGTGATGCGATATCAGCTTCCATAATTACTATTTACACTTAAATGTGTCCTGAATTTGTCTTATATTTTTTGATTATTCCTCTATTTTATAAGTTTCGTAATAAAAACTAGCTATTAATATAGCATCAGCTTTATTTGAGTCTTTTTTTCTAGATAATTGTGAAGAAAAATATGGAAATATTTCAATTGCTCTTGTTCTACTTGCATCTTTTTCTGAATTAATAAGATTAAAGTATTTTTTCCATTTCATAGGTCTTACAAAATACATCGGTAATTGCATTGCCGAACATATTCCCTTTAAAATTCCGAATGATTGACCAAAATTAAACATACTAGTTACTCCTTGACCTGGCATAGCTGACACCTGCTCTATAACGACTTTAATATCTCTTTTATCAATTTTTTTAATTCTTTCTGAAATCTCATTAAAAGTTTGAGAACCATTAACTTGTTTTTTATTTTTTTTTCCTTCGGTCATAGCTGGCATTTCAACCACATCAATTATTTTTCCATCCTGAAAAAAACAAATCGACCCTGAGATTCCTGGGTCAATTCCAATAATCATCATTGCTTGTTACCAAAGTTAACATTTGAAAAAACATTCTGTACATCTTCGTCGTCTTCTAAGGTTTCTAAAAATTCAATCACCATCTCCTCTCTATCTTTTTTAATATTAACACTATTTAATGGAACCCATTCAATTTCGGTTGAAATAAAGTTTGAAATTATTTTTTCTAATTTTTTTTTTACATTATAAATTTCATTCATTAAACATTGAACTTCATGAAATTCATCATGAGTAATACATTCATCTGCTCCAGACTCAATTGCAAGTTCAAAAATTTTTTCTTCAGAGATTTCTTTTTTATTAATCTTAATAATACCTAGTTGATTAAAATTATGTGAAGCAGACCCTTGGGTACCTAAACTTCCACCACTCTTTTGAAATATCGTTCTAATATTTGAGGCAGTTCTATTCTTATTATCAGTTAAAGTTTCTACAATTACTGCAATTTTATCTGGGCCAAAACCTTCATATCTTAAATTTTCAAAATTTGATTCTGTAGCAGCGGAAGATTTATCAATTGCTCTTTCAATATTATCTTTTGGCATATTAGCAGATCTTGCAGCTTGAATAGCTGATCTTAATCTTGGATTCATTGCTGGGTCTTTATCTCCAAGCTTTGCTGCCACACTTATCTCTTTAGATAGTTTAGAAAATATTTTAGATCTCTGTTTATCTGCTTTACCTTTTGAATGTTTAATACTTGCCCATTTTGAATGACCTGACATAATTTTTCTAAGTATTTTTTAACTGTGCTCCACAAATATAGCTTTCAATTTTGTTTGCTAATCCAGTTTCTATATTACAATCAACAATAACGCCACACAAAGTAGCCTCACCTGTCGCCGGAAAATGTCTTGTTGAATTTTTCTTTAAAAATCTATTCAATGAATTTTCTGCGTTCATTCCAATAACAGAATTATAATCACCACACATTCCCGCATCTGTTTGATAGCCAGTTCCATTCATTAAAATTCTTGCATCATTAGTTGGTATATGTGTGTGTGTTCCAACAACTAATGTGGCTTTACCATCAAAAAAATGTCCTATAGCATTTTTCTCACTCGTTATTTCTCCGTGAAAATCAACTACCAATAAATCATAGTCTTGTTTTAGCTTATACTGTTTCATAAACTTTTCTGATATCTCAAAAACATCTTCACATTTTTTCATAAAAACATTTCCCATTAAGTTAAGCACCCCAATTTTAATATTTTCTTTAATATTAAAAATATTAAAACCTTTCCCGGGAGCTGGTTCAAAAAGATTCTTTGGACGTAATAGTCTTTCTTCTTTTTCTATGTATCCCATTATCTCTTTTTGATCCCATACGTGATTTCCAGTTGTAATTACATCAACACCACAATTAAAAAAATCATTACATATTTCTTTAGTCAAACCCACACCTTGGGGTGCTGAATTTTCACCATTTACAATTACAAAATCTATTTTTTTTGATTTAATTTCATTTAAAAGATTGCTCATTAGTTTTGAACAACCTGTAATTCCCACAACATCTCCTAGAAATAATATTCTCATGTTAAAATTTTTTTTTCATTAATTATAAAATTTAATTTCTTATCATATTGATTTATTGGTACACTCTTTAATTCTTGGCATGAAAAAGCTAAGCCAATTTTAATAACCTTTTTAACTTTTTCAATTTTTTCAATATAACGATCATAAAATCCTCCACCATAACCCAATCTATTTAAATTATTATCGTAACCTACCAATGGTACTAACAAAATATCTGGGTAAGATATTTTTGATGAAACAGGTTCTGGTATACCATATTTATTAATTTTTAATGGATCGTTATTTGACCACTTAAAAAAATCCATCTGATTATTTTTTTTAATAACTGGTAATGAAATGTTATATTTTTTTTTTTTTAATTTTCTTAAGATATCTATGTTATATATTTCATAATTAATAGGGTAATAATCTTCTATATTTTTGAAATTATAATTATTTAATTTTAAAAAAGAAAAAAAATTATCTGTATTAATTTTAAAGTTGTTATTAAAATTACTTTTTCTTAGTTTTAAAATTTTATTTCTTATCTTAGATTTATTCACAAAAATTTACTGAGATAGATTTTCTAACTTTGCCTTTTCAACAAAATTAGATATTTCATCAGCAGCTTCATCAATTAATTGTTCATATTTTTTTTGATTAGCCTCTATTTCATTTTTGAAATTTTGGTGACTTAAATTTAATTCTTGAATTTCTTCTTCTTTTTTATCTCTATAGCTGTAAATGAGTGACTTTAATTCTTTGAATTTATTTGAAAGATTTTTAAATTCATTTTTCTTTTGGTCAATTTTTTTTTTAGTTTCGTAATACTCATCTATAATTTGAACTGCAGTAATTAATAACAGTTTATTTTCACCAAGATTTCCAAGATCATTTTTTAAATCATTAAACTTTTTATTTATTTGAATTAGTAGCTCTTCAAGATGTTCTTCTTGACCATCTTCACATGATAATAAAAATTCTTTATTATTAAATTTAATACTTACATTTGCCATTTATCTATCTCCTCCAACAAAGTATCTGTTTCCTGATTTAATTCATCAATTTTTTCAGAAAACTCTGACTGTTTTTTTTGTTCTAACTTTTCTTTATTTTGAATTTCTTCAAGTTTTTTACCTAAACTTGTATGTTCCTCTAATAATATTTTATATCTTTCCTCTAATTGAGATTTTTCAATTTCTAATTGAGTTTTTTGAGAGCTTAAATTTTCAATATTATTTTGTAAGTCGGGATTGCTTAAATCCAGATCTTTTAATTCAGCTAAAGCATTATTTAATTTTTTTTCTTTTTCGTTTATAGAATTCATATATATATGTTTATATTATAAAATAGATTCTTCTTAGTCTAGTCAGGATAATTTTGAACAAACTACACAATGATTTAGCAAATTGCATTAGATTTTTATCAATTGATGCTGTACAAAAGGCAAATTCAGGTCACCCTGGTATGCCAATGGGTATGGCAGATGTGGCAACAGTACTATTTAAAAATTTCCTTAGATTTAATCCTAAAAACCCAGATTGGTTAAACAGAGACAGATTTGTTTTATCGGCAGGTCATGGCTCTATGCTTCTCTACTCATTATTGTATTTAACTGGATACAAAAGTATTTCACTTAATAGTATTAAAAGATTTAGACAACTCAACTCGGTATGTGCAGGACACCCAGAATACCATCCTAAAACTGGCATTGAAACAACAACGGGTCCACTTGGTCAAGGAATTGCAAATGCCGTAGGCTTTGCAATTGCGGAAGAAATTTTAAAAAAGAAGCTAGGTAAAGAAATTATAAATCATAAAACTTATGTTCTAGCCGGAGATGGTTGCTTAATGGAGGGAATAAGTCATGAGGCAATGAGTTTGGCTGGACATTTAAAACTTAAAAATTTAGTGATGCTTTTTGATAATAATTCAATATCTATCGACGGACCAACTAGTTTAGCAGTATCAGACAACTTTAAAAAAAGATTTGAAAGTTATGGTTGGGACTATATTCTTATCGATGGTCATAACGAAAAAGAAATTTTGGAAGCTTTAAAAAAAGTTAAGCGTGCAAAAAAACCAACTGTTATTTCCTGTAAAACTAAAATTGGTTATGGTTCACCAAACAAGTCAGGTAAATCTTCATCTCATGGAAGTCCTTTAGGCTTGAATGAAATTAAACTTGTTAGAGACGCTTTAGATTGGAGCTATAAACCTTTTGAAATTCCAAGTAAAATTTTAAACGAATGGAAAAAAATTGGTAAAAAGGGTCAACTACTTGAAAATAGATGGAATAAAATTTATAAAAAAAAAAAATAAAAATAGACAAAATACTTAAGAATAACTTTACAGAAGTTTTAAAAACTGAAAAATATAAAGCTATTAAGGAACTAAAAAGTTTAGCTACTAGAAAATCTTCAGAACTAACTCTAAATGCATTAACCAAAGAGAATAATACTTTAATTGGAGGTTCTGCTGATTTAGCGGGATCAAACAACACTAAAACAAAATATCATAAAATAACTAAACCTGGTGACTTTAATAGTGATTATATTCACTACGGTGTAAGAGAACATGCAATGAGTGGAATAATGAATGGCCTTGCTCTCCATAGCAATTTTATTCCTTATGGTGGAACATTTTTAATATTTTCAGATTATTGTAAACCATCAATAAGATTGTCAGCGTTAATGAAGCAAAGAGTTATTTACGTTATGACTCATGATTCCATTGGTCTTGGAGAGGACGGCCCAACCCACCAGCCAATAGAACAATTGTCTGGCTTGCGATCTATTCCAAATCTAAATGTTTTTAGACCTGCGGATAGGATGGAAACTATAGAATGCTGGGAACAAGCATTAAAAAATTTAAAAACACCTAGTGTTTTATCTTTAACTAGACAAAATCTAGATCCGTTCAGAAAGAAATATTCAAACACCAACAAATGTTCTTTTGGTGCTTATGAAGTTTTACGAACTAACAAAAAAATTAATTTGACTATACTTGCAAGTGGTTCTGAAGTTAATTTAGCAATTGAGACTAGCCACAAATTAGCCAAAGATAAGATATATTCTAAAGTTATATCAATGCCGTGTCAGGATCTTTTTGACTTACAGTCCAATTCATACAAGCAAAAGATACTTGGCGAGTCCAAAGTGAAAATATCTATTGAAGCTGCAACCACTGATTGTTGGAAAAAATATGTAGGCACTAATGGTTTGACTTTTGGAATTGATGATTTTGGTAAAAGCGCACCATATAAAGAGATTTATAAACATTTTGGTTTAACAACAACAAACATCACTAAAAAAACAAAAAAATTGATTAGAAGGTAAATATGAAAATAAAAGTTGGTATCAATGGAATGGGAAGAATCGGCCGAATGGTAATCAGAGCAATTATTGAAAGCCAAAATAAAAATATAATAATTCAACATATTAATAATAGATCTAACTCTGAAGCAAGTTGTGCATTGATAAAATACGACTCTATTCATGGTAAATTTAATGCAGATTTAGATTTTGATGAAAACCATTTAATTTTAAATAAAAAAAAAATTACATTTTCCCAAGAGTCTAAAATTGAAAATATTAATTGGAAAAAATTTGATGTTGATTATGTTTTTGAATGTACTGGAAAATTCAATTCAAAAGAAAAACTAATGTTACATATTAACAATGGTGCAAAAAAAGTGATTGTTTCTGCACCATGTAAAAATGCAGATAAGACTATTGTGTTTGGGGTAAATGAAGATGTGCTTACAAAAAATGATCAAATTATTTCTGCCGCCTCTTGTACCACTAATTGTTTGGCTCCAGTTGCAAATGTCCTTCATAAAAATTTTGAAATTGAAAAAGGTTTTATGACCACAATTCATGCTTTTACAAGTGATCAAAGAATTTTAGATAATTCTCATAAGGATCCAAGAAGAGCAAGGGCTGCGAGTCAGTCTATAGTACCCACCTCTACAGGAGCTTCAAAAACCATTGGAGAAATAATTCCCTCCTTAAAAGGAAAATTGGAAGGTGTTGCTATGAGAGTTCCAACTCCAAATGTATCCCTTGTTGAATTAGTTTTTTGTACAAAAAAGGATATAAATAAAGATAGAATTAATGATGCTTTTAAGGTGGCATCAGATAATCAATCAAAAAAAGTACTAGAAGTAACTTCTGAAAAACTAGTATCAATTGATTTTAATCATAATTCGGCATCTGCCATCGTGGACTCATCTCTTACTAGTGTGGTTGGAAAAAATATGGGAAAAATTTCAGCTTGGTATGACAATGAGTGGGGTTTTTCAAATAGAATGTGTGATATAGCAGAATATATCCATGAACTCTCTTAATGAAAAGCATCAAAGAAGCAAGAGGACTTAATAATAAAAAGATATTACTA
>Ga0114997_10003590_pt1 | contig 12164 bp, 11 predicted proteins | sample ArcticOcean_MG_C_2_FD_87045 | JGI IMG/M metagenome (GOLD analysis project Ga0114997, IMG submission 87045) | Marine microbial communities from western Arctic Ocean - ArcticOcean_MG_CB4_136 | ecosystem: Environmental > Aquatic > Marine > Oceanic | place: Arctic Ocean: Canada Basin | collected... | reverse complement strand
TAATATAAAAATTCCATTTATTAAGTCTCAAATAACAAATACTCTTGATTTAGATTTACTTAATGAGGAATTCATTTTTAATATGAACTTTTTACAGGAGAAGATTTCTTGTAGTAGTTCATTTTTTTCAACTTTAATTAAGAATAAGCCAGTGGATGTTAAGTACAACAATTTTATAGATCAATACGATTCTTTATTATTCTATGGATTTGCAAATATTGAATTGAATAAAATGGATTTTCTTTTAAACCAACTAAATAGGTTAGGTGAGGGTTTTCAAAAAGATGTTTTATTTTTAGATTTTAAAGAAATAATTTCAACTTTAGATGGTAGTATTTCTTTTTCTGTAAATAAACCCATAAATCCTTTTACGAACCTAGATAGCAGCTCTTTATTAGATGAATTTTCTGTTGGTAAAGAAACCAACTCCAAAGTAATATTAGATAATATGGATAATGAATGGGACGATGATGAGTTTTTTGATAATGAAACAGTTATGCCAAAACTCGATAATTCACTTCAATTCATCTTAAGTTTAGGTATTAAAGAAAAACAAAAACTAGTTAATTTTTGTAAAAAAAATAATTACAAATTATCGGATGAGAAAGTCATGAATTCCAAGACCTATTCTTATCTATTTAAAAATGAAGTTTTGCATCTGACAAACAACTTTAAATTACTTGACAAAATTAATATTAGTGTAGAACCAGAAACCTTAAGTGAGCATAATCAAAAGCACTTTCAACACTCTCTGTATACAGTTTTTGATATTGAAACAATTTTAAAATCGTATTCTGGTGAGAATTATATAAAAATTGACAATGAAAGAGAAGAAATAGCTAAGCTTTTCACACAACTTTTGGTATTTTTTGATGGCGAAGAATTAAACATGGAATTTCACCTAAAAGAAAAAAATGAAAATGCATTTAAGGTTCTTATGGAGTCTATTTTATATAATGAAATAATAGAAGATTACATATAAGATTCTATTGCTTTTCTAACACTCCCGTGTTTTTTAATTAAACCTTTAGCTTTTTCGAGTTTTATATTCAATTCTTCCATTACCATTTTTTCAGCTCTAGAAACTAATTTGTTATTTGACAATTGCATGTCTATCATTTTATTTCCTTTCACTTTCCCTAGTTTAATCATAATTGAAGTGGAAATCATGTTTAATATTAGTTTTTGAGCTGTCCCAGATTTCATTCTCGTACTTCCTGTAATAAACTCTGGTCCAACAATAGGAACAATAGAATATTTTGCAATCTCATCTAAAGGACTTCCTGGATTACAAGTTATGGCACCAGTTATAATTCCGTTTTCATTACATTTTTTAAGAGTTCCTATTACATAAGGTGTAGATCCAGAAGCTGCAATTCCAATTACATTGTCTTTATTAGAAATATTGAATTTTTGTAAATCTCTCCATCCTTGTTGTTTATCATCTTCTGCAAACTCTACTGCTTTTCTTATTGCTGAGTCACCACCCGCAATTATTCCTACCACTAGTTCATTAGAAACTCCAAATGTGGGTGGACATTCGCTTGCGTCTACAACTCCCAATCTTCCACTAGTTCCTGCTCCTACATAGAACAATCTACCTCCTTTATCCATTCTTGGTGCAATAGCTTCTACCAAATTTTTAATTGGTTGAATTACTTCTTTTACAGCTGTTGCAACTTTCTGATCTTCTAAATTTATTTTATTTAAAATTTCAATTACTGAACTATCTTCTAGATTGTCGTGTAAAGAATCTTCTTCAGTTATTTTTTTAAAATCCATAATTGTTTAAATAAGAATTTATTTGTTGAAAAATTAAGTTATACAATTATTGCTATTATCTATCCTTATTTGCTAATTTGTTGAAAAATTACAATTTGATATGAATTCACTAAAAGAAGGCGATTCAGCCCCTAATTTTTCAGGAGCTGATCAAAACGGAAAACAATTAGAATTAAGTTATTTTTCTGATAAAAAATTAATTCTTTATTTCTATCCCAAAGATGACACACCAGGTTGTACAAAAGAAGCTTGTAACCTTAGAGATAATTATAGCGAATTAAAAAATAAGAATTTTGAAGTCGTTGGAGTAAGTGCTGATAATTCAGCAAAACATTTGAAATTTATTGAAAAATATGAATTACCCTTTTCTCTAATTGCAGACACTGAAAAATCTGTTATAAACGCTTATCAATGTTGGGGACTAAAAAAGTTTATGGGTAGAGAGTACGATGGTATATTAAGAAAAACTTTTGTTATAGAAAACAGTAAAATTGTTAAAATATTTGAAAAGGTTAAAACTGCAGATCATTTTCACCAAATTATGGAGGCTTTAGATTAGTACGTAAATCGCTTATGTACTTAATTAAGAAATTAGTAGAAAATTAATAAAAATGGAAGAAATAAATAAAGAAAAACTTAAAGCATTACAAGTTACATTAGACAGATTAGACAAGTCTTATGGCAAGGGATCTGTGATGAGATTGGGCGATGAACCAATAGAGAAAATTGATATAATTAAAACCGGGTCTATAACTTTAGATAGAGCTTTGGGTGTAGGTGGATTTCCTAAAGGAAGAGTTGTTGAAATATATGGTCCTGAGTCTTCTGGTAAAACTACTTTAGCAATTCATGCAATTGCAGAAGCACAAAAAAAAGGAGGAATTGCAGCATTTATAGATGCAGAACATGCTTTTGACCAGTTCTATGCTAAAAATCTTGGTGTAGATGTAGATAACCTACTTATTTCTCAGCCAGATAATGGAGAACAAGCTTTAGAAATCGCTGACAACTTAATTAGATCTGGAGCCATTGATATTTTAGTTATAGATTCAGTAGCTGCATTAACTCCTAAGGCAGAAATTGAAGGTGAAATGGGAGATAATCAGATGGGGCTTCAAGCAAGATTAATGTCTAAAGCTCTTAGGAAGTTAACTGGTTCTATAAGTAAGGCTAATACTTGCTGTATTTTTATTAATCAATTGAGAGAGAAAATTGGTGTAATGTTTGGTAATCCAGAAACAACTTCTGGTGGAAATGCTTTAAAGTTTTATTCTTCTGTGAGAGTCGATATTAGAAGATCAACTGCTATTAAAAATGCCGATAAAATTATTGGAAATAGAACTAGAGTAAAAGTTGTTAAAAATAAAGTTGCTCCACCATTTCAACAAGCTGAATTTGATATAATGTATGGAGAAGGAATATCTAAAACAGGTGAGATTATTGATTTAGGAGTAGAAATGAACATTATTAATAAATCAGGTTCATGGTATTCTTATGGTGAAACCAAACTAGGACAAGGTAGAGATGCGGTCAAAGAAATTCTTTTAGACAATCCAGAACTTTCCGAAGAATTAGAAAACAAGATTATAGATCAATTAAATAGTTGATTTAAAATTATATTTAAGGGCCTTCTGGCCCTTTTAAACAAATATGAAAAAATTACTTTTCATTTCATTTTTCATTATTGGTTGCAATTCAAGTAACAAGAATGATTCTATTGTTGTTGAAAAAAAAGCTATTGTAGTTAATTCAAAGTCCAAAAACGTTCTTTACGAAATTGATAAAGAAATTATTAGCAACCCGAAAAGCCCTAATGTCTATTTAAAAAGAGCTCTTTATTACCAGAATAAAAGAAATTTTACTTCTGCTTTAGAAGACATAAATAGAGCCTTAAGTATAACTCCTGATATTTCATTTCTAAAATACCATAAAGCGGCTATTTTATATGAACTTGCAGTTTTTAATCAAGATGTTAGTTTGATTGATGAGTCTAAAATTTATTTAGATAATTGTATTAAGGAAGATTCAGAAATTATTCCTGCTAGATTGTTGAGGGCGAAAATTTTTCTTTTTGAAAAGAAAACCGAACAAGCAATGAAACTTGCCAATCAGGTTTTGAAAATTGATAAAAGAATTGCTGAAGCATATTTTATAAAAGGGATGATTTACCATTTTCTTGGAAATTCTGATTTAGCCTCCTCTTCCTACCAAACTACTATTGAAGTAGATCCAAATTATTTTGATGCTTATATACACATGGGTATGATATCGGAAAATTTAGGCAATGATATAGCCATTGATTATTATAATTCTGCAATTGAGATAAATTCATCTAGCATAGAGGCTTACAGGAATAAAGGTCTTTATTATCACTTTAATGAGAATTATTTAGAGGCAAGAAAAGCTTTTAAATTTATTATTCGAATAGATTCTAATTTTGAAGAAACCTATTTTAACATAGGAAATACTTTCTTAGGTGAGTTCAACGTTTTAAATAATAATTCGACTCTAGATTCTGCCTTATTTTATTATCAAAAAGCTAATTCTATAAATTCATTTTATGTTCAAGCAATTCACAACATTGGAATTTGTTACGAGATTAAAAAAGATTTAAAAAGAGCTAAAAGTTTTTATAAGAAAGCTATAGAAATTGACAATAATTATATCCCTTCTTTTAAAGCACTAAACTCGTTAGATTAATTAACCAGTTTAATAAGTTCATCAATATTTAAAAACCTTCCTCTTTTCACATTGTTAAGTACAATAATAGTTTGATTTTTATCAACAACTTTTATAAAATAGGATCTAAACCCTTTCCACCATCCAGTATGATATACGATTTTTCCGTACTTTTTATGTTCTTTTAATCTAAATCCGTATCCATAGTTTTTATTGCCATTTCTATCTTTGTTCATCTTGCCAAAAGCTAATTTTTTTAACGAATCTGAAATGAATATATTTTTTTCTAATGCTCTGTCAAATCTCAGCAAGTCTTCAGTAGTAGAGTAGACCCCTTTATCTCCAACTACACCATTTAAATAGACATCCTCCCATGGTGTTTTATTTTCATAACCTTGAGCAGGTAGAATGAGTTCTTCAAAATTTGTACGATCATATATTATGCTATTGTACATTCCTGAAGGATTAAAAATGTGTTTTTTCATATATTGCTTAAAACTCAAACTAGAGACTTTTTCTACTATAGACGCTAGCAATAGATAATTTGTATTACAGTAATAATATTTATGATCGGGTTTATAATTTATTAATGGAACAATTTTTGAAATGATATTTATTACATCGTTGTTATTAATTGTAATGCTTTTATCAGGCCAAATACTATCAGGTGCATCGCAAAAATGTGTGTATTGGCTCATGCCAGACCTATGACTTAAAAGTTGATGTATTGTAATTCCTTCATAAGGGAATTCAGGGAAGAACTTTTGAATACTATCTAGTAAATTAATTTTCTTTTTTTCTATAAGTTGTAAAATTGCTAAAGAGGTAAAAGGCTTAGAAACTGAAGCTAACTGAAAAGAATGATTTTCAGTTAAAAGCTCTCTTTTTCTAAAGTTGGAATATCCAAAACTTTTTTGAGAAATTATATTGCCATTTTCCGCAAATAAAATGTTTCCATTGAATTGGTGTTTTGAAAATTTATTCTTGAAAAATGAATTAATTTTTCTTTTTCTCTTGTCATTCTCTAAAACTTTGAAACTTATTTTGACAGAATCAATATTTTCTGAGATAATTTCTTCTTTATAAATACTTTTTTGAGCATTTTCACAGGAAAATAACAATAATGAAAAGGTAACGATAGTAAAGAATAAAATATTCCTCATAATTTAAAAATTAAAAAAAGGTTATTTAAAAATTATAGTCTTTGAAGATCCTCAACATATTCACCGATTCTTCTATAACAGGATAGTTTATCTTTAAATATAGAGGCTTTAAAAATAGATTTATTCAAGAGCATTCTTACACACTCTTGAATTCCTTCAATTATGGAAGGGTGAGGATGTACCATTTCGGCTAGTTCATGAATATTTCTATCCATTTTCATTAAAAGTCCAACTCCTTGAATTGCACTAGATGCATGTTCTCCAACGGCTCTCATCCCTAAAATCTTCATATCTTTATCGTCAGTAACAATTATCTTAAAAAACCCTTCGGTTTTTCTCATTGCAATGGCTCTAGCTATGCATGAATAATCCAGCTTAACTACTTTTACTGGGATATTTTCTTCAATGCAAGTTTTTTCATTAATTCCAACGGATGCAACTTCTGGTTGAAGAAACATTATAGTACATATATTCTTATAATTTAAAGGATAATATTTCTTAGAAAACATTCTTTCTACAGCATATCTACCCTCCAACTCTCCAACATTTACTAATGAAATATGTCCACTTGCATCCCCTACAACATAAATGTTGGGGACATTTGTTTGCGTATTTATATCTCCAATATGAACACCTCTTTTACTTAGTGTAACACCAGCATTTTCCATTTTTAAACCATCAATACACAGTTTTCTTCCAACTGAAAGTAGGGCCTTTTCTACTTTTATAATTTCTTTTTTCCCGTCTTTATAAGATAGTTCATATTCAACTTCTCCATCTTTAACTTCTAGTCTTTCAAGTTGAGCTTTATTGTGAATGGTCACCCCTTTTAACTTAAGGTTTTTACTAATCATATCTGAAATATCAGAATCTTCAAAAGGAAGTATTCGATCTGACCTGTCAATAAGATATACTTTAGTTTTTCCAAAATTTGAAAAAATAGTAGCATACTCACAACCAATAACTCCAGCTCCAACTATAACCATAGATTTAGGAAAACTTTTCATATGATCTACACCATCGCTAGTCATAATTATTTTTTCATCCACATCAATACTTGGAAGAGTTCTAGGTTTGCTCCCAGTTGCAATTATTATATTTTCTGCATAAATGGTTTTACTATCTCCATTTGATTTTTGAATTTTCACATGATGATTGTCTATAAATGTTCCAAGACCACGCTCATATTTGAAAATATTATTTAGAGCTTTTGACTGAAGTAGTTTTAAATGACATGAGTATTGAAATTTCCGATCAAAGGTAGCTTCCATTAATGTCTTTTGAGTATCCTCCCAAGACATGTCAATTCCTTTTCCACCAACTGACTTAATTCCTTCATTAACTGTCCTTAGTTTTTCAGATAATTCCCACATAGTCTTAGAAGAAAGTGCTCCATTGTAAAGACCTGCTCCTCCAACCTTGTCTTTTTCGATTAAAACAGTCTTTTTCCCAAAGTCTACAGACCTCATCGCTGCAGCATACCCCGAAGGACCAGCCCCTATTATACATAAATCAAATTTTTCCATATAACTACTTAATAATTAAATAAAAACCAATTGGTATAAACCCTAATATTTTAAAGTTTAAAATTTAAAGAAAATTGTGGAATCAGATAGTTTGAAATTCCATTATTTTGAGTTCGAGGTTTAAACTTAAAGCTTAAATTATCACTTATGTCAAATAAAAATAAGTGGGCTTCTACATTTGCGTCAATAATTTGAAGTAAGTAAACCCCTAAAAATGATATTATTGAAAAATCTCTTAATCTTCTGAAGTCATTTTGAATTGATCTTAGTTGATCGCTAGAATAAGTAATATAATTTACAGGAGAATTTCCAGTTTGTCTACTTAGTCTTTCATCTTTAATAGACCGATATTCTTGATGATTAAAATTCATGAAATAAGTAGCAGTTCCTAAGCCACCATATATTACTGGTAATTTCCACCACAATCTGTTGTGAATGTTTATTGGTTTTATTTTATTATTGTGAATTTGGCCACTTCCTGGAATAATACTTGACATGATAGTGGAACGGTAGGTGAAATTATCTTTATCTATACTGTCGTTTAATTGTGCAAAATAATTGGTATTTGAAATTATAAGTAGATATAGGATAATTCTAATCATTGGTCAAAGTTATCAAGTATTTCATTTAATTGATCTTGATTTTTAAATGTTATAACTAATTGACCTTTACCATTTGCTTTTTTTTGAATTTTCACTTTTGATTTTAATTGAAAAGAAATATTATTTTGCATTCTTAATTCATAGCTGCTTAAAATTGATTTTTCAAGATTTTTAAATTTCTTTTTTTGGTTCATTTCTTCGGTGTCTCGCACGTTGAGACTTTCAGAAATTATTTTTTTAAAAGCATTAATTATTTCAGTTTCATTATTTAATGATAGTAATGCTCTAGCATGACCCATACTTATTTTAGAATCTCTTAGTCCTTTTTGAACTTCAAAAGGAAGTTTTAACAACCTTAAGAAGTTGGTAATAGTTGATCTATTCTTACTTAACTTCAAACTAAGTTGTTCATGGGTTAAATTACATTCATCAATTAATCTTTGGTAGCTCAGTCCAATTTCAATTGCATTTAAATCTTTTCTCTGAATATTTTCAACAATTGCCATTTCAAGCATTTCTTGGTCGTTGGCAATACGTATATAGCAGGGTATTTCATTGATTTTTGCAATCTTACAGGCTTGATATCTTCTTTCTCCAGAAATAATTTGGAAATCATCTCTACCAATCTTTCTAACTGTAATTGGTTGAATTATCCCATGTTCTTTAATAGAATCTGTTAATTCTAATAAGGATTCTTTTTCAAAATCTATTCTAGGTTGGAAAGGGTTAGGGGTAATGCTTTCAATATTTATTCTTGAAATTAGACCAGCTTGAGCTTTCAAATTATTACCGGGCTTAGATGTAATATCTGTCTTTGCGTTTTCTAATAATGCACCTAAACCTTTTCCTAGAGCATTTTTTTTAGAAATCATTAATCTCTATGTTATTTTCTACTTTACTAGCAGAATTTTGAGTTTGGTTCTTTTTGATAAGCTCTTTAGCGAGATTTAAATAATTTACTGCTCCTTTACTACTTGCATCGTGCATTATTATAGTTTCTCCATGACTAGGTGCTTCACCAAGTCTTGTATTTCTGTGAATAATGGTGTCAAAAACCAATTGTTGGAAATGAATTTTAACTTCTTCAACTACTTGATTAGACAGTCTTAACCTTGTATCGTACATTGTTAACAAAATACCTTCAATATCCAAAGATTTATTTAGTCTGCTTTGAACTATTTTGATGGTATTCAAAAGTTTTCCCAATCCCTCTAGTGCAAAATATTCACACTGAACAGGAATTATAACACTATCAGAAAGTGTAAGTGCATTTAATGTAAGAAGACCTAATGAGGGAGAGCAGTCAATTAAGATATAATCATATTGATCAGATAAGTCTTTAAACATTCTTTGAAAAACAAATTCCCTTTCTTCTAAATTAATCATTTCTATTTCAGCACCAACCAAATCAATATGCGACGGTAAAATATCAAGGTTTGGACTTTTAGTTTTTAAAATTAAATCATTTGGATTTTCACCATTTATAATACAGTCATAAATACCCTTATTGATTTTTCTGGGTTCAAATCCAACTCCAGAAGTGCAGTTTGCTTGTGGATCCGCATCAATTAAAAGTGTTTTTTTGTCAAGAACGCCAAGACAGGCCGATAGATTTATTGCAGTAGTAGTTTTTCCAACTCCGCCTTTTTGATTTGCTATTGTAATAATTTTACCCATCTGTTTAATTTGTATTACTATTAATTATGATTTAAAGTTAGGATTATAACCTTTTCTAAATCTTAAAAACAAATTCATTTTTAAACATAAATGTGTTTAAACAATAATTAGCTAGTGGCTTGTCAACAATGTAGGGAGAAATAAAATTTTATAAAATAATAAATGTTTGAAAATCAAATTGTTATAAAAAAGAAACTAAAAAAATAGATGTTGAAAAAAAAAGGTAATATCAATTTATAAAATCTTGTTAGTCAACATTTTTAAATGACTTACTTTCTAAAGAATCCCCATTATCGACAGGATTGGATTCGTTAAGAGAAACTACTTTGTCAACTACTTCGATTAATCCATCTTTAAATTTGTCAAAATCTTCTTTGTATAGAAATAGCTTGTGTTTTTCAAAGTGAAAATTCCCTTCTTGATCGAATTTCTTTTTACTTTCTGTAATGGTTAGATAGTGATCTCCTGAACGAGTTGATTTAACATCAAAAAAGTAAGTCCTTTTTCCAGCTCTTACAGATTTGGAATATATTTCATTTCTGTAATTTTCTTGATCGTTGCTATTTTCCATTATAAATAATTGTTATTAATTATGCAATATAAATAACATTTTATTTTTTTTCTAAGGTTTTATAGGATATTAATTTTTATCAAGTTGTTGTTTTTTGAAAATATCGAAGTAAAAGCCTTTATTTTTTAAAAGTAAATCATGGTTGCCTTGCTCTATGATTTCGCCTTGGTCTAAAACTATTATGTGAGAACATTGATTAAGATTACTTATTTTATGGCTTATATGAATAGATATTTTTTTATTTGGTTGATCGTAAAGAGAGTTTTGAATTTTTTTAGATGTTTTTGCATCTACAGCAGATAAACAATCATCAAAAACCAATAATTCAGGGTTTCTAATAAGTGCTCTTGCTATAGCTATTCTCTGTTTCTGTCCACCAGAAAGTGTTACGCCTCTTTCTCCAATCTTGGTTTGAAAGGAATTGCTGAATTTTTCTATTTCGCTAAATAGCCCAGCTCTTTTAGAAGCAATCACAATCTCTTTTTCTGTAAAATCTTCATTGCTTAGTCCAAATGCGATATTGTTTTCAATTGTATCCGAAAATAAAAACACATCTTGTGGAACATAGCCAATTTTTTTTCTGTACTTATTTAACTCAATTTCGTTGATTGAAGAGTTATTGATCAATATTTTACCTTCGCTAGGCTCATAAAGTCTACATAGAATTTGAGCAAGTGAAGATTTGCCAGAACCTGTTTTGCCAAATATACCTAGACTCATTCCTTGTTCTAATTTGAAATTTATATTTTTAAGTGCGTAATCCTTATTGTTTGGATATTTAAAGCTTACGTTTTGAAATTCTAATCGACTTACTTTCTCTAACTTTTCTTTCCCATTATTTATAACCTTTTCTTGGATATTAATAAACTCGTTAATTCGTTTTTGAGATGCTGCAGCTCTTTGAATTAGTGAACTTACCCATCCAACTGATGCAAATGGCCATGTGAGCATATTTATGTAGAATACAAATTGAAGAATATCACCATAATCTAATTCTTTATTGATAGTTTTCATTCCCCCGAGATAAATTGTTATCACTGTACTTAACCCAATAAGAAATATAATTGAAGGAAGAAATAAGGAGTTAACTACTGCAAGGCTTAGAGAAGCTCTTTTATAGTCTTCAGTTTCCTTCTGGTAAAGATTAGAAAAATATTTTCTTTTGTTGTAGGCTTTAAGAACTCTTATTCCAGAAAATGCTTCTTGGACAAATGATGTGATTCTTGATTGTTTTTTTTGAGTGATTTCACTTTTTTTATTAATAATATTACTTACGAGATATATAATTAAAGAAAGAATTGGTAATGGAAATAAAACATACATAGTTAGAGTAGCATTTTTATAAATCATAAAGGTGATAACCATTATAAATAAAACCACAACATTTATTGTATACATAATTGCTGGGCCCAAGTACATTCTTACTTTTGATACATCTTCACTTATCCTATTCATAAGGTCTCCAGTTTTATTGTTTTTGTAAAATGATATGGTCAATTGCTGGTACTTAGAAAAAATTTCATTTTTTAAATCAAATTCAATATTTCTTGACATTACAATAATACTTTGTCTGGTGAAAAATAAAAAGACCCCTTTTAAAATGGCAAATAACATATACATTATAACAAGCTTAAGTCCCAAATCCCATAGAACTAAATTATCGGAGTCTCCATTTTTTTTTGATACATGATTTAGAAGTTCATCTGCAGCTTGATCTATTATTTTAGGCATGTAGACGCCAAAAAAATTAGATACTACAATAAATATAAACCCTAGTATTAGGTGCCATTTATATTTTAAAAAATATTTATTAAGGTAAAAAAGTGACTTCAATTGGCTACAAATATAAATACTTAATACGAGCAATTTTTTTTTTTCAATTTTATATCCTCAAAATATTATTTTTGTGGAATATTTCATCAATAAAAAAAATGGAAGACAAATTTATTAAAACAAGTTCATTGGAAAGTAGTAGTTCAATAGATTTTTTTGGAATGAATCATGAGAAGATTTTATTCTGTCAGGATAAAAAAACTGGTCTTAAAGCAATTATTGCTGTACATAATACTGTTTGTGGACCAGCTTTGGGGGGAACTAGGATGTGGAATTATGTAAATGATCAGGCTGCATTAACAGATGTAATGAGGCTTTCTAGAGGAATGAC
>Ga0114997_10003589_pt1 | contig 12167 bp, 7 predicted proteins | sample ArcticOcean_MG_C_2_FD_87045 | JGI IMG/M metagenome (GOLD analysis project Ga0114997, IMG submission 87045) | Marine microbial communities from western Arctic Ocean - ArcticOcean_MG_CB4_136 | ecosystem: Environmental > Aquatic > Marine > Oceanic | place: Arctic Ocean: Canada Basin | collected... | reverse complement strand
GCAGCGCTTCTCCGGCGGATTTGAGGGAGCACGACACGAGGAACTTTAAAACTAAATATTGTAATATTTTATTCTCATCGTCACTTCGTCGTTCTCACACCTTTTTATTTCTTCATAAATTCAAACAACAACAAAAACAACAACGAACATGAACTTTCTGGTGTCGTCTCTTTTATCACCCGGCGCCGTTGTTGTTCCGTATGATACCCATCGAATACTTCATCGTCGCCATCGTCACATTCCTCGATGCAATGCAAAAGCAGCAGCAACACTGACAACAAACGTCGCCTCTTCGTCGTCGTCGTTAGAAATCCGAGTCGAGGAGGCCGTTAGGGGAATGGAGGCATTCATAGAAAAAGCTCTCGTCGAATGCGCCGAGAATGTTCCAGAGATTACCTGGTCGAACGAGCAAATTAAAGAAGAACTAGGGAGGGACATATCTCGCGTGTTCATAGCCGTTGAGGTCGATGACGAAAATGGTCATGATAATGTAGATGAAGATGTGAAAAAGCAACTCAACAGAGCAAACAACAAAAGAGTGCTCGGGTTTCTCGTCTGTTGGCTCGTCGCCGGGGAGACGCAGATTTTAGAACTCGCGGTGAGAAGCGATCAGAGAAGAAGAGGCATCGCGCGACGACTTCTCGATGCAGCCGTGAATGCCGCTCCTGAAAACGAGTTGCACTTGGAAGTTTCCGAGAGGAACGGAGCAGCGATAGCTTTGTACAAAAGGTACGGCTTCGTTTCTTCCTCGCCGGAAGCGGTTCGGAAAAATTATTACAAAGATGGTTCGGGCGCCATTTTAATGTTCATGAATATCACTAGCAATAGTAGCGGCGGCGATAGTGATAGCAGTAGCGATGCCCAGGAAAACGGAAATGAAGAAGAGGTGGTGTCAACTCGCGAATTGGTGAGGCGTTTGGCCGGATTACCAGAAGAGCTTGCGAAAGTCCCCGCCCCGTTGGATCCAAACGATAGAAGCGACGTCGATGGCGACTCATCGACGCGATACTTGAAAACGCAAGCACCAATACGCGAGGTACCTTTCGAACGCAGCCGTGATGGGAACGACTTCTCGTACCGACGTTCGAATAGGCGCAATAGTCTTTTAGATGGATAATTACAAGTTTCGTGTGCAAACAAAACGTGCGTTAAATTGACAATTGGATTATAACTCTTCTAAACCGCTCAGTAGCTTTTCTAATTCTTTCGGATCCATCTGTGGCGACTTTGTAGCTTCCGGAGATGCTATATTCGCATTTTGCGTTTTGGGGTGAGAGTGTTGATGAGGAGGAGGTGTACTTGGGTGAAGTTGTCCAAGGGCAACATCAGGAAGAGGAGGTGGAGACGGAGAAGACAAAACGCGCGATGGGCTTTGTAAAGTCAGCGATCCCTCCATGCTCATCAAATCACCGATGAATGCTTCTGGATTCAAAATATTCGTACCGCCGATGAACACGTCGCGGTCGAGCTCCTCGCTCAAATGAAATCCCTCTCGAATCTCGCCACGAGTCACGCCTCCCAAGACGAAGACGATTAGGCGTTTCTTCTTTATTTTTCTCTTCTTTTCCATATCGTCTTCTGTGAAAGAATCCGGCGTTCCCGCTCGACTTGGAACATCAGGAATCGCCGAACCACTTCGAGCGTGCAACGCCCATCGTCCTAACTTTGTTTGGGGCCGGGCTGAAAAATTCGAGCCCGAACTCTTCGACCCGTCATCATCGACGCGAATGCTGGTGCCGTCTTGGAAAGTCTTCGCACCGTCGCTATTTTTGTAATTTGCTTCGTTAGTGAATGAAGGTAAAACAGAACAGGACGGGAAATCGTCTGGTGAAAGCGCGTTACCGTCCAATTCTCGCACCATTGCCGCGACTCTTGGAACAAATCGGTCAAAGCTCGCTTCAGACTGGTTACTTGACGGCGCTTTCAATCGCTCATCTACTCGAGGTCTGTTCATCCGCGTACTTTTTGAAGTTGTTGCATCTGTTTTACGAATCTTTGCTCCGAGCTGTTCTAATTTTACGACGGTGTCGATATCTTTCTCGGTTAAACCACTCGCTTGAATCCATTTCAGCGCTTCTTGCTCGTCAATCTTCTCTGGATGCGTGGCAGCGTAAATCATCAATAATCTAAGCTTTTCTGCTGCCGGTAGCATTTGTTCAATGGTAATTGTCGACGGCGCATTGCTTCCTCCCCCGTTCGCGTTGTCGACTACGCTTGAAGGAGGACTGGATAATAGATGAATAATGTCTTTCGATGTCGCTTCCCCGAAAACAACCATTTGCTCCATTCTCCCTATTAAAGCTAAGTCGCAAACATTCAGCACGTGGTTTAGTTCAGCGGCTATTGAGGTGTGAATACTAAGTTTCGCTCGTCTTGCTAAGGTTTCCGGCAACGCTTGTACCATTCTCTTAATGTCTGAATTCGAGGCGTTCTTCTGGTTCGCTTCATTTTCAATGCGCGCTTTTTCAAACAAATCACCCATTACTTTCGCGACGTGAGCGTGTCGCAGCTCTACAAATAAGGCATCTTTTTCATCTAATTTCGCTAATTTCTCTTCAACACCTTTCTTTGTGTTTATAGAGTACGTGTACACAGAATTTGGTACGTTCAAGAGATCGTGAATTATAGCTTCGTACGTCCACTCGTGAATAATTGGAGCGACGTAGTCAAACGATCGGTCTAATATCAACACCTCGCACGTAGATGTATCTCCACTTGTGCCTAGATTCGAGCTAAAGGAGCCATTCGTTCTCTTCGTCTCCTTGTCCGTTGATTTTTTCTCTCGCATGTTTGAGAGCAAATACTCCGTCTGTCTCGCTACCGCTTCGCATGCGTTTCTTCCGATAATTTCCCCGTCTTCGTTCATGGCTCCTTTCTTATACCGAACGTTTGCATTTAATTCTCCAATCGTCGATAGCATTGTGGATAAACGCGTCGAACACGCGTCGACACATTCGCCCAAAGTTCTACCGCGTTCGCCAAATAACGCCGGTAACGCACCGGCGTAATCGACCGAGAAAGATCTCGAATCATTCACTTGGAACTCCGCGTATACTTCTTTGCACGTCTTCAAATGTCGTATTAAGTTTACCGTCTGTTGCAATCGCAGAAGCGTTTCTTTTTGAACCGGTGAGGAAAAGAATACATGCGCCGCGCGATACGGGTTCGTTGGTTTCTTCTTTGACTCTTTCTTGTTGTTGCTGTTGTACTTTTTGTTGCCGAAGAGTGCTATTTTCTTCTTCTTCTTCTTCTTCTTCTTCTGCTCCTCTTCGTTGCTATCGCCTTTTTCATCATCATCATCATCATTAGTTTCGCTCACGTCCCAGTCGTCAATCAACGCTCGTATCGCTTTCTCGTTTGTTGGAGAAATAAAATATATCGCTTCCCTTTCTGGTTGCGGTTCGCGAGATTTGAGAATAGACTCGACGCTCGTGATGGACCGTTCAGCCATCAAGTCAGCCATCCCTACCGCGGAAGAGACGACTTTGGTCGTCACGTCGTCTAAAATCAAAACTCTCCACTCGAACGCCGATTGAGACGAAACTCCTTCACTATTTTCTTCTTCTTCTTCCTTGAAACTGTTAAAAGCGCCGAGCATGTCGTCCAATATTCTTTCTTTTAAACATTTCCGAATTCCTTCGCTCGTGCTGCTATTTGGTGCGTTCATTTTTCTACACTACTATTGTTAATATTCCTATTATTATTATTATTATTATTATTACTACTACTACTCTCCTTCCTCCTTCCTAAACCACACGCGCTTGTGTATGTGTGTGTGTTTTTGTGTGTTAATAATGCGTGTTGTGTGCGCGCGATGAAACTTCTGAGGAGAGTTGCAAAAAAAAAACGAAGTAACTTGAGATATTTGTCTGTTCGTTACTTCTCTAGCTCGTTTTTTTTTTCGTACGAACAAGAAAGAGGAGAAACAGAGAAACACAAGTGTCTTCATAATACAAAGAAAGAAAGAGAGAGAGAGAGAGAACACAACACACGCGCTCATCACTCTCTCGATTTTCTATCATCATCGTCTCTGATCTGTATCAAAGAGATAGAGAGAAAGAGTGGTTGAGAGAGAGGTTCGAGTAAATCACAGATCCGTGGTATTGAAAATACAGCGCGCGCGCGAGCGCGGCGGAACTCTTTTTTCACTGGCGTGTGTCGTCTTCTTCCAATTCGAAGAGTGTAGTTTGACTTTTTTTTTATCGTCGTTGCCGCCGGAAATCATCACCGTCCGCGTTTCAACACACGCACACACACACGCACGCACAGAGAGAGAGAGAAAGAAAGAGAAAGAGAAGATCGAAGAGACTGCGCATTCGTTATTAGCGCAATGCCCATCCCGAGATCGCTCGCGGCGAAGAAGAAACGACGACCCCCGGGTTCGGTAAAGAAAACGACGTCGTCTTCTACTCCTCCGCAACGAGAAGAAGAAGGAGAAGAGGAAGAGGAAGAAGAAAATCAACGACGTCGACAGCCTTCCTCGTCTTCTCCGTCTTCCTCTCCTACTTCTTCTTCGCGATCGTTCTCATCGTCTTCTCCACACGCGACGAGGATGAACTCTCACGAGCATCCGCAGTTCCGACCGGCGCCTGGGTTGTTCGGAGACGACGACAACGACTTGAAAGGAGGAAGTAACAAAAGTAGCGCAGAAAAGAAAAAGACAAAGTTTCGTCTCGAGACGTTGGACGACGACGAGGACGACGAGGACGAGGACGAGGACAAAGGTGACGGAGAAGAGTGCGAAAGAGAAAAACTGGGAACGAAAACATCAACAACAACAACAGCGAATACACACATTGAGAGCGACGTGTCATCTGAAGCGAAGGAAGTTCCGCGACTAAAAGCGCTCTACAATCTTGACTCGTTCGAAGACGCGAAACAACTGTTCCAAAAGCTCTCGGCGTGCCGAGCATTAGTACGCGGTAAAACCATGAAACTTTTCCGAAGGAGTTCTCCTACAGCGTCAGCTATTATGCGGTGTTTAGAAAAGCTTCATCCGAGGGGAACGCTAGTGATTGATTCGATCCACTACCGCACGATTTACGGCGACGAAGATCGATGGGATTCTCTGTACTCGTATATTTACGGTGGCGTGTACGGAACGATGTGGGATCCATCAAACGAGCTCATAGAGTATCCAACCTTGGAAATTTGCGACGACTGCGAAAAGCCTTACAAACCGAAGTCGCGAGGTATTTTCGTCGAGGAAAAAGAAGGCGGAGAGGATGTGAATAACTTTAGTTTAGTCAGCAACCGCAAACTCAACTCAGCGCGCGGCGCTGAATACAAGAAAGTCGTCGAGAGTAACAACACCAGTAGCAACGACGAAAGAGAGGAAGGACACTCGTTGAGTGACGAGGATTGCAAGCACATGCCCGGGTATATCAAGGCGACGTGGTATAAATCACCGAATCCAAATTGCGACGACTTGGCGAGGATCCCTCGATGCGTTTTATCTTGCTTCGATATCGCCGAATTGCCCGAATCTTGCAGAGAAGTCGTGTTGAGAATCCTAAAAAGACCGACAAAATATAGCCCAGACTCGAACGCTCCAGAAACCTGGCACAACATCAAAGAATGGAAGAGACCGTTCTTCTCCTTTTCTGGTAACGAATACGATTTGGTTCGAAGTAAATCGGAATACGCGGCGTGGATTTTGGTGTGCGGTCCGTTTCATTGCGAAAGAATTACAATTTCTGCGCATGAACTCATCGATAGTGTCCCTGAATTTGATACCATGGAGGATATTCTGGATTATGTTGAGAACGAAGTTCCGTTTGCGCGAGTGAACGACCAAAATGGAGAGACAATTAAAGTCTCCTCGGACGATAGATTTTGTTCGTTTAGTTTTTGCGCTGAAACTTTTCCTTTCAAGTGCCAGCTCGATGGCGCGAAGCGCAAGGCCCGCGGAGCCGCCCTCGAGTTTGCCTTTCGACGTCCAAAGCCAGTCTTTGAACGTACCGACCCGTGTGCTGAACGCATGCGATACGACGGATTTGAGCCTTCGTTTTTGTGCGATTTACAAGAGATGAACGATTCGGCGATTGACAGGATGAAGTGTGATTGCGAGCAAGGAGAATTGTACGAAGATCTTTTGAGAGAAACGGAACGCCTGAATTTGATGAAGCGTCCGGAACCGCGGAAGTTGCGATTCCCGTTGGGTGCATGTGTCCAGTGTAAAATGAGCACGGGGTGGAAATCTGGCCTTGTCGTGCAACACTGGTACAAACCAAACGCGGTTGCCGTGCGCGAGTTGGACTTGAATCCTCGAGCGCGCTTCCCGTATCAAATCCAACTCGATGGTAAAAATGGCGAAGAGGGATTGATATTTGCACCAGAAGACGTCGACGACTGCATTCGTCGGCCAAAGACTACAAAAGCTGAGCCTAGACCATTGCTTCGTTTCAACATCAACGACCTCGTCTTGGTTCTCGTTAGGAAAGGCGTCTGGTCGAGCGGCAAAATCGTCAAGCACTGGAGTTTAGGCGAACTCGAAGGAAAAGCGAAGGTGAACAAAAAAGGGGAGATCTTCAGGCTGAAGAAAGGAAGCAGCGAGCAATACGAATCGCAGCCACACGTCATGTGGGACTGTCTGTGGAACATGTACTCGTACGAGGTTAGTTTGGATTCAGAGGATACCGTGACAAAGTCGAAAAAATGGTTTGTCTGCAACGACTTGGACTCTGAAGTGCGCTTAAAACCTTCGTTTCGGAACCGAAAGAATACGAACAGCAGAGGCGTTAGAAGATAAAAGAAGAGTTGATACTAATAGAAAGATAATATATTTCGACACATATACCCTGTGCGTATTAACAATAATAGTGTTATTATTTGTTTATTTATTCGTAGATCCACTTTTGCAAGGCGTGTTCGTATTCGCAAACGCCTTCCGGGAACCACAAACCGATTTCGTGCTGCGCCGACTCGACGGCATCGGAGCCATGGATGACATTTCTTCCAACTTCGATGCAGAAATCACCTCTCAAAGATCCCGGCTCCGAGGCCAACGGGTTGGTCGCACCGATGATCTTTCTACCAGTCTTGACGACGTCCTTGCCTTCCCAGACCATGCAAACGACCGGGCCAGAGCACATGTACGTGACTAATCCAGCGAAAAACGGCTTGGAGCTCAAATCCGCGTAGTGTTTTTCCGCGTGTTCCTTGGTGACCATTTGCATCTTCATGGCCTTCAAGTAGAAGCCTCTTTGCTCAAATCTCTCGATGACTTTGTGGATGAGACCACGTTGGACGCCGTCCGGCTTAATCATGATGTAAGTGCGTTCCATGTTTACGTGCGTATTGCTTGTGTGTGCGTGCGTACAAAGTGGAGAAGATAATCGATCGGCCGCCGTCGTCAACACGTTCTTTTTTCAGCCCCTCCACACTTTTTTCATCAAAAACAAACACACACAACACACACAAAACGAGGAGGACAGAGAAGACGTTTGACGATGTTATCCTCGGAAGTTTCATCCACGGCGGCGTCGCAGATTGAGATTCTTCTCAAACCGAGCGACGTGAACACGGAAGCGAAATATTACGAAAAACTCATCCGACGAGGCATCGAGGAATGTGGTCACGAAACTTTTTCGAACGTCTGCGTGCAGAGACACCATCATACTACTGCTGCCGTCGCTAACGGTGTTATTTCTCCTCCTCCTGCTGCTGCTGCTGTTGCTAATAATAATAATAATAGTTCTGATCATTCACAGTTTGCGGGAGGAAATATGGGCGGCGGAAAAAATAGAGGTAAAGGCTTATACGCGACGAGAGATTTTATAGTTGGCGACCGGGTGCTGATAGAACCTCCGTTGGTGGCCATGCAACACGAGAGAAATAGAAACGACGCGATTGTCTGTTCGTTCTGTTTTCGATACGTCGGGTCTATTGAAAAACAGATTGGTCACAGATTGTTTCATCAGTTATCATCCGCGCAAGAGAAACTGCAGCAACAAAATGAACAACAAATGGAGGCGACGACGGCCGGCGACGCAGCCGCCGAGGAATCGGCGAGGAGGTCGGGAGATCTCGATGTCTTAAATAGCATGGCATCTGTAGGCGAACCGAAGTTACCTCTCGCGGACCAGTGCTTTCCACTTCCAACGGAATGCGCGTGTGTGGGTGGGTGTTACCGCGAAAGTTTTTGCTCGAACGAGTGCGCGCAAAACGCTTGGAATTCACACGAACGAGCCATGTGTATAGGTAACAAAAGTGGAGACCAAGACGAACAGGCGAAAAATCGCGCATCTATGATGCATCAGTTCATCGAGCACGCCAAGGATACGAACGATATCTTCATTTTAGCTGCCAAAGTAGTCGCTATGGTTACAGAAAATGCCAGCCTCGCCTTGAGCGACGCGAGTAATAATATCACATTTTTAGGGGAGGCTTTAGAAGTTGCATGGGAACCGTTTTCTCGCGTTCAGAAAGCTATTTGGTGGGATATCGTCGCCATTCCTTCAGATGTCGAGGAGAAAGACGAGGAAAGTTTTAGGCAGCAACTCATAGAGCTCGCATCAGGTTCTTTAGAGTTGTTATGCAAAGCGTGGCCAGACCGCGCTCACGCGTTTCCTGGATTGTTCTCTTTACCGGTGTGGGGGGCCATCGTCGGGATGTTTGAGTTGAACAATTTAGAACTCGTCGTAGAGTCTCCGGTGGAAAATTATTTCCTCGCCGTTGATGGCTTAGCCGACGAGAACCAAAAGATGGCAATTTTACCACAAACGCAACCTTTTCTGGACGCGTTGGACGTGAAATACGACATTCCTTGTTTGGGAACGGCGCTTTTTGCGTTGCAATCCAACTGTAATCACGACTGCGATCCGAACTGTCATCCGTTCAAAGACGAGACCGATATAAACGGGAGTTGCGTCTTAGTCGCGCGTAAACCTATACGGAAAGGAGAGGAACTAACAATTAGCTATTTAGAAGACGACCAACTGGATTGGAGCAGGCGTCAAGACGCCTTGTCGGATTACGGTTTCGTGTGCAGATGTGCAAGGTGCGAATCCGAAGTCAGTCAAACTCGAGGACGACAAAAGATGAAAATGTAAAATTGTTCAAATGTAATATACCGTACATTTATGTTCTAGAATATGCTAAGACTATACGCACGCTACTACGCTACGAGTTCTTCTTCGATTTTCAAGATGTACGTTGACGTCGTATCCAGAAAGTATTCCGCTCGGTCTAAGTGCACGCAAGATGCCGCCTCCTGAATGTTGTTATCAAACGAACACAAGGAATTTCTCACTTTACTCTTGTTCTCGAATTTCGCTTCATTCAACGAAGAAACTAACTCCTTCGCGTTGCCCTCCGATATCACATCATTTATACCTCGAACGACCCGAATACCCCGTAAAGTGTCCGGTATTTCGTTCTTGACCGATGCTAAGAGCTTCTTTACGTCCCAATCATTTTCCAATGAAGAAACATATTTTAGCGCCGAAGTTGCGTTTGAGAAACACGTGCCCGATTTGCCTCTGTTTGTCCAATATCGCTCGTAAAAATCGTCGGTTGCAGTATTACGAGCATCTGCGGTGGGAAATTGCAGACTTTCGAAATCTTTCTTATTTCGCTTTGACGAAGATCCACCGCCGATTAGCGTCAAACTGTGTACGAGATTTTTACTCTGTAACGCGTGTTTCAGCGCAAGCTCGCAGCCGGTGCCGTGTGCGATAATGTGGATGCCTTCGTTTGCTAAATCGCATTCCCTGTGAACGCCAGCAAGTTCCTCGAGTAAAAAATCATCTAGATTCGCATTTGAGTCTAATTTATGTTTCGACTTTCCTCGGTTTAACTGGTCGTAGAAGAAAATCTCCCTTCGGAAATCGTCGGGGGTGAACGCTAAGATTTCAATGGCTTCGAGATATTTCATATCGAGACGCTGGTCGTGCAAAACGAGCACTGGAAGGCACGTCTTGTTACCCTTCTTAAATTTACCCACCTGTCTCACGAACGTTTGCAGATTGTTCACGTAGCCCTCCGAAAACGTGCTTTGGTACGCAGCCTGCGACACGGGAGAGTCGACGTCTGCATAGTAGCCACAGAAAGGTTCTCTTGCTGCTTCAGCTTTTTCAGCGAAAGTTCCAGAGCACGACAAAGACGTCGTCAAAATCGCCAAAGACGAGAAGGATACAAAATCCCGTCTGTTTCGCTTGTTGTGTTCCGTGTTCTTTTTATTCTTGTTCTTGTTCTTCTTGTTGTTGTTGTCATTCGTGTTCGTGTCGTTTTTATCACGACGCTTGTCGTTGCAATAAACGCTCTTAGTTTTCTCGTTAGAAGCTTTGAAGTGCATCGCCCACCTTCTCCTTCTGTTCTTGTCGTTATTTCTCACGGAATTGAAACGCCTTAAAGACGAGGACAATGAGGAAGGAAAGAAGAAAGAGGAGGAGGAGGTAGACGATGTCATTGTCGTCGGTGTGAGCGATGTAGTGTTGGATACCGTAAAGCGACTAAAGTGTTTTATATTTCTGGAGATGTCGTTTGACAGCGAATGGCCAAACTGATGAGTGCAGCGAAACAAAAAAAATCGAGCACAGAACACAAAAAAATTGCAAGAGGAAAAATCTTCATATAATAAAGTCTTTAGTAAGCGCAAACAATGGCGAAGAGAACGAAGAAAGTCGGTACGTTAATCACATCGAAGAATAGTTGTGCACCGTATGTGCGCTCACGCGAGATGATGCGTTGCGCGCATCGGATGGGATGCGGGACAAATGCACCGCTCGCATTTTCCGCCTAAGCAAGCGGAAGCCCTGTCTCCCTCGTTTTCCGGGCTTTTTCTCGTTTCGAAATGCGCGTAGTTCGTATCAATCATTCGTGTAGATGGTCATATCAATGCTCACGTTAAACGTACATACGTTTTCTTAACGCGTTTATGCATATTTCGGATCGATTACACGCTCGCGCAGTGGTCATTCCACGGCTTTGGGTTTCTTTCTCTCCCACAATTTTTGCGAGTCCGCCCCTCTCTACTCTCTCCTGTTTTGACGTGAAACTCACCAAATGTCTTTTCTTTTCTCTCCTCTCTCAAACGTACAGGTATCACCGGGAAATACGGTACGCGTTACGGCGCCTCCCTCCGTAAGGTTATTAAGAAGCAAGAAATCTCGCAACACTCGAAGTATTTCTGCGACTTCTGCGGTAAATATGCGGTCAAGCGTCAAGCTGTCGGAATTTGGGGGTGCAGCGGATGCCACAAGGTAAAAGCCGGCGGCGCGTACGCGTTGAACACTTCCGGTGCCGTCACCGTGAGATCCACCATTAGACGTCTCCGCGAAGCTGTCGAGAAGTAATTTCATTTGCTTCTCGATGTAGTAGTCGTATTTAGTTCTTAATAATCTAGTAGCAAAAATCAAAAACAAAAACAGAATATTCGCGTTTCTATAAAACTAATTTCGCGCGTAGTTTGCTCTCAAACATTAATATCACACGTATGCGTGTGTTTGTCCATCTAATCTATCAATACCCTATCCTATTCATTTTACTGCACCTCGTGATTCCACAAGTCTTCCTCGGACAGTTCAAATGGTTCTTTAAATGTAGACTTTTGCAAAGTTTGCTGCCTCGTTCGTTTTCGGTTGGTTCTCGCTTTCAAGTTTCTCAGTTGGTTCGATAACTGCGCTTGCATCTCCATAGTGCCGACTAGAGATTCAACATCTTTGTCAGCGCGATTCTCCCTATCGGTGGCGACAGCTATTTTCTTCTCTCTTTCCCGCCTCAGATTCCTGAGTTGTTGTTTCCATTTTTCTTTCCACTCTCGCGTTTGGACGTTTTCTAAGTTGCCTCTGGTTGATTGAATTGTCTCGTATGCGGCTTTGATTTGTATGAACTTTTCCGCGGACTCTGGAGAGCTGTTCACGTCTGGATGATACCTTTTGGCTTTCCGTTTATACGCCCGCTTGACGGCTTCTTGACTCGCTCCGATGGAAACGCCCAAGATGAAATACAAGTCTTCAGTAGATTGTGGATATTCAGGCAAGGACGCAGATACTCTCACACCTTGTCCCCGCTTTTCTCTTCTCATTCCTCCTCTCGCGTTGAGCGACGACGCCGCAGATGATGCTGAGGTAAAGCCATTCTTTCTCGCGTCTTTGTTTGGTGCATGCACGATCAGCTGGCATACAAAAGGGTGCGCATACATTCGCTTAATAATATCTTTCCTT
>Ga0114997_10003584_pt1 | contig 12179 bp, 11 predicted proteins | sample ArcticOcean_MG_C_2_FD_87045 | JGI IMG/M metagenome (GOLD analysis project Ga0114997, IMG submission 87045) | Marine microbial communities from western Arctic Ocean - ArcticOcean_MG_CB4_136 | ecosystem: Environmental > Aquatic > Marine > Oceanic | place: Arctic Ocean: Canada Basin | collected... | reverse complement strand
CAGATTTAAATGAGGAGAGAAGAACGGAGATTAAAAAATTAATTAAGTCTATGGGTGAAAAATGTAAAATTTCAATTAGAAATATTAGAAGAGAAGCTAATGATGATTTAAAAAATTTAGTTAAAGACAAAGAAATTAGTGAAGATGATGAAAAAAAGAATGAAAAAACAGTACAGGCATTTACTGATGAACATATTAAGATTATAGATCAAAAAGTAGAATCTAAAGAAAAAGAAATAATGACCATATGAACCCAATTAAACATGTTGCCATCATTATGGATGGTAATGGAAGGTGGGGAATTAACAATAAAGGCTCAAGAAATTTTGGTCATAAAGCAGGTTTAAAAACTGTTGAACAAATTATTGAACAAACGATTGCTTATAAAATTAAATATTTAACTCTATATACTTTTTCAACAGAAAATTGGAAAAGACCACAAAAAGAAATATCTTTTTTATTTAATTTGCTAGAAGTTTTTTTATTAAATAAATTAGATGATTTAATTAAAAATGGAATAAAACTGAAAATTATAGGTAATAAAAAAAAATTTAATAAAAAACTAAAAAATATTATTAAAAATTCTGAAAAGAGGACCTTAAAAAATGATAGGTTGCAAATTAACCTTGCATTAAATTATGGTGCTAAAACTGAAATTTTACAAACAGTAAAAAAATTAAATAAATCTTTAAAAAAAATAACTGAAAAAAATATTGATGATAATTTGTTTACTAAAGGAATACCAAATCCTGATTTGTTGATTAGAACAGGTAATACCAAGAGATTGAGTAATTTTTTACTTTGGCAAATGGCTTATACCGAAATTTTTTTTGAAAAAAAACTTTGGCCAGACTTTAAAAAAAAAGATTATAAAAGAATAATAAATAAATTTAAATCTTTAAAAAGAAATTTTGGAGCAATTTAATGACTATAGAATTAAAAAAAAGAGTCCTTACATCAATAGTCTTACTGTTTCTTTTATTTCTTATGTATCTATATTCTTACATATTAATTATTTCCATTATAATAATAGCATTAATTTCATGGATTGAATTTTATGGGTTAATTTCAAAAATTTTTTTTAAGAACAATTATAAAGAAAAAGCATTATTATTTTTTTGTAAAGTGATTTCACTTATTTACTTTTTTTTTTTGACTGGTCTGATTCTATATATTGAATCAGAAAAAACAGACTTGAAAATTTATATTATATATTCACTTATGGTTTCTATAGCAACAGATATAGGTGGAATAACTTTTGGGAAATTTTTTAAAGGTAAAAAGTTAACAAAAATAAGTCCCAATAAAACGATATCAGGATCCTTAGGTTCTTTTATTTTTTCATTGCTTTTAATACCTTTTTTCTATGATTATTTAAATCAATATGAATTACTTAGTTTAATCGTGATAACAGTTTTAATTTCATTCATTTCACAAATTGGTGATCTATTGATATCTCTGATAAAAAGAAAAGCAAATGTTAAGAATACAAGTAATTTACTTCCTGGTCATGGAGGTTTTTTAGACAGGATAGATGGCATAATTTTATCAATACCATCAGGATATTTTTTATTTAGTTTATATTAAAATGAAAAAAAAAATTGTAATTTTAGGTTCAACTGGTTCAATTGGAAAAACATTAGTAAATATTTTAAAAAAAAATAATAATGTTAGTATCGAATTACTGACTGCAAATAAAAATTATCATGAATTACTAAAACAAGTTAAATTTTTTAATGTAAAAAATATTATTATTACAGATAAAAAAACATATATTAAAATTAAAAATAAACTAAGAACAAAAAAAATTAATATTTATAATAATTTTGACTCAATAAATAAAATACTCAATAATAAAAAAATTGACTATACAATGAGCTCAATATCAGGAATGGAAGGTTTGTATCCAACATTAGAAATTATTAAGTTTACAAAAAAAATAGCTATAGCAAATAAAGAGGCAATAATTTGCGGTTGGTCTTTAATTCAAAAGGAATTAAAGAAAAATAATACTCAATTTATTCCAATTGATTCCGAGCATTTTTCAATCTGGTCACTAATCAATAATGCTAAAAACAAAGATATAGAAAAAGTTTTTCTAACTGCCTCAGGTGGTCCATTTGTAAATTATAATTTAAATCAATTTAAATCTATTAATAAAAAAGATGCCTTAAAACATCCAAATTGGAAAATGGGTAAAAAAATCACCATTGATTCAGCAACAATGATGAATAAAGTTTTTGAAATTATAGAAGCAAAAAAAATTTTTGATTTAGATTATAATAAATTAGAAATATTTATTCATACAAAATCTTATGTTCATGCTTTAGTTAAATTTAACAATGGTTTAACAAAGATATTGGTACATGATACTAACATGACAATACCCATCTTTAATTCTCTTTATCCTAATCACGAAAGAAAAATTAAATCTAAATCTCTTGATCTCACTATTATTAATAATCTTAATTTTCAAAAAGTTAATCTAAAAAAATTTCCTGTCGTCAAAGTATTAAAAAAATTACCAAAAATTAATTCTTTATTTGAAACTATAATTGTTACAGCTAATGATAATTTAGTTAAACAATTTTTAAATGATAAAATTAAATTTACTGATATTTCTAGAGTTCTTCTTAAGATTCTAGGCAATAAAAACTTTACAAAATATAAGCGTATTATACCTAGAAATATTAATGATATCTTGAAATTGAACAGATATGTAAGTTTGAAAATGAAAACTTTAAGTATATAAGTTCATATGTTCAAAATTTTTATAAATTTTTTTATTGTTTGCTTTATATCTTTTACTAATGCAAATGCTGAATCTGTAAAAAATATTACAGTCCTTGGAAATGAGCGTATAAATTCCGACACTGTAATTTTATTTTCTGAAATAAAGATTGGTGATAATTTAAACAATAATGATTTAAATGAAATTATCAAAAGAATATATAATACTAATTTTTTTGAAGATGTAAGTGTTAATTTAACTAATTCTAATTTAAAAATTTCAGTCATTGAGAGATCTATTATACAAAATATTGTTATAAATGGTGTAAGAAGTAAAGATCTTAAAAAATTAATTTTTGAAACTATTACACTTAAAAACAGCTCTTCTTATAATAAATTTTTTATAAAGAAAGATTTAATCCTCATTGAAAACACTCTTCAACAGTTGGGTTACTATTTTTCTAACATTGAAACGTCAATCCTAAATAATAATAACGATACTATTGATTTAATATTCAATATTGATCTTGGTAACAAATCCTATATCCAGGAAATTATTTTTTTAGGTGATAAAAAATTTAAAACTGGCAATCTACAAAATGTTATAGCGTCAGAAGTAAATAAATTTTGGAAAATTTTATCAAAAAAAAAATACTTAAATAAAACTAGAATAGATTTAGATAAAAGGCTTTTAAAAAGTTTTTATATGAATAAAGGTTTTTATAATGCTAAAATTGAAAGCAATACGGTTAATTATTCACAAAATAAAAACTTCCAGTTAATATATAATATTGATGCTGGCGAGCGTTTTTATTTCAATGACTTTACAATTAACTTACCTGAAAATTATGATCCAATATACTTTGCTAAGATTCAAAAAAGACTCAATGAATCTAAGGGGTCATTTTATTCATATAAAATAATTGAAAATACACTGTCTGAAATTGAAAAAATAGCATTTAATGAGAATTATGAATTTGTTGACGCAACTATTGATGAGTCAATATTTGATAAAAATAAAATTAATACAGTTATAAACCTAACTGAATCTTCTAAGTTATATGTAAATAAAATAAATATCTTAGGTAATTCCGTTACTATTGAAGACGTTGTGAGGAATGAACTAATATTAGATGAGGGTGACCCTTTAAACAATATACTACTTAAAAAATCAATTAATAATATGCGCTACCTTAATATTTTTAAAAATGTTGAGGCTTCAATTGAAAATACTGATAGTGAATCAGAAAAAATAATTAATATTACTGTGGTTGAAAAAGCTACAGGTGAAATATCTGCAGGCGCAGGCGCAGGTACCTCTGGTGTTTCTACAGTTTTTGGTGTTAGTGAGAATAATTTTTTAGGCAAAGGTATAAAATTAAATACGAATCTTTTTATAGGTTCTGAAGAAGTTAAAGGTTCATTTTCAATAGTTAATCCAAAATTCAAAAACTCAGATAAAGACTTAATTTTTTCCTTAGAGAGTTCCGAATTAGATAGAATCAAAGATTACGGTTATAAATCAAGCAAAACTGGATTTTCTCTTGGAACTAGATTCGAACATCTTGATGATTTTTTTATCACACCTACAATTTCGTCTTATGTTGAGTCCTTGGATACCTCAAGTACTGCCACCGCTTCATTAAAGAAGCAAAAAGGTAATTATTTTGACACTGAGTTTTCATATTTGTTAGATCTTGATAAAAGAGATCAAACTTTTCAAACTACAAATGGTTATAGAAGTAGATTTACTCAAACGCTTCCAATTGTTGCGGATAACTCAACAATAATTAATGGCTATGAATTGAACACATATCAAGAATTATTTTTTGATAACGTTTTAAAAACAACTTTTTATATGCGTGCTGCCAATTCAATCGGAAAAAAAGACGTTAAAATTTCTGACAGACAATACATACCCTCCAGTAAACTGAGAGGATTTGAACCTGGAAAAGTTGGCCCTGTAGATAATGGTGATTTTATTGGTGGTAATTACTTAACAGTTATTAATATTTCTAGTGATTTAGATATTTTGGAATCATTTGAGACAACTTCTTTTAATATATTTTTAGATATGGCAAATGTTTGGGGGGTAGATTATAGCTCTGCAATCGACGATTCAAATAAACTTAGATCAGCTATTGGAATTTCTTTAGACTGGTTTACACCAGTTGGTCCATTAAATTTCTCACTTGCACAACCATTACTCAAAAAAGATACTGATAAAACAGAATCGTTTAGATTTAATTTGGGAACAACTTTTTAATGTTAAAATTTAAATTATTATTTTTTTTAACATTATTGTTAATTAAATCAAACTTAGCCTTTTCTGAAACTATTAGGTACATAAATATTAACGACATTATGAATAAATCTAAAGCAGGTTTAAATATTATCTCACAACTTAACAAAGAAAACCAAATACTTTCATCTAATTTCAAAAATCAAGAAGATAAGTTCAAAAAAAAAGAATCCTTAATTATTAGTCAAAAAAATATATTAGATAAAAAAGAATTAGAAAAAAAAATTAAATTTTTAAGAAATGAGATAAATTTATATAATAAAAATAAAATTCTTAAACTTAAAAACTTGGAAAAAAAGAAAATTGATGCCCAGACAGAATTAATAAATTTTATAAATACAATCATGGTTGATTATATGGATAAAAATTCAATCTCATTTATTTTAAAAAAAGAAAGTGTATTTGTAGGAAAAAAAGAATTGGATATAACTAATGAAATACTTTTAGAAATTGATAATAAAATTACAAAAATAAACATCAAATAATGAACAAACTAAGTAAAGAAGATATAATTAACCTATTACCACACAGAGAGCCCATGCTCTTAATAGATGAGCTTGTTAACATAAAAAAACTTTTTTCAGCTACAGCTATAGTTAATGTAAAAAAAGATAGTTTTTTTGTGCAGGGACACTTCCCCGGAAATCCTGTTATGCCAGGTGTTTTAATTGTTGAGGCATTTGGTCAAGCTGCCGCAGCCTTGACAGCTCATGGGATAGATAAAAAAACTTATGAGAATAAACTTGTTTTTTTAATGGGTATTGAAAAAGCTAGATTTAGAAACCCTGTAATTCCTGATTGTAAGCTAGAACTTAATATTGAAGCCACAAGATCTCACGGTCGGGTATGGAAGTATAAGGGCGAAGCCTTTGTAGATGGAAAAAAAATGGCTGATGCGCAATGGTCAGCAACAATAGTTGATAGAAAATAATTAGTAATAATTTTTGATAAGTATTTGATTATATTCTGAGCTAAATAATCATTAATGATTAACCCTTTTTTTAAAAATTACGGACCTTTTACAATTAAGAAACTTTTACAACTTTCTGATATTAATCCACATGAAAAATTTTCAGATATTAATGTTATAGATATAAAAGACTTAGTTACTGCTGAAAAAGAAAATATAACCTTTTTTCACTCGAGGAAATACGACACTTTAGCGTCTAAAACTAAAGCTACTTTTTGCATCACTACAAATAACTTATCTCACATATTGCCAAAAAGTTGTGAAGCAATAATTGTAGACAATGTATTAATTGCTATAGCAAAAATCACTAAAATATTTTATCCTGATGCTGTTTCAGATGATTTTGATGATAATGTAAAAAATGTTAATGAAACTACTTTTAAAGATAAGATTAAATTTGGTAAAAATATCTTAATTGGTAAAAATGTTCAGATAGGTAAAAATTGTTCAGTAGGACATAATTCAATTATTGAAAGCAATGTCATTATTGGTGATAACTGCTCAATCGGTTCTAATGTCATTATTAGAAATACAATAATAAAAAATAATGTAAGTATTTTAGACAGTTGTGTAATTGGTAAAAAGGGATTTGGTTTTTTCCCTGATATTGAAAAAAATATTAGATACCCTCATATAGGTATAGTTATAATTGAAAATAATTCTGAAATTGGTTGTGGATCAACTATTGATAGAGGGTCACTATCTAACACAGTTATAGGAAAAAATACATTTTTAGATAATCAAGTCCATATAGCTCATAATAATAAAATAGGTGATAATTGTATTATTGCTGGACAGGTTGGATTTGCTGGCAGTTCAACCTTGGGAAACAATGTTGTAATTGGTGGACAAGCAGGAATTTCAGGTCATTTAAAAATTGGTAATAATATTCAAATTGCAGGTGGTAGTGGAGTGATAAAAGACATTCCTGATAATTCAAAAGTTATGGGATACCCAGCAAAAGATTTAAAAAAATTTCTTAAGGATAATAGGTAGATGATACATAAAACTGCTATTGTCGATTCAAAGGCAAAAATTTCTTTAAATGTAAAGATTGGTGCTTACTCAATTATAGGACCACAGGTTGAAATTGATGAAGATGTTATAATCCAATCGCATGTTAATATCACTGGACACACTATAATTGGTAAAAATAATATTATTTATCCAATGGCTTCTATTGGCAGTGATCCACAAGATTTAAAATATAATGGTGAAAAAACAAGACTTGTGATAGGTGCTAATAATACCATAAGAGAACACGTGACTATAAATACTGGTACAGTTCAAGGTGGTGGCGTAACAAAGATAGGCAACAATAATCTGATTATGATTGGAGCCCATATTGCACATGACTGTATTATTGGCAATAATATTGTTATGGCTAATAATTCCGCAGCAGCTGGTCATGCTGAAATTGAAGATTTTGTTATTATAGGTGCAAAATGTGGAATTCAACAATTTACAAGAATTGGTAAAATGGCAATGATAGGTGGAATGACGGCTGTATCAAGAGACGTAATTCCGTATTGTCTATCAATTGGCAATCGAAATTTTTTGAATGGTATAAATATTATTGGACTAAGAAGAGACAAAGTACCAAATAAAGAAATAATAGGTCTTACAGAAGCATATAAGGAAATATTTAAATCAAAAAATTTAAGTGAAAACTTAAGTAAATTGAATGGAAAATTTAAAGATAATATTTTGGTAAAAGAAGTAGTTGAATTTATCAATAAAGATAAAAAAAGACCAATTTGTACACCTTATAGCAACCAATCATGATTGGCTTATTTTTTGGTGACACTGATTTTCCAAAAAAAATACTACTAAGACTTAAACAAAAAAATCAAAAATACATTATTATTGATTTATCTAAAAAAAAGTTATTTAGAAAAAATCCTCAGTCCCGATCATTTGGCATAGGACAGTTCGGTAAAATCTTCAAGTTCCTTTCTGGAAATAAATGTAAAAAAGTTTTATTTGCTGGAAAAATAAATAAGCCTAAATTTTCTTCCTTAAAAGTAGATTTTAAAGGTTTTTATTATTTACCAAGAATTATTAAAGCAGCAAAACTTGGAGATGCAGCAATTATAAAAGCTATAATTAAAATTTTAGTAAAAGAAAAAATAAGAGTTATTAGATCCAATACTTATAACCCAGAACTCACTTTATTAAAAGGCTGTTACACTAAATTAAAACCTAGTACAAAAGATTTAGTGTCAGTTAACAAGGGTATCAAATCATTAAGTATGATAAATCCTAACAACCATGTTCAAGGTTTGGTAGTGAGAGATTCGATCATCGTTGCAAAAGAAAAAATTCATGGAACAAAAAAAATGTTACAAATGATAAGAAATAACAAAAACTCTCAAGGAATATTAATTAAGTTTCCAAAGAAGAGTCAAGATCTTAGAATAGATTTACCTACCATTGGCTTTGATACATTAAAAGACTGCAAGAAATCTCGAATAAAAGGAATTGTTTTAAAAGCAAAACAAAATATTTTTATAGACAAAAAAAAAAGTATAAAATTTGCAAACAAAAATAAGATTTTTATAATAGTTAAATGAAAAAAATATTTATAGTAACGGGTGAACCATCTGGTGATAAGTTGGCTACAACGGTTATATCAAAATTAATAAAAATTAATACTGATATTGAATTTTCATGTGTTGGTGGTACACACTTAGGTTCTTTAGGTATAAAATCAATCTTTGATCTTAAAGAAATTACCTATTTAGGTTTTACCAGTGTTTTGTTTAATATTTTTAAGATAAGAAATAGAATTAATAAAACTGTTGATGAAGTTATTAAATTTAATCCAGATATATTATTCAGTGTAGACAGTCCTGATTTTACTCTTAGAGTTGCTGAAAAAGTTAAAAAAATTAATAATAACATTAAAACAATTCATTATGTTGCACCTCAAGTTTGGATATGGCGTGAGGGTAGGGTTAAAAATTTTAAAAAATTTGTGGATCATATGCTTCTTTTATTTAAATTTGAAAAAAAATATTTTGATAAACAAGGTATTCCAAATACTTTTGTTGGTCACCCTTTACTAGAGCAAAATGATAGATCTAAAATTGACATATCTTCATTAATTAATAAAGATAAAAAAATTATATCTATATTTGCGGGAAGTAGAAACTCTGAAACTAATGTTCTCTTACCTATTTTATGTGATTTTATTAAATTAATGAATCAAAAATTTAATGATTATATTTTTATTTTCCATGCTACAGATGAAAATAAAGAATTAATTATTAATTTTTTAAAAAACAATTCATCAATTAATTCTCAAGTAATTTCAGATGAAAATATTAAATCTCAAATTTTATCTAGCTCTGTGTTTGCTGTAGCAAAATCAGGCACTGTATCTCTTGAAATTTGCAATGCTAATAAACCATCTATTATAATCTATAAAATCAATATGATTAACTATTGGATTATGAAACTTTTAGTAAAAGTAAAATTTGCTAATATTATTAATATTATAAATAATAGAAAAGTAATCCCAGAATTATTACAGAGTGAATGCAATCCAAATGAAATTTATAACTCTGTAGTTTATCTATTAAAAAACCCAGAAGTTATGAAAAAACAAATTGAAGATTGCAAAAGAACTATTAACGAGATTAAATCCAAAACATCATCTAGTAGTGAAGCGTCTTCAATATTAGCTAAGAATCTTATTTCCTAATCGCTTAAGTACCTCTTCTTTACCTAGTGATATAATTATATCATAAACACCAGGTCCAAATTTTGAACCAGTTAATGCCACCCTTATTGGCTGTCCAACACCTTTAAAATTAGTTTCATGTGACTTAATTAGATTATTAACAATAGGCTCAAGAGTTTCTTTATTAAGTTTTTTTATTTCTTTAATAATATTCATAAATTCTGTTAATATTTTTTTAGCTTTATCATCAATAAGTTTTAAATCCTCTTGATCAAAACTAACATCATCAAATATAATATATTTGGAGTTATTATATATATCCTCCAAAGTTTTAGCTTTATTTTTTAAAAAAGATAAAGATGGTTTAATTTTGTCCTCTTTTTCCACTGGAATTTTTTTTTTGTAAAGTTCACAATATTCCACAAGGTGATCATATAGTTCATCTTCACTGATATTCTTTATGTAATATTCATTCATTGATAATATACGGCTCATATCTAATTTTGATGGTGATTTACCTATTCCCTCAAGATTGAAATGTTCAATACTTTCTTTTAATGTAAATATTTCTTTGTCTTTATAAGACCAACCAAGTCTCAATAAATAGTTCCTTAGGGCATCAGGCATTATTCCTATTTTAGAATATTCATTCAGAGTTGATGCATTGTCTCTTTTGGATAGTTTCTTGCCTTCTAAAGTATGAATTAAAGGTATGTGTGCAAAAGATGGCAAGTCCCATTTCATTGATAGATATATTTGAATTTGTTTAAAGGTATTTATTTTATGATCATCACCTCTAATAATGTGGGTCATATTCATTTGATGATCATCGACTGTAGCTGATAAATTATATGTGGGTGTACCATCATTCCTTAAAATAATAAAATCTTCTATAGTAATATTTTCTATCTCAACATTTCCTTGAACTAAGTCTTTTAATGTTGAGGAACCTTCAATTTTGCTTTTAAATCTTACAACTGGTTTAATATCTTTTGGAGCATCACTTTCATTTAACTCTCTGCACTTCCGGTTGTAAATATAGGGAAGTTTTTTTTGTCTAGCTCTTTTCTTTTGATCCTCAATTTCTTCAGTAGAGCAGTAACATTTATAAGCATAACCATTCATAAGTAATTCATTAGCGACATTTATATGATTATTTATTTTGGTCGATTGAATATACAAATCTCCATCATATTCTATACCAATCCATTTTAATGATCTTATAATTTGAATTTTATGTTCATCTTCTGATCTTTCCTTATCTGTATCTTCAATTCTTAAATGAAAGGTTCCTTTTTTATTTTTTGAAAATAACCAGCAAAATAAAGCAGTTCTTACACCACCAATATGTAGAGATCCAGTAGGAGAGGGGGCAAATCTTGTTACAACATTAGACATGAGTAATTTTTAGACTATTTTATTCGTAAAATCTAAATTAATTTTCACAATTTTATGATTTGTTCACCATCGTTGTTGGCAAGCTTACAGTAATAATATAAAAATATGAAAATTTCATTTAATAAAAAACATTACTAACAAAAAATAATTATAGGAGATTTAAAGTTCATCAATCATAGCAGAATGAAAATACTTGATAAATTAAAGATTAACGAAAACAAGATCCAAATCTATATAATTGCGCTTATATTTGTCTTATTTTTTTTTATTAACCTACATCAAATAAATACTCAGCATTGGTCTGGACTTATGGATCAAGATGTTTATGTGTTATATAATTCTTTACTAATTAGCTCAGGTTATGAGCAACAAGCAAGAGACCACCCTGCTTTTACAACTTTTTTAATACATGGAGGTATATTTAAATTTTTAAGTTTTTTTCAAGAAAAGTATTCATCGAATATAGATATAATTTTAAATTCCCAAAATATTAATGAAACATTTAAATTTTATTTTATTACAGCTAGAATAACAAATTATTTCATAAATATCTCTTTAATATTTTCTTTTTATAAATTTTTAAATCTCCTGAAGATAAATGAAAAAATAAACTTTTATATTTGTCTTATTTTTATATTTTCTCAATGGTTCTCAATGTCATTTTTTGCATTAAGGTCTGAAATATTAAGTTTACTCTTTTTTACTATTTCAATGATATTTATATTGTCAAAAAAAAGAAATATAATTTTAAATTATTTTATTGCTGGTATTTTTTTAGCTTTAGCAATGCTAAGTAAAATTCAAATTATTTTTTTTATTGCATATCCTATACTTTTAACACCTCTTTTTTTTTTAAATCATGCCAATTTTGCAAAAAATATTTTAGAATCAAGAGTCTTAAATAATTACTTAATATTTTCATTTATAGCTGGAATTATTTTTTACATAATTTTTCAAATTTTCATACAGGAATATCCAAGATTTGAAAGAAATAAATTTTTAGATTTATTTTTCTTTTTATTTAGTTTTTTAATTATTTTATTTTATTATTTTATTTTTAATAAATGTAATTTTATTTATTTTAAAAAAAATTT
>Ga0114997_10003583_pt1 | contig 12180 bp, 14 predicted proteins | sample ArcticOcean_MG_C_2_FD_87045 | JGI IMG/M metagenome (GOLD analysis project Ga0114997, IMG submission 87045) | Marine microbial communities from western Arctic Ocean - ArcticOcean_MG_CB4_136 | ecosystem: Environmental > Aquatic > Marine > Oceanic | place: Arctic Ocean: Canada Basin | collected... | reverse complement strand
TCTAGCATGGCAATTAATGATAAAATGCTTGAAAAATTAAAGAACTTTTAATTGTTTTATAAAATTCTTTTGCTATAAGTCACGATATGAAAAAAGACATACATCCAAACTACCATACAATTAAAGTAGAAATGACTGATGGAACTCAATTTGAAACAAGATCAACTTGGGGAAAAGAAGGTGAAGTTTTAAAATTAGAGATTGATCCAAAGTCTCATGCTGCTTGGACTGGTGGAAAGCAAAAATTAATGGATAAGGGCCGTGTTAGTAAATTCAATAAAAAATTTCAAAACTTTAGATCAGAAAAAAAGGATTAAATGTCTAACATACCATTAATGCCTATGGCAACTGCCGTTTGGCTAGTAGAGAATACAACTCTTACATTCAAGCAAATTGCTAAATTCTGTAATTTACATGAAGTGGAAATTCAGGGTATAGCAGATGGAGAAGTTGCAAAAGGAATAATGGCTTACAATCCAATTATATCTGGTCAACTTACAAGAGAAGAAATAGAGCTATCATCAAATGATGAAAATAGAGACATACAAATTAAAAATACTGATATTGAAATATCAAGTGAAGATAAAAAAATTAAACAGTACATACCTTTGTCTAAAAGACAGGATAAGCCAGATTCTGCTTTATGGTTAATTAGAAACCATTCGTTACTTAAAGACTCACAAATAGCAAAACTAGTTGGGGTAACAAAAAACTCTGTGAGTTCAATTAAGAACAAAAGTTACTGGAATTATAATAACTTAAACCCAAAAGATCCAGTTGCATTAGGACTTTTTACACAAAAAGATTTAGTCGATGCCATTGAAAAAGCTGAAAGAAGAATAAAAAGAGAAAAAAAAGAAAAAGAAAAAGCAAAAAGAACGAGGGAAGTTTCAAATAATGAATAAATTTAATAGACAAAAAAATTTTATAGTGATAATTACTCACCTTTTTGGGGGTATTTATGAAAATAGAAGTTAAAGATAACAATATTGAGCAGGCTCTTAGGGTTTTAAAAAGAAAACTGCAGCGTGACGGATTCTTTAAAGTGGTTAAACTTAAGAGTGTTTATGAGAAACCCTCTGAAAAGAAAAAAAGAATACTACAAGAGAATATTAAAAGAGTTAAAAAGCTAAATAAGCTTAAGAATAGAATTTAGTTATACCGCGGGGTGGAGCAGTCTGGTAGCTCGTCAGGCTCATAACCTGAAGGTCGGCGGTTCAAATCCGTCCCCCGCAACCAATTCAAATAATACTTTATTTTTCATTAATAATTATTTAATTTTTATGGAAGTTTTTATACTATTAAAGGTTTTTGGTGATTTCTTCTGTCATTTTTTTTGCATCTGCAAATAACATCAGAGTGTTTTCTTTATAAAATAAGTCATTATCAATACCGGCATATCCTGGCGATAAGCTTCTTTTTACAAATAATACAGATTTACACTTCTCAACATCTAAAATTGGCATTCCGTAGATTGGACTTTGTGGGTCACTTTTTGCAGCAGGGTTAGTGACATCATTTGCACCTATTACAAATGCAACATCTGCATTAGCAAAATCATTATTAATTTCCTCTAATTCAAAAACTTCATCGTAAGGTACATTGGCTTCAGCCAATAATACATTCATGTGTCCAGGCATTCTTCCAGCTACAGGATGTATCGCATATGTAACTTTAATATCATTTTTTTTAAGCGTATCTACCATTTCTCTTAATGCATGCTGTGCTTGGGCTACTGCCATTCCATAACCAGGAACAATTATAACTGATGATGCGTTTTTCATTAAAAAGGCTGCGTCTTCAGCGTTGCCACTTTTAACTGGTCTATGCTCTTTATCTCTAGAAGATTCAGATTGCTCTGTTGCTCCAAATCCTCCTAAAATCACATTAAAGAAAGAACGATTCATGCCTTTACACATTATGTACGATAAGATTGCACCAGAAGAACCCACAAGAGCTCCTGTTATAATTAATGCACTATTTTCTAAAGTAAATCCAATACCAGCTGCTGCCCAACCTGAGTAAGAATTCAGCATTGAAATTACTACTGGCATGTCCGCTCCACCAATTGGAATTATTAATAAAAATCCTATCAAAAATGAAATTGCTAACAATATCCAAAAGAAATTAGAGGACTGTGTTGAGCACAATAAATAAGTTAAAACTACAATTAAAATCAATAATAAAGCATTAAGTAAATGTTGACCTCTAAAGGTTATTGGTGATCCTGACATGATTCCTTGAAGTTTTAAAAATGCAATAATTGAACCTGAAAAAGTTATAGCTCCAATTGCTGCTCCAATTGACATCTCAATTAAGCTTGCAAGTTTTATATTTCCTATCGATCCAAGGTTAAAGGCTTCTGGGTTTAGAAAGGCTGAGATTGCAACAAGTACGGCTGACAAACCTACTAAACTATGAAATCCTGCTACCAATTCTGGCATAGCAGTCATTGGTATTTTATATGCTATAAATGCACCAATTAATCCACCAATTAATAAAAATATTAAAACATAGATTAGCCCAGTAGAAAAACTCCCAATTGATAAAAAAGTAACTGTAATAGCAATCGTCATACCTAAAATTCCAAAAAAATTACCTTGTCTTGATGTTTCGGGTGATGAAAGACCTCTTAATGCCAATATAAATAACACTCCTGAAATTAAATAAAATATTGCTGATAAATTTGCCGACATGATCATTTATCTTTCTTTTTTTTTTTATACATTTGAAGCATTCGTTGGGTCACTAAAAACCCACCAAATATATTTACAGCCGCTAGAGATATTGCTAGGAAACCAAGAATATTTGAAATTGTAAAATCACTATCAGAATTTCCAGCTAATCCTGCAATGATAGCTCCAACAATTATTACTGATGAAATGGCATTTGTAACTGACATCAAGGGCGTATGCAGAGATGGCGTAACACTCCAAACAACATAATATCCAATAAAAATTGATAAAATGAATATGCTTAATCTGAATATAAAAGGATCTATTTCCATAAGTTTATTTGATTAATGTTTTTTCGATTATTTCATCTTCTAAATTAATATTAACGTTTTTATTTTCTTTATCATATAAATTTGACACAAAATTAAATACATTTTTTGAGTATAGGTTCGATGCTGAAATGGGTAGTTTGTTGAGAATATTTGTTTCACCCATAATCTTAACACCTTCTTTAACCACAATCTTATCAACTTCTGTAAAGGCTGAATTACCTCCTTGAACAGCAGCTAAATCATAAATAATAGAGCCTGGTTTCATATTAGTTATCATATTGCCTTTAATGATTAGTGGTGCTTTTTTACCTGGTATTAAAGCTGTACATATTACAATATCAATTTTTTTTAAGGTTTCTGCTAACAGTTCTTCTTGTTTTTTCTTAAATTCATCTGATGTTTCTTTTGCATACCCACCTTCCGTTTCAAGATTTTCAAACCCCTCTACAGTTAAAAATTTTCCACCTAAACTTTCAACTTGTTCTTTTGAAGTCATTCTAACATCTGTTGCAAATACTATTGCACCCATTCTTTTTGCAGTTGCAATTGCTTGAAGACCAGCAACACCTGCACCTACCACTAGTACTTTTGCTGCAGGAACTGTTCCTGCTGCAGTCATCATCATTGGTATAGCTTTCTCAAAATTTGCAAATGATTCTATAACTGCTTTATATCCAGCAAGATTAGCCTGAGAAGAGAGTATATCCATAGATTGAGCTCTGGTTATTCTTGGCAACATCTCTAAAGAAAAAATATTGATATTTTTTTTAGATAAATTTTTTATCTTTTCTTTATTGATGTGTGGATTAAACACTCCAATGAGAGTTTGCTTTGCTTTTAAAAGTGAAAGGTTATCATCAGATAACAAACCTAATTGAACAATAATGTCTGCACTACTGAGAACTTCAGTTTCTTTTTTAAAGATTTCAACTCCTAATTTTCTGTAGTCATTATCTGTAAAACCTAAATGTTCTCCATAATTTTCAGATAGGGACACTTCAAATCCAAGGTCTGTATATTTTTTTGCTATGTCTGGTGTGATTGCAATTCTTTTTTCAACTTTTAGGTTTTCTGATATCGAACTGATTCTCATAAGAAAACCTTATATTAAGAATATTGCCATTAAAACCAAAATACTGATAACAGCGACAGTTCCCCACAATACAAATTTTGTAAATTTGCTCCAAGTATCCTTATGGTTTTGATTATCCATAAAAATTACTTTTGTCTTGCTTTGAATTTTGGATTTGTTTTATTAATTATATATACTCTACCTCTTCTTCTAACTAGCTTAGAATTAAGGTCTCGTTTTTTTAATGACTTTAAAGAGCTTTTAATTTTCATAATAATTTAACCTTTAATAAACGAAGTTACGTAATCTTTCAAATGTATTTTTCCATATTTTCTAATAATCTTATTATTTAATGACATATTGGTTAAAGATGATGCATATCTTTCTCCAGGTCTTGCTTTTAAGAGCTTAATTTTACTATTAAACATCATTGCCACCTCTTTAATAGAATAAGATTTTTTATTAGATATGCTATAATGAGCACATTTATTCTTTACCCAAGCTTCATAACAAACATTTATTGTATCTTTAATATGTGTAAATCTTCTAGTTTGTGTTCCAGGTTTCACAACCGTCAATGGTTTGCCTCTTTTATACTGTTCCTCAAATATCCCAATAACAGTTGCCATTTCACCAAATCTTATATGTCTTGGACCATAAACATTATAAAAATAAACAATTTCAAACTTAAAGTTAAACCAATTTTTTAAATTTTCTAATAATTCTAAATTTTTTGATTTTGTGAACGCATACGGAGAAAGATTTTTATCCTTACCATTATTACCTAAGCTAGCAGAAGTAGCAGAATAAATTAATTTAATCTTGTTATCCAAACAAAACTTAAATACAGCCTGTGTTCCTATTGAATTTGATCCAAAACAGTCTTCAAATTTATTAAAACTTTGAAAAATTCTTGCAAATTCCCCAAAATGAAACAAAGAATGAATCTGATTTTTATATTTTGATAAAACCTTATTTATATCTTTAGTATTGGCAGCAAAGTATTTTACTTTGGATTTTTTAATGTGGTTTTTTTTTAAACCACTAGAGTAATTATCTATACTTATGATTTTTTTATCAGTTTTTGTTAATAAAAATTCAATTAAGTTGGACCCTACAAATCCAGCACCACCAGTAACTATTATGTAATTTTTCATTAGAACTATTTATAGCCTGGCAATGTCCTACTCTTCCGTGTCTTAAGACAAAGTACCATCGGCGCAGAAAGGCTTGACTTCCGAGTTCGGAATGGAATCGGGTATTACCCTTTCGCAATAATTACCAGGCAAAAGTCTTATATTGATTTTATAAAAAAAGGCAAATTATTATTTATTTAATTAAGAAATATTGCCAAATATCTATTTTGTTTATTTAGCTATATAATGTAGAAAAATCTGGCAATATAACAATAAAGAGGTTTAGACATTAATTAACTTAAAATGCTTAAATTAAAAACTGCTTTTATAACATTTTTTCCTGTTATTCCAGATAATATGGGCTCTTCGGCCGTGATTAATAGCCGTTTTAAAAATTGGCCTTTCAGAAAAAAATTATTTCAAGTATCTCATGTAAAAAAAATTAATAATCATAGCATTAAAACTATATTTATAAATAAAGAAAAACCCATAAATAAAATTATTAAACTTCCTACACTTATATTTGAAATATTTAAATTTTTAAAAAAATCTAAAAATAGTTTGATTATAATTGAAGGAGCAAGCTGGATCTTTTATAGCTTCATAGTACTATTCAGTTTTAAATTATTGTTGCCACATTCAAAAGTTGTATACATTTCACATTCAATAGAATCTGAAATAAGGAAGAAATACTCCAATATAATAATATATTATTTAACAAAATTTTTAGAGAGGTTGGTATTTAAGTATTCATTTATATCTACATCGGTATCCAGGATTGAAAAAGATAAAATTAAAAAATTATATAATCATGAAACTATACTTTATCCAAATGCAATAACTTTAGAAAATCAAAGTAAAAAAGGTGCTATAAAAGAAGATTATATAATTTACTGCGGATCTTACAAATATAGACCTAATAAAAATGCCATTGATTATCTAAATAATAAAATAATGCCAACTCTTTTAAAAAAAATACCCAATCTGAAATTAATTCTTACAGGTGGTGGTTTTACCAAAAACCTGCCTTGGATAATTAATAAAGAAATTGTCCCAAAAAAAGATTTATACAATTTAATTTATTATTCAAAATGTATGTGCGTTCCATTAAAATTTGGATCTGGAACTCGAATTAAAATTATAGAAGCTTTGTCAATTGGAGCAATCGTAATATCTACAAAAAAAGGGATTGAAGGTATAGAACTAAAAAATAAAAACCCTCCATTTATAGTTAATGATACAAATTTACTTTTAGATACTATTTATAAAGTAATTAAAAATAATAGAAATTTACGTAAAAAATCTATGAATGATAAATCTTATTATTCTAAAAAATACTCAATGAAAAATATCACTGAAGACTTCATAAATAATCATATTAAAAATATTTATTAATAATGATTCAAAATAATAAATTAATTTCAAATGGAATAATTCTTTCATTGCCAGGTCTGCTATCAATATTTATTTCACTAATATCAATTCCAATCCATTTAAATATTGCAGGAGCGGAAAATTATGGAAATTATTTAATTTTTCATTTTTTATTAACTATATCTTTAATTTTTAATTTAGGGATTGGTAAATCTATAGTAATTAGTATGAACAACTTTCCAAAAAAAAATAGAGCGATTGCATATCAGGGGCTAAAATATACTTTTGGGATATCTTTTTTAATTTTAATAGTTTTTACAGCCTTGTACTTTATAAAAGATGAAATTTTATTTGATTTTTTTGAATTTAATCAAATATTTGGATATTTTGTTGTTTGTATAATATCAACAATTTTTTATGCTAGTCTCGAAGGAGTATTTCAAGGAAATGAAAAATTTAAGTCACTGAGTTTTTATAATTTTGTATTTTTTAGTCTTTCACTATCACTTCCTTCACTTACTTTAGTATACAATAATTATTTAACATTAGAAAACTTACTACTAATAGCAACTGCACTAAAAGTATTCACTGTTTTTACAATGGTATTAATAATAATTAATAATGATCTTATTTTAAAATCTACTGATAAAATTTTAGCTAATAATTTGAAAAAAAATAGTAAGTGGTTAACGTTAAATAGTGTTTTAATTCAATTTTATGATTTATTTGATAAATATCTAATTAAAATATTTATAGGACCAATAGCACTTGCCACATACTCAATTCCACAACAGCTAACAGGTAAATTAAGTATATTTTCAAAGGGGTTTAGTGCTTTTTTGCTTCCACTTCTTTCTAAGAAAAAAATAACTAGTAACGATTTTAACACAACAATTAAAATTTTTTTAAAATTAATTCCTATATTAATATTTCTATTATTTCCTTTATATTCATATTTATTAAAATTTTGGTTAGGTGAAAATTTTAATGAAAATATTCTGATTCTAGCAAAAATTTTTTCTTTGAGTGTAATTTTTTCATGTACATCGCATATACTAATTACAAAATTTGAAGCATCTCAGACATTGCAAAAGAATCTTAAATTTGAAATCCTTGTCATGCCTTTTTTTCTTTTAGTTTTATATTTTTTTACTAGTAACAATTATTCTTTAATTTATATTGGATCAATAATATTAACAAAGGAAACAGTATTACTTTTTTTAAGACTAAATATTCTTAAAAAAGAAATAAAAAAATTAATCAATTATTATATATATTCTATTATATTTATCTTAATGCTTTATTTATCTTTTAATAATCAAAATTTATTTTATTTATTTGAAATATTAATGTTATTAAGCCTCGCAAAAAATGATTAGTGATTATGTAAGAAAATTAAATAGCTACTTAAGCTTTTGGTGTAAAAGTAATAAGAGAATTAATCACTCCAAAGATATCATAATTAAAAATTTTATTAAAAAAAATTTAAAAATAAAAAGTATTAATCCAAAAAATCTAAAAAAAACTCACAATATATTTAATAAAAAAATATTTTCTTTATTGCAAAGTAAAAATATACCTAATTTTTTAAGAGAAGGGTTTATTCAAAAAATGTTTTTTTTGCATAATAGATTTTTTGTTTATTCTGAACTGTGTGAGTTAAAAAAAGATAAAAAATGGACTCTTTACAAAAAACTAATTAATGAAGACTCGATTGGGAACCCTATCAGATATTTTTTATACCCACAAAGTTCTGGTAATAGGATTAATCACGTTTATCATTTGAGTATTTTATTAAATGAATTTAATATTGACCTAAATAAGATTAAAAAAGTTTTTGAATTTGGAGGTGGTTATGGATGTATGGCTAGAATTTTTTCAAAAATTAAACCAGATATTAAATACACATGCTTTGACACTCACTATGTCAATTTATTGCAGTATTACTACCTTAAGCACAATGATTTGAATGTTGGATTTTCAAATAGAAATAATATTTCACTAACTTCTAATTTACTAAAAATTAAAGGCTTCTCAAATAATACTATGTATTTGTTTATTGCTAATTGGTCACTATCTGAAACGCCAATTAAGTTTAGAGCTAATTTTAATTCAATAATAAAAAATAGTGAAATTATACTTATCAGTTTTCAAGAAAAATTTGAGGATATAGATAACTTAAAATACTTTGTTAATCTTAAATCAAAAATATCAAAAAAATATAAGATAAAAATTTTAAAAAATAGATTCTATAAAGGAAATATTTTAAACAAACAGAATCACTATTTTTTTATTGGAAAGAAATTATAAATTGATTGCAGGTAAGTTAATAATATTTAGGTCTATATAACTGTATAGAAATTTTATAAGTTTAATAAATTCTGAAAAAATAGAGCTTTGAAATATAGTGTTAATTTGCTCCCTCCCTCCAAATCCAGCCATTTGGTCTAATCTCCACATAAAAATATAAAAAAATATAAATGATAATAAGGCACATTTTTTTAAAAAATTGTTATTAATTTCATTTTTTAAAATATTTAATTTTTTTTCATCTAAGATTAATATGGCATAGAATGCTACTAGGTGTGTTGAGATAAGGCTAATGTTTCTACCGTGATCTAATGCCAGTAAAAAACAAAGCAATGAAGGTATAAAATAAAAAAAATACTTTTTTTGATATTTATTATTGAATTCTAAAATCTTTCTTTTTATCAATAAATTAAAAATTAGAAAAAATATCCCAACACCAAGTAATAAACTTAGAATTAATTGAACAAAATCTTTATAACTAAAATAATAAAAGTGCCATTTATAAAAACCACCTATTGCTTTATAAAAACCTCCTGATAATTGAGTGTGAAGACTTTCTATTTCAAATTTTTTTAATATTAAATTCAAATTTTCATATTGTGTAGAATCACCTATAAATATTAATATTAAAAATATAGGAATTAAAAATATTAAGTACAATTTTTGTATTTTAATTAATTCATTTTTCAACTTTATAAAACTCACAGACAGTAAAAAATGAACAGATAAAAACAATACTTGGTATTCGTGCACTAACATAACAAATGTTAAAACTGGTATTAGAATAAATTTTAAATTATTAATATATTCTTTATTATCTTTTTTATTTCTATATTTGATAATTATATATGCGTGTAATAAAATTGATAACTTTATTAGGATATCCTTAATAAAATAAAGGTTAATTTCATAAATTGGAAATAGAATTAGTGCCGGTGATAAAAAAATTATTATAGAAATAAAATAAAAGTTTTTATATGCTTTAAATATTTTAAATAACAAATAAATTTGTATTAGATAAAAGATAAAGAATAAATATGAAAAAAATATTAATGGTTGTACTAAAAAATAATTATTAAGTTGCCAGAATATTTCTCCTAATAACCCTCTACGGATGAATCCTGATTGATAATTAATAAATAATTCTGTAAATGCATAATCTGATGTATTTATATCCCCCTGCAAATTTAAATAAAAATATGTAAAAGTAATGATTGTTAAAAAAAATAAAATACACTTAACTATTAATGCATTTATAAATTTATTATTTATTTTTTCTTTCATAATTTTTTCAATTAAAATATAAAATTATTTATATTAGTGCTTTGCACCAATACTTAAAAATTTTTTAATTAAACTAAATATTTTTCTAGTTAAATTATATGGGTAAAATATTATGTATGAAAGAATTAATCCAAAATTTAGGTCTCTAAATCTAAATATTTTATATAATAAATAATAGTACGATCCATTAGCATATAATTTACTTAGCTTATTAGCTTTTAAAAATTTTAAAAAATATTTCTGATTTTCCTGCCATGCTTTTATTTGAGTATTTCTAGTCTCAGAAAATGCTAAAAAATCATTTTCAAACTTTATTACTTTTGTTTTTTTAAACAAATTAATTCTTTTCAAATTTAAGGCCTCACTTGCTGCTATATAAAAGTTTTCTTGAAGACCCCAATCATATGCCTCATATGTTTTAATCAAATCTTTAAAGGTTACTGCTTTATCTTTTGAAATTTTAAAGACTATTAAATCAATTCCATAATGTGGCCAAAATATATTTTTTATATTTCCATTTTTAACGTGTGTATTAGGATAAATTATTGCACAAAAATTTTCTAATTTTATCTTAACCAATTCATCAAACAAATTATTTGGCACAATAATATCTGCATTAGAATAAATTAAGTATTCAAAATCACCTTTCGCTATATACTGATCCAAAGCATTATCTAGCATTAGTTTATTTGAATATTTTTTTCCTTCTGGTAATTCTTTTTTTGAAATATTTGTATAAAAATTTTTTATATTTTTTTTATTAATAAACTCCTCTACATTCAGTTCATCAAATTGAGTGAGACTAAAAGTAATATCAAAATTTAAACTTTTAATTGAGTTTATAAATATACCTTGATACGAATCATTCTCTTTAGATTTTCCAAATGGTCTAAAAGAAACTATCCATAAAGCTTTCATACTTAATAGAATACTCTATTTTTCAATATCAGTTTTGGAAAACTTCTTAGTATTAGTGCCACTATTAATCTGTTCAGATATCCAATTATATGTTTTCTCTAAGCCATTGCTTAATGAGTATTCTGGTTCCCAACCAATTTTGTCTTTTATAAAATCATTATTGCTAGATCTGCCTCTGACACCTTTTGGTTTATCTAATTGATATTTTTTATCCACTTTATATGCGGCTATATTCTCTATAATGTCTATCATTTGGTTAATTGATACTTGTTCTTCACTACCAACATTAAATACTTCAGAAGAGTCACTATTAAAAACTTTTAACATTCCATTAAGACAATCATCAATATATAAAAAGCTTCTAGTTTGCTTCCCATCACCCCAGACTTCAATCATTTTTAAATTTTTATTTTTGGCATTTATAATTTTTCTACATAATGCTGCAGGTGCTTTTTCTCTGCCTCCATCAAAGGTTCCCATGGGACCATATATGTTGTGGAATCTTACTACTTTTGTCTCAAGACCAAAATCTTCTGTAAAATGTCTGCACATTCTTTCACTAAATAACTTTTCCCATCCGTATCCATCCTCAGGTTCTGCTGGGTAAGCATCGGTTTCCTTTAAACCTTGTATAAATGTTTCATTTTGTTTTGAACCATTATAAACACATGCACTTGATGAAAATAAATACTTTTCACAATTATTTTCTACTGCCGCTCTTAATAGATTAGTATTAATTAAAACTGAAAGCATACATTCAGCTTTATTATTTTCAATAAAACCCATACCACCCATATTGCAAGCTAGATTAAAAATATAATCAACATTTTTTGTAACTTTCAAGGTACTGCTATAGTCCTTGAGGTCTAAACTATGGTTTTCTGCTTCATCAAAAATTTGAAACCAATATTCTTTTGGCTTAATATCAGCACAAACTAATTCAAAATTTTGATCTTTAATAAATTTTTTTGCTAAATGACCCCCAATGAAGCCTCCAGCACCCGCAATTAATATTTTTTTCATGATACTTAATACTATTTATTAATACAAAAAATAGTAAAAAATAGTAAAAAATAGTA
>Ga0114997_10003580_pt1 | contig 12181 bp, 4 predicted proteins | sample ArcticOcean_MG_C_2_FD_87045 | JGI IMG/M metagenome (GOLD analysis project Ga0114997, IMG submission 87045) | Marine microbial communities from western Arctic Ocean - ArcticOcean_MG_CB4_136 | ecosystem: Environmental > Aquatic > Marine > Oceanic | place: Arctic Ocean: Canada Basin | collected... | reverse complement strand
TGTAACGATTTATCCCTTGATGAACATATCATCCCATATCTCGCATCTGGAGATTTTTCATAACGATTCCAAAGATACATCTTCGCCTTTCGGAGATTATTCGTATAATATATTTTGAATCCTGAATGTTTCAACTGTTTGTACAATTCAATAAGATCTTGATACGGAGTTTCAACATGCCCCAATACCCCATCAACCCAGTGGTGTAACATTTCACCAAAATGAGTTCGAATGGTTGCATTAAGCGTGAGTAAGGGTTCAGAATACGCCTGAATCTCTCCTGTTTTTAACTGTTCAATAATACCTGGTGGAGCATGAATATCCCAATTATCCACAGAACCAGTGTTCACAATTGCATCAACCCATTGTTGTAAACCAGACTCTTCACCGTCGTGAATTTCTTGACCTGTGCCAATCAATCCAACTACTGCGCCCCAGTCCGGAATTCTATTTGCCATCCCGATAAACATGTCAGGTTCGCTTCCTTCTACTGCTCCTTTGTGTCTTCTCTCCACTTTGCCTTTATCCCATGCTCGCTGAGCCTCATCAAAAATGATGACATGGTGCATTGGAATTCGTTTTTCTCCCGCTTCATGATGTTGAACATATTTTCGAACATCTCTGATAAATTGATTAGAACCCCGCCCCAGTGCATTTTTTAAAACAGCCACCAATGGACCGTTTCCTGATAGGAATATACTTGCATTCGGAGGAGTTTCTTCCTGAAACGAACCATTACTTCTCGGAACTATTCGTGTCGTTGATAGTTTCGAAAATTCAGATTCATACGAGAGTCGTATACCAACAAGTGTTTTTCCTGAGCCCGGTACTCCAGAAAGGAGAATCAGTTTTCTTCTACCAGTCGTATGAGACTCTTTGATGATGTCTTGTGACCGATTGTATGCTGGATCAGTGTTCGCACTTGCTCTACGAATTGTAGGTAAGTCTGAGTGCAAAAAATGTAACTTTGCTGCCTTAATGAGAGAAGGTAGCGGAAGATATTCTCCTTTCAAAAAATGCTCTGCATCCAAAGAAGGGTACTCACTTATTTGGGTAAGGGATGCGAGTAATTCAGGAAGCTCTTCCGGACCACAGATAAATACGCCATCTTTTTCTTTATGTGGTTCAGTTCTACGGGTCATCACTAAGATTGCATGAACTGGATGTTGTCCGTCTTGACATACTGAGTGGTAATTTTCTAAATCTCTCTTGTACCCTATCGCCTGATCAACATCTGAAATATCCCACCGATCTTTTCCTTTGAATTCAAGAACAACAACAACTCCATTTTCTAAAACCAATACATCAGGTCGGCGTCCTCCCTCCATCGGTAGTACATATTCCAACAGTGCACCATCATCAACGATTACTCCCGCACCCTCATTAATTGATTTCATACTTTTTAGAATACGCTGAAGCATGGGAATAGAATCTCTCCATGCACGTATTTGAGATGAACCAGCATCTTCAATAAATGATTCCAATGCCTTTCTTACAATGGTTCGATCTTCCTCAACGAAATCTTTGATTGGACCAAACCAACCCGCTTGTTGAGAAGTGCTCATAAACTTTGGAATTGAGTCGACTTATTGAATTAGTATGCTAAATATCTGTTCTATTGAAGAAGAATGCCTTTCTTGATCAAAACTATGACTCTCAACACTTTAATTTTAAAAACAAATAAGTAATATTTCCAATTGATTTCACCTCAAATCTCTTCTACTATGAGGGTGAGTATGCACTTATGCAGGATCCTGAGTTATTGCTTTCTGAATTTCTCAAAAATGGTAAAAAGCAAGGGCTCGATGAATCACTTCTCCGTGAAGTGCTCGACCACCTCATGGCCAATCAGTTCTATCCAGCAGGAGAAAGAGGGAATATTCGATCAGAACTTCTTCGTATTCTCAAAACCCATCTCAAAGGTGATTAAATGAGACTTACCCACCTCGTGCTCTACAATATTGGCCCATTTAGGGGCCGACACATTATTGACCTGAGTCATACCAATAATTCAACAGGTTTTGCTTTTTTCGCGGAAAACGGAAGAGGAAAAACAACAGTGTATAATGCAATGCGCTGGTGTTTGTTTGGTGAAGTAAGGGAACGAGCAAAGACGATAGCTGGTAAGCGAATAGAAGGTTCTCTCCGCCCAATGGTTGGCGACGAAGGTAAAATACTCATGAACGACCAAGCATATCACTCTGATTCGCCTCAAGAGATGTCAGTTGTACTCTTTGCCGAAGGATCAAACGGTACGATTCAAGTTTCCAGAACTGTATCCTCCTCTTCTAAATTTGCTCGTATGGACAGCGAAATGAACCTCCAATTGGATGTGACTATTGGTTCTGAACCACTACGAACTGGAAGTGAGGGTCAGGAAGCTATCGAATCCTTTTTCCCTAGAGAACTTGAAAGATTCTTTTTTATCGATGGAGAAGCTCTCGAAGAATATACGGAAATGATGCAATCGAGTTCAATTGATGGATTACAAACAGAGGTAAATGCTGTTTTGGGAATCCCAGCACTTGTGAAAGGAAAAGATGATTTGACAACGATTCGTCAAACTGTCAAAAGTAAAATTGAGAAATCATCAAAAGCTCTCAAACAATCCTCAACGGCCCGTGATGAAATATTTTCTGTTAAGCGGGAACTCAAGTCGAAATTAGAACTGGTTGATAAGAAACAAACGGATCTTAAGACTGTCTCCGATAAACTGGATACGACAATTGAACAAATGAAAACCCATGAAGAACTTGCGCCTTTAATTGAAGAACTCAAAACACTTGATATACAAATTGACATGAAGCAATCGAACTTAGCAGAGACAGCAAATGACAAAGTGTCTGAATCCAAGTATGCATGGCAAGTTTTGCTGTGGATTCGCGGTGAAAAATTGCACTCCCAATATTTAGAGGAACAGAAAAAAATGAATGATAGGGAAAGAGCAATTCAATCGACTGAGGAAGATATTGAACGATTGATCAAAAGTATTACTGACGTGACTGGTATTTGTGACAAATGCCATCAACCACTCCCGGATATTGAGCTTTACCGCGATTCGCTCAAGAAAGAACTTGAAAGACTCAATTCTGTTCTTGTTCGCCTTCAATCTGAAGACACTTATTCGACAAAGGATTTGACAATCAAGCTCGGAGATCTTGAAAAGCTCAAACCTCAAAAAGATACCAAAGAGAGAATCTTGAAGAGTCAATCAAAATGGAAAAAAGTAGTGAACGACTTGGAAACCCTTGAAGAACGCAAGAGAAACCTAAATTCGAAAATCACAGATGAAGCCAAGGCTAATGTGGCAGAACTTGGTGAATTGAAAGGGCGCCTCGAAGCCACTCAGGTCAAGAGAGAACAAGATTTGAAGGCTGCTCGAAACGATGCACAGATGGCTGAAATGGAACTGAAGCGACTTAGTAGGCTTACAGGAAACGCGTCTGAAGACAAGGAGAGCCTCGAAATAAATCGAATTGTGGGTAAACTTCAACTCGCTATAAAAGACACAATCTCCTCTTATCAAGAAAAAGCCCGTGTTGAAGTTGAGAAACGTTCAAGTGAGGTCTTTAAGAAGTTAATTAATGCTCCAGATGTCTATACTGGCATTAAAGTTGACAAAAACTTCAAAACTAAAATTCGAAATTCAAAAGGTGGATTCGAGCGTTCTCCTTCAAGCGGAATGGTGAGTATGATGACCATCAGTATTATTGATGCATTAAGGCAAGTCTCTGGAATTGATGCCCCCGTTTTTCTCGATACGCCGGGGCGCTCTCTTGATGAAAAGCATAAGAAAGAACTACTCGAATATTTTTGGCAAAGTGAAGGGCATCAATTCTTAATTTTTGCTCACAGTGGCGAATATGGAATCGAAGAAACAGTTAAAGATTTCAAAGGCAAGCTCGCCAAAGCTTGGACTCTGACCCTTCCGAGTGATCACAAAAGTTGTTATCTCCCTAATTGCGAGAGTGATGATGTGCTTCATGATGTATATGCTAAGAAAAACACATGTCAAGCATGTCAACATGAATGGGATTTGACATCGAAAGAAACGATGATACTTGAGGTGAAAACATGAATGAAGAAATTAAGAAGGGGAGTGTGGGTATTTCTGAGAGGTCTCACCAACTGTTAGTGAGTCTCGTGAAGCAAGATGGCATATTTACCTATGACCAACCTTTCGAATCCATTGTCGAGGCATTTAGATTTGCTTTTGCACTTGGTTACTCCAAAAACAACAAAAATGACAAAACTGGAACGCATGTTACTGTAGCACCACGCCAATTTGTGGTGACTGAATATTTAGAACTCTTAAGAGAAGAACTTCATTCTTCCAAAAAATCTCTTGGCGGATTAATCAGCGAATATGCCGAAGGTGGTTGTGAACTAATTTTCGTGGCACAAACAGAACATACGCCAGTGCTTCACCTTCTTGAGTAATCTACATATTCAGAAATTACCATGTGGCATTGAGCGCGAAATTAATTCACTAAGTTCAGGATCCATTTGCTTAATCTTAAGCCGCACATTCTCGAGAGAGCTCAGGTCATCCGGCAAAATCCGAAGAATGTATTCTTGTTTATCTTTCCAAATTATTGTCCTCAATACTTTCCCCCCAATATCTGTAAACAAGTTCATTTCTGTCGCAATTTGCGGCATTATTGAACCGATTGAGTCCATATTTGCTTGTAATAATATGGCTTCACTCGAATACAATCTGACACGGAGTCCAGTTTCCGGTTTTCCGTGCAGGAAATGACTGCTAAATTCAGAACTTCCATCCAATCTAAATTTAGTATGGTATTTTCCTGAAATTCTTCTCCATTCAACGACATCGATCGCATTTTTCGGCAGAAAATCCCAATCAGAAGTATATGCTAATTCACTTTTGACAGTTTCTTTCGTCATTACCAAGTCTCTGATTTGCTCATACGTCTTCCATAAGCAGGGTTCATCTTCATCCATCGCTAAATCATAATGTGGTTGACACACTGAACAGGGAGCCACATAGAATTCTTCACTTTCCATCGCCTGTTTATTCAATTCAATACAAGAGAGGTTCTTCTCAGGATCTAAACCGATGGCAGGCCCGAATCGAACTCGGATACATGAAGGATCCAAGAGTAAATTTTGCATTTCTTTCGCACCTGCAGAATGTTTCTCCTTGAGTATTTTACGCGTAGATTCACAATGAGTTTCAAGAGCCTTGAACGAATCTATTGGTTGGATAAGGCGGACCAGAACGACTGGAGACCCAGACGTCTTGAATTTAGTATCTGAATCACGAACTTTTGCCCACAAATCTTCCAGATTTTGATTTTCATTCACAGATTCAATTGGAACTGCAACTCCTTTCTCTTGATAGAAAGAGGAATGCCAAATCCCCTCTAATTTCCAAATGTTGGCTAAATCAAATGCAGAGATTACCCATTGTTGAAAATGCATGGCTCGTTCTCGTAATTTTTGATTCCGTAAACGTTCGATAACATGTTGGGGAAGTTTTCGTTCAATTTCGGGATCTTCAGCATCAATGTCATCAAAACTTTCTTCATGCACTGGGTTATTCTTTGGTTCCCAATACGCTGGAATCGTATCAGTTTGAAAGGCAATAATGGTTGGTGAAATCTGAATACTGCTCGACATTAAATCCCATAAGCGTTCAAGCATTTTTTCAACCCCCAACTCTGCGCGAAAAGGACTCGCTCTCGCTTGTGGCGTAATAATTCCAATCGCATTCCCCGTTACTCGGCGTTGGTTTTTTTCTTTACCCTCCCAATTCGAATTTCGACTGACTCTCCCGAATGCTTGATACAGATCCTTAATTGAATAAGGACGGCCAATGTAGCTGATACATTGGAGGTCTGACTTATTAATTCCCATCCCAAAAGCGGAAGTTCCAACGATTCCATTGACTTTGTTATCAACAAAGTTTCGGCGTAAGGAACCTCTTTGCGAGCTTGAAGTTTCACCGGTATACGTCTGAATTTTTCCAAATTGATGCAACTTATCCTTTATGCTTTCAGCATCTTTTGGGGAGCGTGTATAAATCAAAAATGGGGCTTTGTTGGGGGAATGAAACGGAGATGTATTATCCCAACGAGCAGAATTCACGGCGAAGTCCGCAGGATCTTGAAGTTCATCATTGACACGAATCTTGAACGCAATATCCTTTCGGATTTCCATTTTCCGGATAATATTCACCGTATGGTTCGGGCAAAGGAAAGTTTTGATGAATTCTTCTTCTTTATTCGAGATTGTTGCTGACATAAACAGTAAACGGATATCGGAGTTCACTCGTACTAAATCTCGAATAACGCTGCTTAGCATCATAAACTGTGGGCGAATTGTGACTCCCCAATCACTCACAATGTGCGCTTCATCAATAACAAAAAGTGAGAATGGGTTTGATTTCCCAGCGATGCCCAATCTTCGAATTGTTTCCATAAGTCCTACGCCAGCTTTCATTAGCAACGTTTCAGGAGAACAGCATAGAACATCGATGTTTCCAGCAAGAAGTTGGTAATTTATTTCATCAATATCAAACAGTTGACTACTTCTTAGAAAACGAATGTTCAATACTCGGCCGTTTTTCTTTTTAATTGACTGACTTAATTTTTGATAGTTCTCTTCTTGGTCATCAATGAGAGAAATCAACGGTGAGATGACCAGTGTGGGGCCGATTTCTCGTAAAGCAAGAGTGCATGCTTGACTTATGAGCGTTTTACCATAGCCAGTTGGCAATGCTGCAATAGTGGCTGAACCTTTGTGTGAGAGTACGGAGTGAATTGTTTCTCTTTGTTCATCTTTTAATTTCAAATCTGTGATCCGTTCGATTTCATTGTTCCCAATCTCAGACCGGCCAAGGTCTTCGATTTTTTCGAATGAAATTCCTTCTTGTATTTCAGCATGTAAAGCGGGCAATTCAGGAATGGTTGAGGCAAAAGAAAGAAGAACTGCACGTTCATATGTGAGATCTGCAGTTTCACAGAGAAAGCGTATAGCACATCCAAATTCTGCCCATGTATTTTTGACATTTTGGAACAGTTTTTCTGAAACAACTCGCGATTTATTTTCAGGCGAGTATAATCCTGTTTGATTTGAAATCATATCGTGAAGAACATGGAATCTGGTTCGTATGATCTGCTGTTCGTTCGTAAAAAGTTCTTCAATTGCTGGTGAATCAATTTGCGATAACACACCATTTTGATTGCCGGGCACAGAATACCATTTACCTTCAACTTCATGTACTTCTATACCGCAATCACACGTTCGTGGTCCTGAAAGAGTTGGCAGATGTTGATGTTTACAAGACATCATCAGCAACCCCTGGCTCAATACTAGAACGGTCGAGCAGAAGGTTTCCAAGTTCACAAGAAACTTCAGGAAGTAATGTGCAAGCATGGCACGAAGCACCGTTGCTTGCTGCTCTGTCATCCTCAGGTTCATGTGATCCACAAACAGGGTCATTTGAACAATAATTCACGCTCTCGAGTGTTCGTAAAATGATTTCATAAATCCTCTCTGGAGTCGCAAGAGAACTCAATCCTCCCAATGTACCGGCATTTCCTGCTCCGGTGACATAGATGAGTACGCCTGCCCGATCAATTCTCCCACCAGGGCGTTTGTCAAGGTACAATCGTTCAGAAAGTGAACTCATCGGATAACCGGCAATCGTGCATATTTCTTTCATGAGTAGATGACTAAAGGTGTGTAACACGACTATTTTTGCAACATCGAGTGGTTCAGTGATTCGAAGTTGCTCTTTCGTTTCTGGCCAAACTTTGTTCGCCCATACCTCGGTCATCGTCGCAATTCGGCCACTTTCCATGTACCGTTGCGCTAGAAGATCAAGCCACTTGAGGTCGAGTCCGAAATAAATACCTTCCCCGTTTTCATATTCTGCCAATCCCCACGGATTCCCAGACTCAATATCCCATACAGGTGCAGGCTCATTCCCGCCGTTTCGGGTAACACCAGTAAGAATTCGAATCGCTCGCATTTTGTCAATTCGAACTAATTCTGAAATTGGGAATGAATCGTTTTCCCATCCATTTACCCCTGATTTTCTCTTTTTGTTGACCACTATTTCTCGACAAAACTCTCCAGTACTTATGCTCCATGAATCATCATTTGTTTTTTCAGTAAAACCTTTCAGTTCATCTCTTCGCATTTTATCCAAATATTCTTCTGGAGTTCGATCGTTGACGCTGATATAATGCGCTTTTGCATCTTCTAACAATCGTTTTTCATCGAGAGACATTCCATCTTTCGACAAATAGTCTGAACCGGCAAGTTCTCTTAACAATTCATCTGGGTCTTCAAATTCATCATTCAATTTCTTCACCATTCTGTCAACGGATTTCCTGCTTAAAATACCCCACAATATTCGATTTCCTGAATTCGCTAAATGCCATTGTGCAGGTGGTATTTCGAGAGAAAGTCTCTGTTCTCCAACTCCTACGCCAGAGTTTCCTCGGTCGAGATGACGAATCTTGTGCGTTACTCGCTCCTCATTCGAATTTCGTTCGGTCGATACTGCGGTAATGGCGTGTGAAGCTCGCTTAATCCAAGGTTGATGTTCTCCGCACGCCCAACCACGGTCATCACTGCCATAGCCCATTAAACTGGAACTGCCTTTGCATTCTGTGCACGTCACCTTCCAAGACGAAACGCTGGTTGAACCCGATGGTCTGTCAACCAAAATATGCTCTAGGTCATTGGTATTTCTTCGAGAGCATTTTTCAGTGTGGCTAGCACCAATCCACCGGTTCCAATTGAAGGGATCAATATGGCCCTCACTGCAAACGCTGACCAGAGGAACTGGTGATGTAGGGTTTCCACATTGCGGGCAATTTTCATCATGTTTTACCGCAGAAATATGACCTTTCTTACATAATCGATGGTATGGTAAACGGTCAACTGTTATGACTCCCTCTGTTTTTACATCACGTGGAGGTCGGTGGAAGCGCATTTTTCTATTGTTGAAACGTTCCTTACCCAGTTTATCACCGAGGTGTTCCAACAGTGGACTCTGGTATTCGAGTTTGTTACGTTGTTCATCATCAATAGCCCATCTGTTCAATGCTAACGTCATGTGCGTTCCACCATCTTCATCCTCCCAGAGAAGTCCAGGCCCTGAACGGAAAAATAACTGGCGCGATGCAAGCGTTGTGAATTTCCACGCTTCCTGATTTTCACGCGGTTCATTGCCAATAGGAACTGGAACATCTACATCACGCATAGAATCAAGAATCTCTCCTCGACCTCCAGATAAGCGCATGACTTGGTGACCCCATCCGGGTTTATTCCGTCGTGCTCTCCAACCAACTTCTTCTGACGTTTTGATAAAAAAGCGTAAATCATCGTGCATTCTAGCGATTGAATTTTCGACTTGTTCTAAGTGTGATGGATCGGAGATTCTTTCGCTTACAATCTCGAGGAAGGATTCAATCTTTTTCTTTAATTCTCGTTGGTTCGTTTCTTCACGCAGCGCACGTATTTTCTTGTTGTCTGCAAGTACAGGAACGCCTACGCGTGCCAGCAACATGAGTATTGAACGCATTGCTCGGTCAAGAACTGCTGGACTGAACGGAGTTGTTGAACCAGCTTCGACGTTGGCGTACATTCGATGGTGGAACGTCTGGTGATTTTCATAAAATGAAAGGTCACGTGGCTTTGAGCCTCGAAGTGTGGTGAGCACCAGACCCGGGGTTTGACGCCCAACCCGCCCCGATGCCTGAACGTACTCTGCATTGCTAAACGGTTGTCCTGTGAGTACCATCACGCCAAGACGATCGATGTCAATTCCAACTTGGAACATGTTGGTAGTCTGTAAAACATCCAGAGGGTTATCTGAAGAACTACCGTACGGAATCTCCAAGTTTCTCATCGCATTTTTCAATTCTGAAGGTTTCCTTCCACCGTGTAATTCATCGAGATTGAGTTTGAAATCACGTGGCTCTTCAAGTCGGTTTAATGCATATCTCTGAAGGGTCGTAACCACTTGATCACCAAGCATATTGTGTGCTGCAGCCATCTCTTTCCGGCTGTTAAAATATGAAATAACCGTCCACCATGGATCGGTAAAAGCGTCTTCGCCTACTTGTGAGATGACGTTTGCACTTTGAAGAAGCGAAGCCATTGGGCCATAATAACCGAATTTTGCAGTTGCGGGCGGGGCTAGTAAACTCAAGTGAATACGGCCTCGATCTGAATCACGTTCTCCGTGTTCTTGCTCTTTGGAGAAATAATTATCCTTTATGCTTGCTGCAGGTGGAGGGAATATCTTCAGGTCACGGCCAAACATTGAGCGAACTTCTTTTTCGGCACCACGTATCGTTGCCGTCGCAGCGATGTACTTTGGTCGCCATTCACCCATCAGCGATTGGAGTGCGGATTCCCAAAGTCCTGCAATCGAGCCGAGAGGCCCGCTGAGAAGATGCAGTTCGTCAAGAATGATCAATTCGGGAGGATTTTTATTATGAGGTGATTGAGGTGTCGATTTCCCAAGAAAAACCGCTGCTTCAGGTTTTGAAGACATCCGAGCAAATTTATCGACAGTAGAAATGAGTAATGTTGGGGGATTTGCATACACTTCTTCATCAATGCATGAATACGGCAAAGGCTTTTCATAAATCTCGCATTTCTCGTCCGTACACACCAAATCAAATGCTTTACCAGATTGAATTGATCCGTTCATTCGGTAATTTCCTTCAGCTTCCTCTTCATTGAATTCAGAGCCACACCACGGACAGGCCGGTATTTGAGCGGGGTTTGCAGCCCCTCTCAATGGTTTTCCTTGTGCCATTAATTGTAATGTTTTCCGGGCATCATTAATCGTTCCAGGGCTTGTTTTATTCCCAATCCACATTCCCACAGTAAATGGAACTCCCTGAACTCGGTTTTCTTTACCCACCATATTCATCGCTAATATGAGGCGAGTCGCCCGTTCACCTTGTTGCATGGTTAACAATCTTAACGTATAGCGCATGATTGCTACTGTTGCAGTTTGAGTTTCACCTTGAATACGCCTTAAGAATGCAGCATAAGCGATCAAACCAAGATATGCTTCTGTCTTTCCACCACCTGTGGGAAACCACAACAAATCAAGTGTATTGCGTTCTTCAGGTGCGATTGGCTGTGAACCGTTTCGAGTTAGCCCACGTAAATTAAGCAGAATGAAGAACAGTTGAAAGGGACGCCAATTGAATGCTCTGTCTCCACGCGTTGATTGAACTGAAGGGCACATTTGTGAGCGTTGAATCGATTGATTCATCCACACAAATGCCTGCCAAGCATCTCTGTTTTTTTCAAGTAAATTGATACTTTCATCTATTCTGTCTGCTGCATCAGCTGCAGCCAAGAGATTCTTTTCGAGTTGTCCAGCAAGATTCTTCGCTTTGACTGCATACCAATGTTCGTGGTTTTCATCTTGGCATTTCTGTATCCATTGCCTGTAATGTACTACGACGCTTTTCAGTGCCTCCACGACTTCAGATTTTCGTTCGACATCACAAAGTGTTTCAAGGTCAGGAAGCCCAGAAAGATTTGCACTGACCAGTTTTGGAATTTCCGTAGAAGGCACCCAATCAGTCCAAACGCTTGCTTCGTTCACGTCCCATCCAACTCCAATATTATGCCCTTTGGCCAATACTTTCACTTCATGATACAACAATGCACCAAGTTCATCTTCAAATCGACTGAATTGTCTTACATCATGAAATTGCTTGCTTTCAACTTTAAGAATGGGTTGGTGGATTATCTGCTCATCTTTGAAAACACGCCACCCTTTTCGTCCTGATTGAGGCCAATCTATCCAATCCTCAGAAATGTTGTTTCTGTAACGCTGTACAAGGCTACTGTCATCGACTTGGAACGTGTTTGTGAGAGTGAGTGTCGCTCGATAGAGATCGTCGACTCGACTTTTCCGAACAACAACGCGCAATTCTAACCATGGACAAGAGGGGAATGTGAAACTCTTTTTCCCCTGCTTCAATTGCTCCACTGTTAGAACTTTCTGGAGCGTGAATGGATGGCGTTTCCATATTCGGATCTCTGTCTCTTTGTCTTTGGGACCAGCCTTGTATGTTGAATAATTAATTTTCACATTCAATGATTGAGTGATTTGAGGGCCTAAACAAAACGTGAGTCCACATGAACTAGGACTTTGAAGGGTTGACCG
>Ga0114997_10003579_pt1 | contig 12181 bp, 6 predicted proteins | sample ArcticOcean_MG_C_2_FD_87045 | JGI IMG/M metagenome (GOLD analysis project Ga0114997, IMG submission 87045) | Marine microbial communities from western Arctic Ocean - ArcticOcean_MG_CB4_136 | ecosystem: Environmental > Aquatic > Marine > Oceanic | place: Arctic Ocean: Canada Basin | collected... | reverse complement strand
TTCCTAGGGTAATTTTGTTGAATGTGTGTAAGAAAAAAGTAAAACAAGAACAGAAGGAAAGAGTTCACCTCGCTTGGCCAGAGAAACTCGGCAGCATAATCCGTTTGCTTCGCGTCATTCATTTTTGAATAAATTATAAGCGTGCGGAGTGATGTTTATAATGTTTGTAGTTGAATCTTTTATAAAAACTCCACAAAGAGTCAAAGACTGTGAAAGATAATTGAAATATTTTTCTCTCACTCGCGATGAAAAATGTGGTTGTAAGTAAATTGTTGGTAAAAAACAAAATGGCCATACTTTTTTGTTTACAGGAAACTAATATAGGCACGTGGACAGCTGAGAGAGTAGGGGCAGGTGTAGTCTGAAAGGATACGTGGATACAAAAAAAAATATTGGCACGTCGACTATTCTATGGAACACCACGCGGTTAAACATATCAAACTATCTCAAATTCAGAAATTCCAAAGTGTCGATTTAATATATGCATAGTTTTTACCATGTGTAAGAATGTGAGAATGTGACTTACCAGCAGTACGTACAGTATGTATACTCGTAAATTGTTTCACTACATGTGATATAAATATAACAAGACGTTCCAATCAGAAAAAAAAACAGTCCATAAAATCATCTGCCGTTTGTTCTCAGTCAACAATTCATAGCCTTTCTTGTTTCTTGAGTGGTACGCGAGAATTTTTTGCGCGCTCATCTCTACTTGTCCCATCACTTACTTTTCCCGAACATCTTCTCACTCAGTATGCAGATAGAATAGTATCATACAAAGAGTATAAAGTTTCCTTCCCGGTATCCAGCCGCCGCCGCTTCACGGGAAGTAAGTCTTTTGCAATCTTCAGTGCAAAACGATAACGACTTCCTTTACTTTGAAGTCATACTACTCCTCGCAAGAATTATACGATAGCTAGATGGAAAGCAAAATGGAAAGCAAAATTACAACAGGTAAGAACATCTTGTGGAAGTATATTTATAAACAACTAAATTTATTTTTAGGACTCAAACAGCTGGTCAGTGACCATGTTAACTCTTTCGATCAGTTCATAGATCAAGGGTTACGTGATATGTCGACAGAACTACAGCATGTAAAGATAAAGATGTCGGATGAAGAAAATGGAAAGGGTGCATATTTACAAGTATGGTTCGAAAATTTCTATTTAGAAAAGTCTGAGAAAGTCAGGAGGGATGCTAGTTTTCAAGGAAGCCTATTTGAGCCTAGAACATTCCCACGTGAATGCAGAGAGACTGGGGAAACCTATAGTGGCAATCTCATGTCCACAGTCTGTCATAAGATAGTTGGATCTTGCCGTGATCATCCGGTACATAAGAACATAATTAAAATATGCAGCTTCCCTATTATGGTAGCTAGTCACGCCTGCCACTTGGAATCACTAGATAAAATTGGACTTATCAAACATGGAGAAGAAGATACTGAATCTGGTGGATACTTTATTGTAAACGGAATTGAGCGAATCATTCGACTTCTAATTCAGCAACGTAGGCATTATGTGTTAGGTCTAGTACGAAGTTCTTTTTTGCGAAGGGGGGCATTGTTCAGCAAATTTGCTACTTCTATTCGTTGTGTTGATAAGACAGAAATATCTAGTACTATAAGATTGCATTATATGAACACTGGGAGTGCTAGATTAGGTCTCACTATAGAACGTCAGGAATTTTATATTCCTGTAGGAATAGTTATTCGAGCCATCACGGACTCTTCTGAAAAAGAAATTTTGATGAATTCAGATTATAGATGTAACTCTGAGAATTGCCTCATAAATGATTGTATCATCAATTGCCTTCATGAGGCTACTGATGCAGACATTCTATCTAAAATGGATGCACTTCGTTACATTGGCAAATATTTTAGAAAGCTCTTACGCGGACAAAAATTTGTAAGTGATGTTGAATTAGGAGAATTTTTTATTGCAAGATATATTTTCACTCACTTGAAGAGGCAGAGTGAAAAAGCAAATCTATTATTTTTTATGCTGCAGAAGTTAACGGCCTTAGTTCAAGGCCTATGTAAGCCCGATAATCCGGATACATTAGCCCATCAAGAAATCATGTTACCTGGTTCATTACTTCAGGGCTTACTCTATGAAAAGATGGAACATGTGCTTGAGCAAATCCGTCTGAAATTTCAAGCCCTCTTTGATGTGTCATACACTGATAAAGTGGAAGCTTTGGAACCAAATTCAATACAAAATTCAATACTGCAAGTTATCAAAAAATATGATATAGGACGACACTTTGAGTACTTTTTAGCCACAGGAAATTTGGTGAGCAAAAGTGGTCTTGGCTTGAGTCAATCAAGCGGCTTCACAATTGTCGCAGACAAGTTAAATTACTTGAGATTTTTGTCTCATTTTCGATCTGTTCATCGAGGAGCATACTTTACTGAACTTCGAACAACTACGATTCGCAAACTTTTGCCAGAGTCTTGGGGTTTTTTATGTCCAATACATACTCCAGATGGATCGCCATGCGGGCTTCTAAATCATTTGGCAGGTGAATGCAAAATTGTAGTAGCCAAAACAAGAGATACGGATTTTGATCTAGTTCGCAAGACTGTAAAGAAAAGTTTAGGGCTCAATTTCGAATTCACGAATGACTCGAATCATGAGAATCTTGAAAGTTTTCTTCCTGTACTTCTCGATGGTTTACTCATCGGATCGTTACATGAGAGAGATGCAGCAAATGCTGTAAGGGTTCTTCGGCGGGCAAAAGTTGACAGTTCTTCTTACATTCCAAGAGATTTAGAAATAGCTCATGTTACTTTTCGAAAGGGAGGGGTTTATCCTGGAATCTATATATTCTCATCTTCTTCTCGACTTGTTCGCCCCGTATTGCAGACATCTGGAGGAAACGTGGAATTGATTGGTACCTTAGAGCAATCTTTCATGTCAATTAAAACACAGGATGGTGAAAATAGAGACTTTTGTAAGTCTTTTAAATACTCTCACGAAGAAATATACCCCGATTCTTTTCTCAGTGCTGTTGCAAGTTTAACTCCGTGGTCGGATTATAATCAGAGCCCAAGAAATATGTACCAATGTCAGATGGGGAAGCAAACAATGGGGGTTCCGATGCATTCTTTTCCATTCCGCTCGGATTCAAAGTTATATAGACTCCATACACCACAGCGACCAATTGCACTCACAAAAACTTATGATAAATACGGTATAGATAATTATCCTCTCGGAACAAATGCAGTAGTTGCAGTTCTATCTTATACGGGATATGATATGGAGGATGCTATGATAATGAACAAGTTTTCAATGGAACGTGGCTTAGCTCATGCTACGTTGTATAAGACAGAAGGCCTAACCTTGAAGGACAAAAATGATACTTTCACTGTTTCCGGTCCCTTAAATCAGACGAAGTTCGACGCTTCCCCATTGCCAGGAAGTATATTGCAGAAGGGAGATTCCTTCATATCAGTATCTAACAGAATTTCTGGGAAGTTAAAAAAGACCATGTTGAAGGGCGAGGATAAATGCATAGTTGATCGAGTGAAGATTTCTGCTTCTCAAGAGCAAAGTTCATATGAGAAACTGGATGTTACTCTGCGCTTCAACCGGAATCCAATAATTGGTGATAAATTTAGCAGTAGACATGGGCAAAAAGGAGTTTTGAGTTATTTGTGGCCAGAAGAAGATCTCCCATTCATCGAAAGAAATGGTATAAAGCCAGACATCATAATAAATCCTCATGCATTTCCATCTCGTATGACAATTGGAATGCTCATGGAAAGCCTTGCGTCAAAAGAAGGTGCACTGTCGGGAAATTTTGTTGATGCTTCACCATTCAAGGCCCTTAAGGAAGAGCATTTAACAATTCCACTGAATAATCGCTACGAAAGGCTGAAAGATATGGGTTATAGGTTCACTGGAACTGAAACTATGATAAATGGATTTACTGGATGCACTTTTGAAGTCGATATTTTCATAGGTCTTGTATATTACCAACGCCTTCGACACATGGTATCTGACAAATTTCAAGTGCGTTCGGAAGGTCCAAACAATCCATTGACAAAACAACCTATCAAAGGTAGAAAAATGGGAGGTGGGATTCGATTTGGAGAAATGGAGAGGGACTCATTGTTGTCACATGGTGTTGCAAATTTGATTCAAGATCGATTACTCGCTAGTTCCGATAAGCACTCGTTTAAAATATGCTCTTCCTGTGGAAGTATGATATCACACTTACAAAAAGTAGCACTGCGTAACGAAGAATGCTCTAATGGTATTTGCATAACATGTAGATCGACTTCAAATATTGTGAATGTGCATGTTCCGTATGTTTATAAATATCTGATATCAGAACTTGCAGCCATGAATATCAGATTATGTGCGGACTTAAATGATTAGAGAGGTAACTTCGGTATTGAATTATTGAATTACATAGGTATTGAATTATATATGCATTGGATAAAGATTGGAGTTAGTGCCCCTATCTTTTTCCTTAACTACTTCAGACTCATGTTACACATCGTTTGGGGACTTGGACGCACGATTTATTTTTTTACGAGGAGTGACCCAATTCGTATACTGTATGGCACACACAGGAGAGAAACGGTCTTTTACTTGTAAAAACCTTAAACGTACAAACATTTTAGCAACTTCTAAAATAATAAATCAATACATATTTGACATAGCTTGTAGTAATGAGTGTATCAACGCGGAAAGAATACTCGAGCATATTCTACAACAACTTAGGAATTACTCGGGAGGATCTATACGATTTTTCGGGGGAACTTCAAATTTCTACGACATCTTTTTACCCGATTGCTTGCGCAAATTTCAGCGGAAGGATAGCAGAAGTACTGATTTGGAATTTACACGAAACAAAGTGCGGGTATATAGTCAAAGTATACTCGGGATCAGGTAAAATTATATCAGGATATTACTGGAGAACTTCTTTCAATTTACTTTCTTTCAATTGGGTACAAAATGATACCTTGTTATTTGTTTTTGAAAACGGGCAAGTGTTCAGTTATGGAAGTGGAAGACACCACATTCCCAGAAAAGTATTACATCTTTCGAATTTATCGATTTATGGTGTTGCGTTCTATAACAAAGGTTTCGTGGCAACAACAGGGCGAGGTTCTCTCGTGAAAGTATCTTGTGGGGACAAAATTGTGAAGTTTGTGAAAATGACTTTAAACACACAAGAAAATGTACAATGCCTAGCTATTAAAGAATGCGTTACGGGTACAGGGAAAGATGATTTGTATATTGCAACAGATTCTGGAGTATCATATTATAGACATATAACTTGTATGACTCAGATTCACAGAAAACTAATTCATAGCATTCGTTTAAGTCATGTACAAAATTTTTTAGCAGTGTATCAAAGAAATGGTATTTTATCAGTATTTGACGAAAATCTGGGAAAGATTTTATACCAAGTGAATTTAAAAATTCTTGATCCCCCAATACAAATTGCATGGGTCGCATCAGCCGCCGTAGCTCTTACGTGGAGTGAAAAAACTATTTTGGTTGGAAAGGAGTGTAAGATATTGGAAATACATGGAGGTACATCTATTTTTCAGGATTGTGATGGTATGCGCATGATTTCTAATTATTATCATGATTTTCTTCGTCCGTTACAAGGATCATGTGACCTCCATTTCTATGCTGAGGAGACCAGTACTACGGAGGTTTTCGTATATGATCTTTTAAGAACATTATCAGCTGATGATAGTAAGCCCTTTCAGACGAAGAAAAGTGAGGATTTAATCTCGATAAATGACCATTTTGCTATGGCACAGTTTGTGTTTGACCGAGATGAACAGAAAAGATACATTGAGAAAGCTGTTCTAGGTTCAACTATGCTGTGTCAGACAAATTTATTTCATGTAAAAAAAGCTGTGGTAAAATGCTGCTCCTTGTTACGTAAACTCAACCATTTACGACATCCTTCTATTGGTATGCCATTTACTGCAGTACAGTATAAATTGATATGTAAGCAGCTTTTGTTGAGGCGATTATTAATTTTTGGAAGCCATGCACTAGCCATGAGAATGTTTGAGAGTGATTCCCTTAAAAGAAGCCAAATACTGTTGGATTTGATTCGTTCGCCTTCAAATGGAAAAGGGCACTCGGAAAAGTTGTTCCTCCTGTGGAAGAAGTTTCCAGATATATTATTGTGTGACTTAATCGAACGTCCCAAAATTACAAATCGTCAAAAATATCAGATTGTTCAACTAGATCACAGAGCTCATCTACAAGTAGATTTGTCTTCTGATGAATTTATGATTGAAGCCATGAGTAAGGCTATTTGTTGCAAGGACATTGATGCACAATACTTCACTATTTTCAAGTTTCTTTTGAATAAGTCTGGATCTAGCCTGGAATATTTTCTGAAGCAAAATTCTTTTTTCAATATTCTCTACTATAGATATAATGTAAGAAGCTTGCTTATACCATCATTAAAGCAGAAGTTCAGAGATGAAGTAAACAAGGCTGAATTTCATGAATATTTTGGAACAGTGTTCAAGGCTAATATGTCCCAGAGTACTTTGAATGTGAAGGGAAGTGACAACAAATTTTTAAACTCATTGAAGGATCAAAATTTTGGTATTCTTCAGAGTTACATGGAACTGTTTGAGGACGGTATAATTTCTGTCCGGACAGTGAGCCTTAGAAAGTTAATTATTTTACTTGTGTTGCTAGGACGAGTGAATTTAGTTACAAAATTTTGCGATAAATATATGTTTTCTGAACGACATTACACCTTCCTTAAGCTGAAAAGTGCATGCAAAACAAAATCATGGGACTCTCTATATGATATGGACGCAAAAAGCATTAATATCCTTTCTTTCATCGCACTCCTGAAAAAGTATAGGGCTCCTGAAAATAGAATATCTTTTTACGAAGCACAGACGAAAACAGAAAATACTCCCAAACTCTTAGAGGGTACATTGTTAGAAGCTCAAAAAGCTGCATCTGTTCTGTCTGAATCTCGGCACAACCTGACCTCCAAGGCAACAGAATACATGCGGGCATTCAACTATTACACATGACATAAGATTACTGTTTTGAACGAGAACAATGCTAGTTTGTTCGAGATAAAATATAGGAAAACGTCATTCATACAGTATGATGTAAAGTTTATTAATGTACATAAACATCTGCTGGCCTCAAAAAGGATCTAACAGACTTTCAGAAATGCATAACAATCACACATGGTTGAAACTTTCCTATTTTGGACCATCTCCTTCCCCTAGATGAGTCGGAAAACTTGAACTTCTACTAAAATATTCGTCGAACATTTCAAGTGCATTTAAAAATGCCTGATCCATATTGAAGTACTTGTAGCTTGCTAATCTTCCTACAAAGCAAACTTTACTTTCTCTCGCGGCCATCTCTTTATACTTTCCGTATAGACTCCGGTTTTCTGGATTGGGAACTGGATAGTATGGTTCTCCTTCATCACAGCTGTACTCCTTAAATATAACAGTACCTTTTCTTCTGTGAACATCTTTAGGTTGATTTGGTTTGTGCTTATATTCCACTACTCGAGTATAATCTACCTCTTCACCCGGATAGTTCAACTGTAAACAATTTTGATAGTAGCCGTCCTCAGGTTCATGGTATTCTTCCTCAAATTTAAGTGACCTATATTCGAGCTTAGGTAAACCGAGAGAAGAATAATAAGAATCTATTGGACCAGTAAAAACTAAAAGATTCGACTCAGGTAGATCACCACGGACATCAAAGTAGTCTATACAAAGACGAATTGTGATATTTGGATCTTCTAAAACCATATTCTCAAAAATTTTTGTGTATCCTTCTTTTGGTAAAGCTTGAAATGGGTCTGTGAAATAACGATCATCAGTATTAGTACGAACAGGGATTCTAGCAAGCACACTTGCGTCGAGTTCTTTTGGCCACTTATTCCACTGTTTTTTTGTATAGTGTTTAAAGATAGCATTATAAAGTTCTTCACCACTTCGAGCTAGAGCACTTTCTTCGCCGTTTTTAGGTTGCTCTGCCGGAACTCTTCTCGAATTCAACCATTCTTCCATTTCTATTTCGTTGCTAACATCAGCGCCGAATAGTACATTGATTGTATCTTGACTTGGTGGTATTGGAACCATTCTATATCCAGCACCTATTTTAATGTTACCCTTCACTCTGTGTTCGTATGGAGTCCAGTCGCTAAAGTTGTTTACATATTTCCAAACACGAGAAAACTTAGTGTGGAAAAGGTGCACTCCATATTGTGAAATCCTGATACCATGTATGTTGATGAAATCGTAGCAGTTACCGCCGATATGTTTTCGTTTATCAATTATCAAACTTTTCAGATTGTATCTTCGAGAGGCTTGTTCAGCAAAAACGCAACCAGAGATCCCTGCTCCAACGATGATCAGGCCAAAGTTTTGAGGTAACCCCTTCAAGCCTGTAAACCAATTTGGACATGATTGATTCCCCAATTGCACACTCAAATCCATGATATGCCAACTATTACTCGTATTAATCTTTGGTTTTCCCTGTGGACTCTTCGCACCGCTTTTTCTTCTGACGTAAATTCCGTGCACACGAGGGTAGGAGGTTGCACTCGGGGAAAGCCTGAAAATTCTTGAATTTTGTGAAAGCAGACGCAAAAAAAAAATGAAAAAATCAAGAAACAAAGAACGAGAGAGCCGAAAAGAAGCAGGGGGTCATGCCCCCATTCGGGCTCTCGGCCTTTCTGCCAGTCTCGCAAGAATTGAGGGCGATACTTGAAAAGAATTTTCGTCCGATTTGGGCTCTCCAATATTCACAAACTTCTCTTACGATTATTACTGTATTCGTGACATTTAGAAGACAGACATATCATCATCGTTATCATTGATTGAAACGAGACGATCTCGAAATCAGATAGCAAATATGGCTTCTTCAAAGAAGAAAATTTCTTACTTCTATGATCCGGAAGTCGGAAACTTTTACTATGGACAGGTACTTACTTCTCACGATTTTATTTTAACCGAATCACAACTTCCACAATCGTATACGATTACATGGAATGTTTTTTTATTAATATCATAAATCAGTATCTACTCGCACCACATTTCAATAAACTTACTTTCTTTCTTCGAAAATGTAGGGACATCCGATGAAACCTCACAGAATGCGCATGACACATAACTTACTATTGCATTATGGCTTATATAAAGAAATGGAGGTATTGTTTTTTCCCTTAATCATCAGAATATGACATCTTTTGCACAGGTTTTCAGACCAGAGCTCGCTAATGCTGAAGACATGACACAATTCCATAGCGATGAATATATTGAATTTTTACGCATGATAACACCAGATAACCAACATGAACATATGCGCCAACTGAAAAGGTTTAATGTCGCTGAGGATTGCCCGGTCTTTGACGGCCTTTTCAACTTCACTCAGATATATACGGGGGGTTCTATCGGTGGTGCCGTAAGGTTAAATCACAAGCTGGCAGATACAGTAATAAACTGGGCAGGAGGTTTACATCACGCAAAGAAGGCAGAAGCAAGTGGATTTTGTTACGTAAATGACATCGTGTTAGCGATTCTTGAGCTACTCAAGGTTCACAGTCGAGTTCTTTACATCGATATTGATATCCATCATGGTGATGGTGTTGAGGAAGCATTCTATACAACTGACCGTGTAATGACTGCATCTTTCCATAAATTCGGTGAGTATTTTCCTGGAACTGGTCACTTACAAGATGTTGGTCAACATCAAGGTAAATATTATAGTGTAAACGTACCATTGAAAGACGGTATTGATGATGAAACTTATGATCATCTCTTTAAACCGATCATGGAAAAGATAATGGAAGTTTTTGCTCCAGATGCTATTGTATTCCAATCTGGTGCTGACAGTCTATCGGGAGACAGGCTAGGATGTTTTAACTTGTCTATTCGAGGGCATGCGGAGTGCTTGAAATACATGAGTACGTTCAATGTACCTCTACTAGTCCTTGGTGGAGGTGGATACACCATTCGTAATGTGGCACGCTGCTGGACGTACGAGACTGGCTGTTTACTAGGCCGTGAACTAGAAGATGTGCTGCCTGCTAATGATTATAGTGAGTATTTTGGACCAACAAACACACTTCATATAACCCCTAGCAATATGGAAAATCAGAATACACGTGAATATATCGATGGCATACGTAATCGTATTCTAGAGAATCTATCAAAACTTCCTGCCAGACCAGGTGCACCATTTTATCAAGTTCCACCAGACTTGGTGAGTGCACAAACGCAAGACATGAATATGGAGCCAGATTTGTCAGAAGGGGAAGATAGAGGAGGAATCTATCTAGATTATGGTAAGAATGAAGATGATTTTCGTGTTACAAAGAATGTCTCCGAGCCAGTCGGCACAAATCCGCAAGGAAGGGAAGACGCAGAGAAAGATATGAACGAAAATAAAGAGAAGTCACAGGAACTCCCGGACAAAGATGATATATAAGTAAGATGTTCGTAAAAGGGTTCCATTCAGTAATTCGCTACTTTGTTTCGTCAAGCAGATTCATGTAATAATCAGCTTCCGATTCGTCTAAAACAGCAAATTCTTTATTTTCATATGCAACTGCAATCGAACAGTTTGAGGTAGATATATTTTCGTTCGCTTGTTGTGCTTCTCCAAGTGCTTTGATTGCATGCTTAATTAACTATTCTGAATGTCATATTTAGTAATAAATAACTTGAAATTTCGCACCTCTACACGACTGCATTCTTTCAAGGTGTCTATATACTTTTCTAAATAAGTTTTCGAGGCTTGTGAGCGAGAGCCTTATCATAAAATAACTCAGATTTAATTCAGTTTTCAATCGAAGTAGCTATTTTATACCTAATGCAAAGCAATCATATTCGTACAAGTTACCAGAGGGACACACGTGAAATATAGATGTCCCAGAATTATCTAAGCCGGCCAATATCAAACCAACACCATATGGTCGTCGAGATGATCTTTGTGTTTGACCCTATTAAATTTTGTAAAGTTCTTTCTTGTTATATACATATGATATATAAGTTCTCACCTGCAGTTTTCTTGAAATAGTATCTGCAAGCTGGGAAAGTGGAGGAGAAGATCCATATATAAACTTCGATTTTGTGCATTCAGCACGTAACTGTTCAGTCAAGAGAACTGCGTCGGATGCGAGCCCTGAAACTGCAATACCAATATTATTATCTATTTTGAATATCTTTTTCTGTTGTTTCGATTGGTTCGGAAGTTCTCGATTTAAGGTCACCAGCACTACGGTTGTCGCGTTCTTCAACGAAAATTAGATTTCTTCGTTCACACATGCCTTTAACTGACTTACCTTACATCCAACCACGGCACCGCCCTGTTTCACAGCTTCCAGAGCATCTGATAAGGAGAAAGTAAAACAAAAAGGATGCTTTTTAATTTAGACGCACACTCGATCTGGTGCAGACGCCCCTGCGGACTCCACGTCAGCACATCCTTCAAAACGAAGATTAATGTTCCCTATAGCTGCTAAAAAATGTATATTACCTGGTCATACTGGTTGCGGAACATGAATACTTTTGTGCTTATTGAATCGTGCGAGAAAGAGCGTTCGAATTGATCAAAAGTAAGATGCGTGAAAGTCAAAGAAAATCATGAAAGGGTGAAAACAAGAATGCAAGAAATATCCATCATGGAAAACATGATGGAAAAAAATGTAATACCGCGTAAAAAAAATTCGTCGACCCCGGGCGACCAATTGAAATGCATCCAAAATAAAAAACCTTATTCGCTTGACGAACGTTATAAATACGACTAGAAAATAGTAAGAAACAAAAAAAAACAGATCGACCCTCAATAATATTCACGCACCACGCGCTAACATAGAAGAAGTAAATTAAAGCATGCCTAAGGATTTTACCGAGGATTCTGAGCATGGTCCGCTCTCCGTTTTGGTTAGCGCAATAAAAACAAATTCGCAAGTCCTTATTAATTGCAGAAATAATAGAAAATTATTAGGTAGAGTTAAAGCTTTCGATCGCCATTTGAACTTATTGCTCGAAAATGTGAAAGAAGTTTGGACAGATCGAAATAGCCAGAAAGAATCTAAGACGCCTTCAAGCAATAAAGACCGTTTCATTAGCAAACTCTTTCTCCGGGGAGATTCGATCATTTTAGTTTTGAAGAACCCAAAATGAGTGCCTTATGACTAC
>Ga0114997_10003578_pt1 | contig 12182 bp, 11 predicted proteins | sample ArcticOcean_MG_C_2_FD_87045 | JGI IMG/M metagenome (GOLD analysis project Ga0114997, IMG submission 87045) | Marine microbial communities from western Arctic Ocean - ArcticOcean_MG_CB4_136 | ecosystem: Environmental > Aquatic > Marine > Oceanic | place: Arctic Ocean: Canada Basin | collected... | reverse complement strand
TTTAACATATGTCATCTAAAATAAAAGTTTTACAAGTTATTCCAAAACTAGGTTATGGAGGTGCAGAGACAGGCTGTTATGATCTAGCACATTATCTGGCTGAAAAAGACTGCAAATCATTCATAGCAACAAGTGGAGGACCTTTAATTAAATTTATTAGAAAAGATAAAGTTAAACTTTTTTTGATACCGGTTCATTCAAAAAACCCAATTATGATTTTTTTTAATATTTTTATTTTATCATTTTTAATACTATTTAAAAATATTGATATAGTTCACGCAAGAAGTAGAGCGCCAGCTTGGTCTTGTTATTTTTCTTGTTTTTTAACTAGAAGAAAATTCGTTACTACTTATCACGGAACATATAGCTTCAAAAGTATTTTTAAAAAATATTATAATAGTGTAATGTTAGAATCTACACTGATAATTGCAGGATCAAATTTTATTTTTAATCATATAAATGAAAATTATCAAAAATTTTTAAAGTCCAAAAATAAATTGATGGTAATTTTTAGAGGTATAAACTTAGAATTTTATAATCAAAAAAATATTTCAATAAACAAAAAAAATAAACTGATAGAGGAATGGAAAATTGATAGAGATAAAATAGTTATATTATTACCTGGGAGGCTTACTAGTTGGAAGGGGCAAGAAAATTTTATTGAAGCAATGAATATATTAAATAAAGATTACAATGTAAATAATTTTGTTGGTATAATTCTTGGGTCTGATCAAGGAAGAAATGTTTATAAAAAAAAACTATATAACTTGGTAGAAAGATATAATTTAAATCAAAAAATTAAATTTATAGATCATTGTAGTGAAATGCCATTAGCCTATTCAATTTCAGATATAGTTGTGTCTAGCTCAACTAGTCCAGAAGCTTTCGGTAGAGTTGCCGTAGAAGCCCAGGCAATGGAAAAAGTTATAATCGCAAGCAATATTGGAGGGTCAAAAGAAACTATTATCGATGAAAAAACTGGTTTTTTGTATAAGCACGATGATCCTAGAGAATTAGCTAAAACCTTAAATACAGTAATCAATTTTGATAAAGAAAAGTTGTATTCAATCGGAAAGGAAGGTAGAAAAAACGTAATTAAAAAATTTGATGTAGAAAAAATGTGTCAAACTAATCTTAAAGAATATAAAAAATTACTAAATTATTAAAATGCCCCAGATTCAACTTTTAGATGGAAAGAAAATTATATTTGACAAATCTATAGACGGATTTGAATTGACAAGTAAAATAAGTAAATCTTTAGAGAAAGTCGCACTTATAATGGAAGTAGAGGGAGAGCTTAAAGACCTAAGCTACAAAATTAAAAAAGATTCCAAAGTTAAAATTATTACAGCTAAAGACAAAGAAGGAATAGAGGTTATAAGGCATGACGCTGCACATATAATGGCTATGGCTGTCCAAGAGTTATATCCCGACACACAAGTTACAATTGGTCCAGTAATAGAAAATGGATTTTTTTATGATTTTGCTAGGAAAGAACCATTTACTCAAGATGATTTAAAAAAAATAGAAAAAAAAATGTCAGAAATAATTGACCGTGATGTGAAAACTATAAGAGAAGTTTGGGAAAGAAAAAAAGCAATAGAACATTTTAATAAAATTGGAGAAAAGTACAAAGCTGAAATAATTGAAAGTATACCTGTAAATGAAGAACTCTCTGTATATCACCATGGAGAAACTTGGCATGATCTTTGTAGAGGGCCACATTTGGCATCTTCTGGTAAAATAGGTAAAGCATTCAAATTAACAAAAGTTTCTGGTGCGTATTGGAGAGGTGACTCAAATAACGTGATGCTTCAAAGAATTTATGGCACGTGTTGGAGTAATAAAAAGGATTTAGACGAATATTTGCATCGCTTAGATGAGGCAGAAAAAAGAGATCATAGAAAGCTTGGAAAAGAAATGGATCTTTTTCATTTTAGAGAGGAAAGCCCAGGAGCAGTTTTTTGGCATGAAAAAGGATGGTCTTTATTTCAAAGATTAGTTGAATACATGAGAATGAAACAAAGACTTGCAGGATACAAAGAGATTAATACGCCGGAACTTTTAGATAAGTCTTTATGGGAAAAATCTGGCCATTGGGAAAAATTTGGTGAACATATGTTCACTTCTGAAACACCTGATGAAAAAACTTTTGCGGTAAAACCAATGAACTGTCCAGGATGTGTTCAGGTTTTCAATCAAGGATTAAAAAGCTACAGAGACTTGCCTTTAAAATTATCTGAATTTGGAAAAGTTCATAGATATGAACCATCAGGTGCTTTACACGGCTTGTTACGAGTTAGAGCTTTTACACAAGACGATGCTCATATTTTTTGTACAGAGGATCAAATAACCCAAGAATCCTTAACAGTTACTAATTTAATTTTAGATATTTATAAAGATTTAGGATTTGAAGATGTAATATTAAAATACTCGGACCGACCAGAAAAAAGAGTTGGAGATGATAGTGTCTGGGACAAGTCAGAAGCAGCACTTCTTTCAGCTATTAAACAATCAAAACTTGAGTACACTACAAATAAAGGTGAGGGTGCATTTTATGGGCCTAAGATTGAATTTGTTTTAAGGGATGCAATTGGTAGAGATTGGCAGTGCGGAACACTTCAAGTGGATTTAAATTTACCCGGAAGGCTTGGCGCATCTTTTGTAGACAAAGACGGAACTAAAAAAGTTCCTGTAATGCTGCATAGAGCTTTGTTTGGATCGTTAGAAAGATTTATTGGAATAATAATAGAAAATTATGCTGGTAAATTGCCTTTTTGGTTGTCCCCAACACAAGCAGTGGTATGCCCAATATCAGAAGAAAATAACGATTATGTAAAAAAGTTATTTGAAGATTTGTTTAAAGAAGGTATAAAATGCGAAGTGGATTTAAGAAACCAAAAAATAAATTATAAAATCAGAGAACATTCAGTTGCCAGAGTTCCAATGATATTAGTTTGTGGAAGAAAAGAAGTTGCTGACAATACAGTAACTGTTAGAAGACTTGGTTCAGAAAAACAAGAAATATTTAAAAGAGAAGATTTAATAAAAAGTATTCTTGAATCAAATAAGCTACCTTTAAACTAAGTGTCAAATTTTAAACCAAACTATTTTCAGAGAAGAAGCAAACCACAAGGGCCCAGGGCTAACGAAAGAATTAGAGCTATAGACGTTCAAGTAATTGGTAGTGACGGAAAAAATATTGGAACGCTTCCCTTAAACAAAGCAATCGAAACTGCTAAAGAAGAAGGCTTAGACTTAATTGAAATTTCTCCCAATGCGAATCCACCTGTATGTAAGATAATGGATAAAGGGAAGTACAAATATGATCTACAAAAAAAAGCAAATTTAGCTAAAAAAAAACAGAAAATAGTTGCTCTTAAAGAAATAAAACTTAGACCTGGAACAGATGTTCATGATTATAATTTTAAAATTAAAAATGCAAAAAAATTTTTGTCCAAAGGAGATAAAGTCAAATTTACTGTCAAATTTAAAGGTAGAGAAATGCAGCATATAGAATTAGGAAAAGAGCTAATGAACAGAATTATTGAAGACTCTAAAGAAGTTGGAAAAGTTGAAACTCATCCTAAATTTGAGGGTAGACAAATGATTATGATCATTCAGCCCGTTTAATCTAGTTAATATCATCTTGTAAAGATTAATTATTGCCTATATATAATCGTTAAATTTATGCCCAAATTAAAAACAAAAAGTTCAGCAAAAAAAAGATTTAGATTTACTGCTACAGGCAAGATAAAAATGCCTCAAGCTGGAAAAAGACACGGCATGATAAAAAGAACAAATTCACAAATTAGAAAACAAAGAGGCACTACGATTATGTCAAAACAAGATACCAAAATTGTCAAATCGTATATGCCGTATAATAATTAAGAAAAGGCTAAAATGGCAAGAACAAAGCGTGGAGTAACAAGCAGAGCTAAACATAAAAAAGTTTTAAAAGCTGTAAAAGGACAATACGGAAGAAGAAAAAATACAATTCGTATTGCTCGACAAGCTATGGAAAAAGCTATGCAGTATGCCTACAGAGATAGAAAGGCAAAAAAAAGAGAATTTAAATCATTATGGATTCAAAGAATTAATGCAGGAGTAAGGATGGAAGGATTAACATACGCTAAGTTTATAAATGGTTTAATTAAGTCAAAAATCAAATTAGATAGAAAAGTTTTAGCAGAATTGGCTTATAATAACCCAGAAGTCTTTAAAACTATTGTAAAAAAAGTTCAATCCTCCCTTAACTAATAAGGGTCTTTGATTTATCTTATAATAAAGAAAAAGAATCAAAAAACCCAATGAGTGATTTAGATAAAATAAACTCTTCTTTTATTGATAAAATAAATTCAATTAAATCTAAAGATGAATTGCATAATCTTAAAACAGAATATTTTGGAAAAAATGGCCATATAACTGAACAGTTTAAAAATTTAGGATCTTTGCCAGCAGACAAAAAAAAAGAACTCGCAATTATTTTAAATAAGTTAAAAGAGAGTTTAATGAATAAACTAGAGGAAAAAAATTTAACATTAGACATAAAAGAAATAAATGAAAAATTAAAAGATGAAAAAATTGATGTCACACTACCAATAAGACCATTTAACAAAGGAATAGTTCACCCTGTATCTCAAGTTATAGACGAAATTTCATCTATATTTTCAGAAATTGGATTTTCCGTTGCAGAAGGCCCAGATGTAGAGACGGAATATAATAATTTCACCGCTCTTAATACACCTGAAGATCATCCTGCAAGAGACATGCATGATACTTTTTATTTAGAGGAAAATAAAAAAACCTTACTAAGAACACATACATCTCCAGTTCAAATTAGAACTATGTTAAGTGAAAAACCTCCTTTTAAAATTATAGCTCCTGGGAGAACATATCGTTGTGATAGCGATCAAACACATGCCCCAATGTTTCATCAATTAGAAGGATTACATATAGATAAAAATATAAATATGAGTCATCTTAAAGGCTGCTTAGATTATTTTATAAAAGAGTTTTTTGAAGTAAAAAATATTAAAATGAGATTTAGACCAAGTCATTTCCCATTTACAGAACCTTCAGCTGAAGTTGACATAGGCTATAGAGTGGAAAAAGGGAGAATTATAATTGGAGAAGGGGATAAATGGTTAGAAATATTAGGATGTGGAATGGTACATCCAAACGTCCTAAAAAATGTAAAAGTTGATCATAAAAAATATCAGGGGTTTGCGTTCGGAATGGGCATTGATCGATTAGCAATGTTAAAATATGGGATTAATGATTTAAGATCTTTTTTTGAAAATGATTACCGTTGGTTAAGTCACTTTGGTTTTGATCCATTAGATGTGCCAACTAATTATCGAGGTTTAAGCAAATGATAATTACTATACCATGGCTTAAAGAACATCTTAACACTAATGCAAATCAGGAAAAAATTATTGATCAATTAACCAATTTAGGTTTAGAAGTTGAAAGTGTTAAAGTGAACTTTGGAGAGTTAAGTAAGTTTAAAATTGCAAAAATTCTAAAAGTTGAAAAACACCCTAACGCAGACAAGTTAAAAGTTTGTGAAGTAAATATAGGTAATAGAAAAGTAGTTAAAATTGTTTGTGGTGCGCTTAATGCAAAAGAGGGATTGTTAACTATTTATGCACCTCCAGGGGCAATAATTCCAAAATCACAATTTAAATTAAAAATTGCTAAAATTAGAGGTGTAGAATCAAGTGGGATGTTGTGTTCTGAAAGTGAGTTAAATTTATCAAATGAAAATGATGGCATCATAGAGTTAAAAAATAAAGATAAAGAGATTGGTAAAAGTTACTTTAAAAGTAAGGGAGAAAAAGTAATAGAAATATCAATTACACCAAATAGGGCAGACTGTTTGGGTGTAAGAGGAATTGCTAGAGACCTAGCATCTTCTGGAATTGGAAATCTTATTAAAATTAAAAAAACTATAATAAAACAAAATTACAAACAGCCTATTAAAGTTTCAATTTCAAAAGACAAAGACCAAGGATGCCTTTCTTTTGGAAGCTGTTATATAAAAAATATTACTAATAAAGAAAGCCCCTCATGGTTAAAAAATAAAATTTTTGCTCTCGGATTAAAACCTATTTCAGCAGTAGTAGATATTACAAATTATGTTATGTTTGATCTAAACAGACCCTTGCACGCTTATGACGCAGATAAAATTGACAAAGAAATTATTGTAAGAGGATCAAGAGATGGAGAAAATTTTGAAGCTCTAGATAATAAAAAATACAAATTAAAAGCTAACATGTGTGTAATTACAGACAAAAGTAATATTCTTGGTTTAGGAGGAATAATTGGTGGTTCAAAAACTTCTACTGAACTAGAAACTAAAAATATTTTATTAGAGTCTGCTTACTTTTTACCAAAATCAATAAGAAAAACTTCAAGATTGTTAAATATTATTTCAGACGCAAAATATAGATTTGAAAGAGGAGTAGACCCCAACTCTATACAAGAGGGATTAGAAATTGCTACTGCCTTGATTATAAAAATATGCGGTGGCGAAGCAAGCAAATTAAATATTATAGGCACCACAAATCATAAAAAAATAATAATAGATTTAGATATAAAAAAATTTATAAAAGTAATTGGAATTTCAATTTCAAATAAAGAAGTAGATCAAATTTTAAAATCTTTAGGATGCAAAGTCAAAGTTAGAAACAAGTCTTTTAAAGTAGAAGTTCCTTCTTGGAGACACGACATTTTTCAAGACATAGATTTAATTGAAGAATTAATTAGAATTAAAGGATTTGATAAAATTAAATTAATTGAACCTGAAAAGAGAAGAGAAAAAAATACTTTAAATTTTAAACAAAAAATTTTTCATCTTTCACAAAGAGCCCTAGCTTCTAAAGGTTACATGGAAACAGTCACATGGTCTTTTACAGATTCTAAAATTGATAAAGAGTTTTCAAAGGGAGAGAAAGAAATAAAAATTTTTAATCCTATATCAAGTGATTTAGATATCTTGAGAAGGTCGATTTTTTCAAATCTATCTATCAGTATGAAAAAAAATCAGGATAGAGGTAATGAAGATCTCTCTTTATTTGAGGTTGGACCAACATTTTTTGGTAAAAATCCTGGCGAACAACAGATTGTAGTTGGAGCATTAAAATGTGGGCTAGTGGGAAGAAAAAGTTGGTTAGAAAAATCCAGAAAAATAGATGTGTTTGACGTAAAAAGTGACACAATAAAAACTTTAGTAGAATTAGGGTTAAATGAAAGCGACCTATATATAAGCAGTAATGCAAAAAACTGTTATCACCCGGGTAGATCAGGTTCTGTTAATTTGAAATCTGAAAAAGGGCCTCATTTAGCTTATTTTGGAGAGCTACATCCAGGTATAATTACCAATTTAGATTTTAAAGAAAAAAATATTTTTGGTTTGGAGATATTTCTTAAAAATATTCCGCAACCCAACAAAAAGCTAAGAGTAAGTAAGATAAATTATTTAGTTTCTGATTTTCAAAAATCAGAGAGAGATTTTGCCTTTGTAGTTGACAAATCTTTTAGCGCTGGAGAGCTTGAGTTGTTGATTAAGAAAATAGATGGAGATATTATAAAAAAAGTAACAACTTTTGACGTTTTTGAGGGTCAAAATATTCCTAAAGGAAAAAAATCAATAGCAATCAATATAATTATTCAAGCTCAAAATAAAACTTTAACAGAAAAAGATCTAGATCAAATAAGTCAAAAGATCATAGAAACTGTTAAGGAAAAAACAGGTGCAACAATTAGATCCTAATGTCAGAAATAGAAAGAATACGTAATTTTTCAATTATTGCGCACATTGACCATGGAAAATCTACTATAGCCGATAGAATAATTCATAAGTGTGGAGGTCTAACAGACCGAGAAATGAAAACTCAAGTTTTGGACTCTATGGATATTGAAAGAGAAAGAGGAATTACAATTAAGGCTCAAACTGTTAAGTTAAAATATAAAGCTAAAGATGGAAAAGAGTACATATTAAATATAATCGACACGCCTGGACACGTTGACTTTGGCTATGAGGTAAGCAGATCTTTATCTGCGTGTGAAGGATCTTTGTTAATAGTTGACAGCACTCAAGGAGTTGAGGCTCAGACCTTAGCAAATGTTTATCAAGCTCTAGAGATAAACCATGAGGTGATACCAGTTTTAAATAAAATAGATTTACCAGCATCGGACTTAGAAAAAACAAAAAAAGAAATAGAAGATGTGATAGGAATTGATACGTCTAGCGCCATAGGTTGTTCAGGAAAAACTGGTGAAGGAATAGACGATATCCTCGAAGCAATTATTAAAATTTTACCCTTCCCTAAAGGGAAGCAAAATGAAAAATTGAAGTCTCTACTTGTAGATAGTTGGTACGACACGTATTTAGGTGTTGTTATTTTAGTTAGAGTTATTGATGGAAAAATAAAAAAAAATATGAAGATCAAATTAATGTCAAATGATCAAGAATATGTAATAGAAAAAGTAGGGGTATTTACACCTAAGCCAACAGATGTTGAAGAATTAAATTCTGGAGAGATAGGCTTTATAATAACAGGTATTAAAACTTTATCTGAAACAAAAGTTGGAGACACAATTTGTGACGCATCAAATCCAATAGAAAAAGCATTACCAGGATTTAAACCTAGTAAGCCTGTAGTATTTTGTGGTCTTTTTCCAGTTGATAGCTCCGAGTATCAAAAATTAAAGGACGGTCTTGGAAAATTGAAGCTTAATGACGCAAGTTTTTCTTATGAAGCGGAGTCCTCTAGTGCTTTAGGATTGGGCTTTAGATGTGGTTTTCTTGGTTTGCTTCATTTGGAAATTATAACAGAAAGATTAGAGAGAGAGTTTGATGTAAACTTAATAACAACAACGCCCGGAGTAATTTATAAAGTTCATAAAGTTAGAGGTGAAATAACGAATCTTCAAAACCCATCAAACATGCCAGACCCAACACAAATTGTAAAAATAGAAGAGCCATGGATCAAAGCAACTGTTATTACACCTGATGAGTATTTAGGATCAATCATAAAGATTTGCCAAGATAAAAGGGGCATTCAAACAAATTTAAACTACTCAGGAAATAGAGCGGTTCTTTCGTACGACCTTCCTTTAAATGAAGTTGTTTTTGATTTTAATGACAAATTAAAATCAGTTTCTAGTGGTTATGCTAGTTTTGATTATGAAATTACAGGACATAAGGAGGGCGACTTAGTAAAACTTGGTATTCTAGTTAACACGGAACCAGTTGATGCTTTAGCGATGATTATACATAAAGATTTTGCAGAAAAAACAGGAAGACAAGTTTGCGAAAAGCTAAAAGATTTAATTCCAAGGCATAATTTTATGATTCCTATTCAAGCTGCTATAGGAGGTAAAATTGTAGCGAGAGAATCAATTAAAGGATTCTCAAAGGATGTACTAACAAAAATTCATGGAGGTGGGGCTGGGGATAGAAAGAAAAAATTACTTAAGAAACAGAAAAAAGGTAAAGCTAGGTCAAAACAGTTTGGTAGAGTTGAAATACCACAAGAAGCATTTATTGGTGTTTTAAAGATTAGCAAAGAAACTTAATGAAGAAGCTATTTATTATTTCAAATGAAAGTATTTTTGAAAGTGAAAAAAAATACTTTTGTGATAATCTTGATATGAAATCTACCCCAGAAGGATTAAACAGTCATTTCGATGTTAATGTTGTTGCAAGAAAATCTAAAAAAGCTAGATTTCATGAAATAATTATAAAAAATATAAATTCAGCTGGATCTATATTTTCTTTCTTAAAAGAAATAATCAAAACTTCAAAAATTGAAAATTCAAAATATCTAATAATTTCAATTTCACCTTATACTTTTTTAGCTTGTATTTTTTTGAAATTATTTAAAAAAAAACCTATAGTTTATTTAAGAAGTGACGGGTATGGAGAGTACAAAGCAATTCTTGGTTTTCTAGGTTCAATAATTTATCATTTTATGTTTACTATTACTTCAATGATTTCTTATTTAATCAGCTGCAGAAAATATATATTAAAAGATAAAGCGGGTGATTTAGTTTCGCCATCACAACTTGATGAAAGCTGGTTAAATAATGTAGTTAATGCAAAGTTTGAAAAAATAAAACTTCTCTATATTGGTAGAATTAAGATTGAAAAGGGAATTTACTCATTGCTAGATATTATAAAAGGTAATAGCGAAATAGCTCTTTCAGTGGTGGGAGCCGAGAAAAATTTATTAACAAAAATCAACCAAAGTAACGTAAATGTTTATGAAATAGAAAAAAATAAACAAAAATTGATTAAGTATTATGACGATCATAATATTTTTATATTACCTTCATTTACAGAGGGCCATCCAATGGTTCTCTTGGAAGCTTTAGCGAGAAGAAGACCCGTAATTATTTTTGAAGAAATCAAACATGTTGTAGGCGATAAAAAAGGAATTTTTGTTTCAAAAAGGAATTCAGTCAGTCTTATTGAAACGATTAATCACATAAAAAAAAATTATAATGAAATTAACAAACAAATGGATCAAAATAAATTACCCACTAATAAAGATTTTATAAAAGAGTTTGGAAAGTTAATTTCAAATTCACCATAAAAGGGAGAGGTGGCCGAGTGGTTGAAGGCGCACGCTTGGAAAGCGTGTATACGGGCAACCGTATCAAGGGTTCGAATCCCTTTCTCTCCGCCATCATCAATATTTTCTTAGATTTGAATTTACAAAATTTGATGATTTATTAGATCTACAAGACTCATTTCGCACACTTTAAACTATAAAAAATGACGTATTTATAGGATTTTGATCAAACTAATCTCTTTTTTGCGTGCTCTAGGATTCTAAAATGTTAAATTTAAACATATCAATACGAAATGATTCGTTTTGATTATTAGTAAAATAAATAGGAGAAAACATGAAAGCAATAGCAGGACTAACGTCAATTTTTGACAGCCTAACAAAAGTAGTAATATCTCTACTTGCCCTAGGTATCGTGGTAAGCCTACTTGGTGGAAACGTTCCATTTGTTGGTGGAATAGCTTCAAACATTATAGGTTTAGTACAATCTTTAGGTGATGCAGGAATAGTTGGTTTAGTAGCCGCTATCATCATTCTAAATCTTTACAAGTAATCGATTAATGCTATTTCCCTCGGGGATTAGCTATTAATAATTGTCTCTCTAAATACTCTTAATTTAGAGAGACAAAAATAGAATGGAAAAATTATGATAAGTTGGATCGCGACAATAACAAAATATCTAAATAAATTTTTAGAAGTTGGAGTTTTGCTCTTAGCAATATCAGTCATAGCTGAAATAGTATTTGGTCCAAACGTAGCTTTTTTTGGATCTCAAGTTACTGCAAATTTAATAAATTTACTAAATGCCCTTGGTGAACAAGGAATTGCTGCATTAATAATAGTTTTAGCAGTAATATTCGCATACAGAAAATTATTAAAATAAACCAAAGCAAACATACATCTAGGCAAAGGCGAACAGTTGGAATGTGTCTATACAAGCTATAGCATTAAGAGCTCAATTTGCTTTGTCTTCTTTTATCAACATACAAGTATTACGAGTTAAAAATAAAAGAGCGAATCAATTAAAGTTATTTTGAGGTAGTGGAGGGAGACTAAAACTACCTCAACTTAAAACCCTCTTTATAGCAACTACTTTTAAATTAGCAGTCCTTTGGATTTTTTTTATAGTTTCATCAACGCCCATTATTATTGTTTTTTTCATTGGTCCATAGGCATGTATTAAATTTTTTTTTGACAATACTAAAGCCACATGTCCTTTCCAATAAATAATGTCGTTTTTCTTAATTTGTTTCAAAGTAATATTTTTTTTAAAATATTTTATCTGATCTTTTGCATCCCTCGGACAAAATCTATTATTAAAGTTAAAACATACCTGTATTAAGGCAGAGCAATCAATGCCTTTAAAAGTTTTTCCGCCCCACTTATATTTTATACTTTGAAAAATATTTATTTTTTTGAAAACATTATTTTCTGTAAAATTTACAGGTTTAGTATCTTTTTGACGAATCCATCCATTATCAAATTTAATAAATTGAAATTTTTTATCTTTAATTTTTATTTTAGAAGCAAACGATAATTGACTTATTTTTTTTTTATTATTAGGAAATTTATAAACACTTGCTCTGAGAGTGCAAATTTTAT
>Ga0114997_10003577_pt1 | contig 12183 bp, 16 predicted proteins | sample ArcticOcean_MG_C_2_FD_87045 | JGI IMG/M metagenome (GOLD analysis project Ga0114997, IMG submission 87045) | Marine microbial communities from western Arctic Ocean - ArcticOcean_MG_CB4_136 | ecosystem: Environmental > Aquatic > Marine > Oceanic | place: Arctic Ocean: Canada Basin | collected... | reverse complement strand
TGTGTTATCTAAATCAAATATCCAGTATTTAATATCTAATAAATTTTTCATTCTCTAATTAAAGTTCCCGAACCTTTATCAGAAAGTAACTCAAAAAGTATAGAGTGATTTTTTCTTCCGTCAATAATAACTACACCCTTCACACCATTACTTGCCACATCTAGGCAATTATTAATTTTTGGTATCATTCCTCCAGAAATAATTTCTCCATCAATCATTTCCTTAGCTTTAATAGAATTAATTTCAGTTATTAATTTATTATTTTTATCCAATACGCCTTCCACATCACTAATTATTAATAATCTTCTAGCTTTAAGTTCTTTAGCTATCGAGCCCGCAGCTGTATCGGCATTTATATTAAAAGTATGATTTTTATCATTTAACCCCAATGGAGCAATAACTGGTACTTCACCAGATTTTATAACTTCTTTTAAAACATTAGTTTTAATTTTAGTTGGTATGCCAACAAAGCCCAATTCATCACTTTCTGGTATAACACTTATTATACTATACTCTTTTGATGTGATACCTCTTGCTCCACAAGTTTTATTTTTTAAAGCATTTACAATTTCTTTATTAAATTCTATTAAAACATTTTCAACTATATCTATAGTTTTGCTACTAGTAACTCTTAAGCCTTTAATAAAATTACTTTTAATATTTAATTCATTAAGTTTATTGTTAATTCTTTTTCCACCCCCGTGGACAATAATAGGAGAAAGTCCAAGTTTGTTTAAAACAGAAATATCTTGAATAAAAATATTTAATAATTCTTGATCAATTAATATGCTACCTCCACATTTTATAACAATAAATTCATTATGATATTTATCTAAATATTTTTTTACTTCTTCAGCTGAAGGACCATCTTTAGGTAGAATGTTTGCTAAATCTTCTGTTTTTAACAATGACATTTACGTTGTCTTAACTGAAGTTCTTTTCATTATGAAAATTTGTTGAGCCATTGTTAAAATGTTATTAACCGTCCAATAGATAACAAGACCAGCAGGAAAGGGTGCAAGGATAATTGTTAAAAAAATTGGGAAAAACATAAATATTTTTGCTTGAATTGGATCTGGTGGTGTTGGGTTTAGTTTTTGTTGAATGAACATACTTATACCCATCAATATTGGCCAAACACCAATCATTAAAAATGAAGGTGGATCCCAAGGTAGTAAACCAAAAAGATTAAATATTGAAGTTGGGTCTCTTTCAGATAAATCATGGATCCATCCATAAAAAGGCATTTGTCTCATTTCAATTGTTACAAATAATACTTTATATAAAGCAAAGAATACTGGTATCTGAACCAGTATTGGTAAGCAACCAGACATAGGATTAACTTTTTCTTTTTTATAAAGAGCCATCATTTCCTGTTGTAACTTCATCTTATCACCCTTGTGAAGTTCTTTTAATCTAGCCATTTCGGGTTGAAGAATTTTCATTTTTGCCATGCTTCTAAATGAAAAGTTTGCAAGTGGAAAGAATGCCAGTCTAATACACATTGTAATTGCTATTATGGCTAAACCATAATTTCCAAGTAATTTAAAAAAGTAGTCAATTCCAAAGAATAAAGGCTTAGTTATAAAATACATAAAACCCCAATCAATCGCTAGGTCAAATTTATCAATTTTTAAATTTTTTGCATAACCGTCTATTACATTTACTCTTTTGGCAGCAACTATGATTTGAATTTCATCTTCCGTTGAAGAATTTGCATTTACTTCTATTGCTTCTGTTGAAATAAAATTAGCCCTAAATTTATTTTTATAATCAAAAGTTGTTTTAAATTCCTTAGTTCTTGGTGGAATAATTGATGTAATCCAGAATTTGTCTCCAATACCAAACCAGCCTTTTTGAGCTATTTTAGTAAATTTTTCTTCTTGGATATCATCATAATCTTCTTCAATTAATTGATCATCTAGATTAGCGATTAAACCTTCGTGCAATATATAAAAGTTGGATATTTCTGGAATTTTATTTCTTATAATCTGTCCATATGAATAGAAGTTATAAGTTTTATCTGAAGAATTAATTATTTTTTGTTTAATTGTAAATAAAAACTGATCATCTAAACTAATATGTTTTTCAAATGTAATTCCTTGAGTATTATTCCAAACAAGTTTAATAGGATTTCTATTAGTTAGTTTTTTATTACCTTCAATATTCCAGATAGTTGAAGCATCGGGCATATTAATATTTTTATTATTAGTTACAAATCCACTTTCTATTAAGTAGCCATCTGCAACATTTCTAGGATTTAAAAGTGTAACTTTTTCATTACTATTTAATTTAACATTATATTCTTTGAATGTAAGATCATCTATTGTTGCACCCTTAAGAGAAATGGTTCCAATAATACTATTATTTTCAAATTGAATTCTTTTATTTTCTGCTAGTGCTTCATCCCTAGTTATTTCAGTCAAAGTTTCAGCTTGATCTAAAGTAGGGGTATCGGTGTTATTTTGAATTTTTTTTTGTTCTGTTAAGTTTTTTTTAACTATTTCAGGGTCCGGTTGAAAAAATAGTGAATATAATATTATAACAGCTGCGGACAGTGATATCGCAGCGATTACATTTTTACTGTCCATTATTTTTTATCCTTTAATTCATTAACTACAGGATCAAAACCTTCTCCACCGCCTAATGATTTTATAGGATGACAAGATAAAATTCGTTTTGTGCTTTTACGAATTCCTTTAATTAAACCATGGGTTTTTAAACAATCAATCACATACTCAGAGCAAGTTGGAAGATATCTGCAAGATGGAGTTAAATAAGGACTTATAAAAACTTTATAAATTTTTATAATACCAATTAATATATATGAAATAATGTTCATTATTTAACTTTTTTTAAATCTGTAAAAAAATTTTCTTTTATTTTGCTATAATCATTATCTAACATAGTTATCTTGGCAATAACAAGATATGAATAATTAAAGTTGAGAGTAATTTTTTTTATAGCATCATTCATAATATTTTTTAATCTTCTTTTAATTTTGTTTCTTTTAACAGCATTACCTAGTTTTTTTTTGGCAACAAAGCTAATATTTAATTTTTTATTATTTTTCTTTTTAAGAGTGGAAAAATAAATAGTTAAATATTTATTTGATATCTTTTTACCTTTAAGTAAATTTATAAAATCTTCATTTTTAGAAAGAGCAGCAATTTTGCTTTTCATTTACTAGACAGATACAGTTAAAGATTTTCTACCCCTGGCTCTTCTTCTTGCAAGTAATTTTCTTCCACCAGCAGTGGACATCTTTGAACGAAAACCATGTTTTCGTGCTCTCTTAATATTTGACGGTGAATATGTTCTTTTCATAAATAGGTTATGTTATTATTAAAATTTCGATCTTTATATTAATTATATGTATAAATAACAATAGTAGAATATTATAAATAACTTAATAATCATGGAAAAAACCAAAAAAATCAAAATAATTATAGGTCTATTTTATCTTATATTGCTATCTATGTTTCTATTTATCTTTTTTGAAAAATTTAGCATCGATGAATTAACAAGCTATAAATTTATAAAAGAAAATAGAGAGTATTTTTCTAGTCTAAGGGAAACTAATTTAATTGTTTTTTCTCTTATATTTATTATTTCATCAGTATTTTTTATTTTTATGCTAGGATTTGGAAGTCCAATTGCTTTACTTGGTGGGTTTGTTTTTGGAAAATGGATTGGTATTTTGATTGTTGCCACAGGATTATCTTTAGGGTCAACATTACTTTATATTTTTGCAAATTATTTTTTAAAAGATTTAATAAAAGAGAAGTTTTTATATAAATTTAAAAATTTAGAGTCTAAATTTAAGAAAAATGAATTAGCTTACTTTATCTTTTTTAGGTTTGTAGGTTTAGTACCATTTCAGATTGCCAATTTAATACCAACTCTTTTTAATGTTGGTATAAAAAATTATTTTTTAGGAACATTTTTAGGAATATTGCCATCACTTTTTGTAATTGTTTCATTGGGCAGTGGAATTGAATCAATTATAGAACAAAACGAAACAGCGCCTTCATTTTTTGATTTATTATCCTCATCTGAAATTTATATTCCAATATTAGGTTTTATTTTAATTCTTGTAACAGTTTTTTTTTGTAAAAAAAAATTTACTTAACTATCTCTAAATTAATTTTTTAAGATATGATTTATTTTATTAGATATAAAATTAATCTCTTCATTTGTAATATCTAAACTTGCTGGAACGTATAGTCCATACTTTGATAAGAATTCAGAGTTGGGATATTTTTGTTTTTTAAATAAACCAAGGTCTAGTAAAGCTTTTTGTTTACTCATTGGCCAAAAAAAAGGTCTAGTTTGTATTCCAAATTTAAGTAATCTTTTTGCTAATTCTTTTGCATCTATTTTTAGTTTTTTATTTTTTATAACAATTCCAACTACCCAATAAATATTTTTAGCAAACGAGCAACTAGGTTTTAAAATTTGTATATGGGAATTTTTAAATAGATTTGAATAATATTTTTTACCTATTTGTTCTTTTTTTTTTACGATTTCTTTAATTCTTTTTAGTTGGCTAAGTCCTAATGTTGCTTGAATATTAGACAATCTATAGTTCCAACCAATATCGTCATGATTAAATCTATTTTCTGTTCCGAAACATAAATTTCTTAGACTTTTACATTTTTCATTTATGTTTTTGTTATTCGTTGATATCATTCCTCCTTCACCAGTCGTAATTTGTTTATTTGCGTAAAAACTAAATGTGCTAATATCCCCAAAGCTACCACACATTTTTTTTTTATATTTTTGACCAATTACTTCAGCGGCATCTTCAATCAAGAAAATTTTATTTTTTTTGCAAATTTTAATTATTTTTTCAATATCTAATGGAAAATTATAGATATGGGTTGCAATTATAGCTTTTGTTTTTCTAGTAATTTTTTTTTTTATGTCAGAAATTTTCATGTTCCAATTTTCTAAATCACAATCAATCAAAACAGGCTTTGCATTTTGTTTTATTACCGCTAATGCATTCGATATGATGGTAAAGTTAGGTATTATTACTTCATCATTCTTTTTAATACCCAAAGCTTTAATTGCTATTTCTAGGGCTGCAGTTCCATTAGATACAGAAGTTGAAAATTTTCTAGTAACTAACTTTGAAAATTTTTGTTCAAATTGTTTTACCTCTGGACCTTCTGATGATATCCATCCTTTTTTTAATACTTTATAAACATTGTCACAGTCTATTTTTTTTATTAAAGGTTTACTAACAGGTATAAATTTTTTAGATCTTAAGCTTAATTTTTTTTTCATCAATTTCATTGAATTTAATTTTATCTTTTTCCACACTATAAGGACCTTGCTTAACCTCAATCATCTCAACTTTCTTTAATACCTTAAATCCATGTCCACCATGAATAAGCATAATAATATCTTTTTCTTTAATGATTTTGCTAAATAGATATTTTTGTTTTTGATCATAAAAATCTACTCTTAGCGTCCCTTTAAATATTATTATTACTTCTGTTGTGTAAAAAATTTTAGTAGCCCTTTTTTTGTGCTTGTGAGGTTTGATGATGTGTCCTTTATCATGCTTCATGTATCCAAATTGTTGGTTGGTATCTTCGGGCGTAAAAAAATTAATACCATTTTTCTTTCTAAATTCACTTCTTACAATTAGTGCATAAAGTTTTTTTTTATTATAAATTTTTTCAATCATAAATTTTATTTAATATATTTCTTTAATTCACTATCCATCATAATCTTAATTAACTCATTTAAGTTAGTTTTACATTTATAGTTAAATATTTTTTTTGCTTTTTGATTATTACCCATAAGAGAACTTGTTTTGGCTAATCTTAAAAGTTTTTTGTCAATTTTAATAAATTTTTTATAGTCAAGGTCAACATATTCAAAACATTTTTTTACAAAATGCTCAACTGAATGTGTTTTACCTGAGGCTATAATAAAAAATTCTGGTTTTTTTAATTGCATTATTTTCCAAGATGCATCAACATAATCTTTTGCATAACCCCAGTCAATTTTTGCACTTAGATCCCCAAGGTAAAGGATTTTTTTTTTACTATTATAAATTTCACAAACACCATTTACAATTTTTTGAGTAACATAATCTTTTCCTCTTCTAGGAGATTCATGATTGTAAAAAATAGCTCCACAATTGTGCATATTAAATATTCTGTTGTACATCTCACAAGCGTTTAAAGCCGTAACTTTTCCTAAAGCATAAATACTATTTGGATTAACTCGTGTCATTTCATTTTGTTTTTTTTCTTTCGTTACCCCAAAAATATTAGATGAAATTGGTTGGAAATATTTAATTTTTTTTGTTTTTAACAATTCCAGAATTTCAATTACAGCTAATGCCGTAACCTGGAAAGAATATGAGGGAATATTAAAACTCCATGAAACATGATCCTGGTCTGCAAAATTATATACTTCTGACGGATTAATAGAGTTAATTAGATTACTTATTGAACCAATATCGAGTAAATCACCCCTATGAAGAAATAGTTTTTTATTTATAATTTTATTATTATTTATTAAATGATTTAGATTTTTGGTATTTCCTGTCGCAGATTTACGTATCAGACCATGTACTTGATAATTTTTTTTTAACAAAAGTTCGACCATATAAGAACCATCTTGCCCAGTTGAACCTAATACTAAAGCTTTTTTTTTCATTTAATAATTTTCAATTTTGGATAAGGAAGCAAAAATTTGCCACCTTTCTTAAGCCAATTTTTTTCCCTGTTTAAAAACTCATTTATAAAGCCATAAGGCATTACAAAAAAATAATCTGGGTTGAGTTTTCTAGCATTTTTCTCTGATATTATTTTAACACCTGAACCAACTGTGTATTTTCCCCATTTTTCTTTGTTTCTTTCTGCGGCAAATGGAATTTCTTTATTGGTCAATCCGTAATATTGCAAGAGGGTATTTCCTTTTGTTGAAGCACCATAAATAAAAATTTTTTTTTTGTGTTTAATGTTTTTTTTAATAAATTTTAGGGTCATTTTTTTATTTTTTTTTACTCTATTTATAAATTTAAGTATATCATTGTAGCCTGTCTGTTCTTTGAATTTGATTGATTTTTTAATATTTTTTTTACAGTATATTCTGTAGGAACCACCATTAATTTTATTTTCACTCATTTTAAAGATTTTTAATCCATTTTTTTCAAATAAATATTTAAGTGAATTATATGAATAATATTCAAGATGTTCATGGCAAATGTTACCTAAATCATTTGTTTTAAACATAGAATGAGAACACATTAGCTGTGCAACAAATATGCCGTCATCATCTAATGCGTCTGCCGCATGTTTAATAAATTCAGAAGGATCTTCTAAATCATAAAACATACCTATAGCAGAAACTACTTTTAGTTTTTGATATTTTGTTGGAATTTTTTTCATATGTTTTGTGTGCCAGAAATCATTAATAATATAATCACAATTTTTAGTAAGTTCACTTTTCAAATTATTTGCTGGTTCACATCCAATTGTAATTATCTTATCTTTTTTAAAATATTTTAATAAAGTTCCATCATTGGCTCCAATATCCAAAATAACATCACCAGATTTAATTTTGCAATTTTTTTTTATATCCTGGTAAAGTTCTTTTAACCCATCTCGCATTGTTTTGGTGATACCTGATTTATACCAATAAAACTTTTTATACATTATCTCTTGTGGCGCAGAATGTTCTAATTGGAGTAGTTGACAATTTTTACAATAAACAAGATTTAATGGTACCTTTACACCTTTTTTAATATTTTTTTTATTTACAAAATTACTAACAAACGCATTACCAAAATTGTGTATTTGTTTAAGTTTAGAGTTGTGACACAGTCTACATTTTTTAATTTTTATTGTTTTAGGTATTTTCATATAAAATTGATTTGTAATAATCTATTACTACCAATTATATGTTATTTAAAGCTATTTAAAACAACCAGAAATAGTATTTATAAAATAAAGATTTATTGAAGCTAAAAAATGCCATTATTTTTTCATAACTTGAAAATTAAACTATTAAGAAGTAAAAATAGTATTTTAAAATCAGAATAAAATTATGGGTATTCATTACGATTATAAGTCAACAAGAGGCAATAAAGCTATGGAGAAGCAGGCAAAAAAAGAAAAAAAGCTTGCTGAAAGAAAAGCTAAAAGAGAATCTAAAGAAGGCGGTAAAAACCATGAAGTAGAAATAAAGCCCGATGTTAAGAAGCCAATAACTTTAGAAGATTTAACTAATCCTGATAAAAAATAAATGAATAAAACTCAAAAAATTAACAGATTAGAGACGGCACTAAAAAAAAATATTAAGAAAAGAAAAACTTTTCAAAAAAAATCAAAAAAAAAATATAAGTAGATGTCAATACTTTCTGATAAATGGATTAAGAAAATGGCATTAGATCATAATATGATTTCTCCATTTCAGGATAAACAAGTAAGAGAAGGCAATATATCTTATGGATTAAGCTCATTTGGTTATGACGCAAGAGTAGGAGATGAATTTAAAATATTTTATAATGTAGAATCATCAATTGTAGATCCAAAAAAATTTACCTCTAATAACTTTATTACAAAAAAAACTTCAGACTATATAGTTATTCCACCAAATTCTTTTGCTTTAGCGACAACTATAGAAAAATTTAAAATACCTAGAGATGTTATGTGCATTGTAGTTGGAAAATCTACGTATGCACGATGTGGTATAATTGTTAACGTAACTCCAATTGAATCAGAGTTTGAGGGAACTGTTACACTTGAATTTTCAAATACAACACCACTTCCTGCAAAAATATATGCTAATGAAGGTGTTGCACAGTTTTTATTTTTAAAAGGAAATGAAGAACCAGAAGTATCTTATGCAGATCGTAAAGGAAAATATATGGGACAATCAGGAGTAACTTTACCGAAAGTATAGTTATGGAAAAATTAGAAATCTTTGGAGCTAATAAGCTTAAAGGTTACGTTAAAATTTCAGGTTCAAAAAATGCATCTCTACCAATATTAGCAGCCACATTATTATCAGAAAAAAAAATATATTTAAGAAATGTTCCAAAAGTTAAAGACATTCAAACAATGCTTTCTCTTTTAAGTTCTTTAGGGTCAAAAATTAAAATAAACAAAAAAAAAAGTTCATTAGAAATAAATAATTCTAAAATTTATAAAACTTTGGCACCATATAGTTTGGTAAAAACAATGAGAGCTGGCATACTCGTGTTGGGCCCATTGCTTGCAAGGTTTAATAAAGTTACTGCAAGTTTTCCAGGAGGGTGTTTAATTGGATCTAGACCGATCGATATCCATCTTAAAGCACTAGCAAAACTTGGTGTACATTATAAAATTATTAAGGGTTATGTCCATGCCACTGCTCCAAATGGTTTAATTGGAGCCAAGATAAATTTCACAAAAGTTTCGGTGGGTGCTACAGAAAATTTAATTATAGCATCATCTATGGCTAAGGGAGAAACAATTTTATCTAATTGTGCAATTGAACCAGAAATTAAAGATTTAATAATTTTTTTAAACAAAATGGGATGTAAAATAAACTGGATTGGAAGAAGAAAAATAAGAATTTTAGGAGTTAAAAGTTTTAAAAAAGTAAAACACTCAATAATGTTTGATCGCATTGAAGCGGGGACGATGTTGATAGCAGGTGCATTAAATGAAGGAAACTTAAATATTGGAAATATTGATCATAAGGTAATTAGTACTGAAATAAATATTTTAAAAAAAATTGGTGTAAAAATTAAAACACTAAATAATCAAGTCAATGTAAGAGGTGTTAAAGAAATTAAAAGTATTAATATTTCTACAGCACCTTACCCTGGATTTCCGACAGATTTACAAGCACAAATTATGGTATTATTATGTAAAGCAAATAAAAATTCAACTATTAGAGAAAAAATTTTTGAAAATAGATTTATGCATGTACCAGAACTTAACCGTATGGGAGCAAAAATTAAAATAGATGGAAACCGAGCAATTATACAAGGAAACATTAATTTTGAAGGATCTGAAATTATAGCTAGTGATTTAAGAGCATCTGTTTCCTTAGTTTTAGCAGCTCTTACTGCACAAGGAAAATCAACGATTCATCGCATTTATCATTTAGATCGCGGTTATGAAAAAATTGAAAAAAAATTGAAAAAAATTGGAGCTAAAATTAAAAGAATTCCCTGAGTTATGAATAAAAATTATTTAACAAAAATTATTGCTCGTGATAATGAAGGTTTACAAATGATATCAGCTTGCTGCTCATCAGCAAAAGTAAAAATTTCAGGAATAAAATATTTACCTAAAAATAAGATTTTATTATTAAATTTAGAGAGATTTAAAAAAGAAGCAAAGATTAAAAATATTAAAGTAAACAGTATTTGCAAATTTGAATTTATAGATAAAGTTAGGTCGAAAAATATTAACCAAAATAGCAGCAATTTAGTACTTACCTTAATAGGTATTGATATTATAAAAAAAAACGAGAATTTTGAGATAAACTTAATTTTTTCTGATAATGCTTATATAATTTTATCCACTGAAATAATTGAAGCTACATTAGAGGATCAAAACCAAGATATATAAATGATTAAAATATTAGATAGCACTAAAAATAATTTTAACTTTTTGCTTGACCGACTTTTATTAAAAAGAAAAAATAAAATATTTTTTAATTCAGAAGGTGTTATTAAAATTATTAAGGATGTAAAAAAAAATGGTGATAAAGCTATTTTAAAGTACGAAAAAAAATTTAGTAATAATAGCATAATTATTCCACATCCCACAAATATTAAAAAAGCTATTTTAAAACTTGACTCAAAAGTTAAAAATTCAATTGATCTAGCATATAGTAGAATTTATAAATTTCATTCAATGCAAAAATTTAAAGATATTTCGTATACCGATAATTTAAAAAATAAATTAGAATATAAATATAAACCAATTGATTCAGTTGGGATTTATGTTCCTGGATCCGATGTATCATATCCTTCAAGTGTTTTAATGAATGCAATCCCAGCTTTAATTGCAGGTGTAAAGAGAATTGTTTTGATTAATCCAGGAAAAAATGGAAATCAAAATCCTGCAGTCTTATATGCTGCTAAAAAATGTAAAATTTCAGAAATATATTCAATTGGTGGGCCAGCAGCAATTTCTGCAATTACCTATGGAACCAAAAAAGTAAAAAAAGTTTCTAAAATTGTGGGACCTGGTTCTGCGCTAGTAGCTTCTGCTAAAAAAGAAGTTTTTGGTGATATAGGAATTGAAAGCATGGTTGCAGGTCCATCGGAATTAACAATTGTTTGTGATAAGTTCTCAAATCCAGAATGGATTGCAAGCGACCTTGTTGGACAAGCAGAACATGACGAGCTTGTTCAGTGTATATTGATTTCAAAGAATAAGGATTTTATTAATAAAGTTCAATCTTTTATTGAATATCAATTAAAAGAATTACCTAGAGCAGCAATCGCAAAAAAAAGCTTATCATTACATGGTATATTTATTCATATGACTTCTGAAAAAAAAATAATAGATACTATAAATAAAATTAGTCCGGAGCATTTGGAGCTTAATATAAAAAATTATAAAAAAATTGTTAATAAGGTTTCAGCAGGATCGATTAGTTTGGGAAAATATGCAGTGACCGCTATGACAGACTATCATGTGGGTGTAAATCATACACTACCTACTAATTCTTCAGCAAAATATGCTAGTGGACTAAGTGTTAACGATTTTATTAAAAGAATTTCAGTAGTAACTTTATCAAAAAAAGGTATTGAAAAACTTGGTCCATCTGTTATTTGTCTTTCAGATTTTGAAGAATTGTATGGTCATTCTAAATCTGTTAAATTAAGAATTAATAACTAAGGTAAAATAAATTTGTCAAAACAAGATTTGTTAGAATTTAAGGGTAAAGTCATGGATTTACTTCCAAATGCTATGTTTAGGGTAAAGTTAGAAAATGAGCACATTGTTACGGCCCATGCAGCTGGAAAGTTAAGAAAAAATAGAATTAGAGTTTTACAAGGCGATAATGTTACGGTTCAAGTTACACCTTATGATTTGACAAAAGGAAGAATTATTTTTAGGTTCTAACCTATGGTCCTGTAGCTCAGTTGGTAGAGCATCGGATTGAAAATCCGTGTGTCGGTGGTTCGAGTCCACCCGGGACCACCAC
>Ga0114997_10003573_pt1 | contig 12187 bp, 11 predicted proteins | sample ArcticOcean_MG_C_2_FD_87045 | JGI IMG/M metagenome (GOLD analysis project Ga0114997, IMG submission 87045) | Marine microbial communities from western Arctic Ocean - ArcticOcean_MG_CB4_136 | ecosystem: Environmental > Aquatic > Marine > Oceanic | place: Arctic Ocean: Canada Basin | collected... | reverse complement strand
TGCCAGATAGCTCATCGGACCATGAACCAATGCTGCCCTTGCGAATTACATGCATGACTTCGCGAGCATCGATAGCCGCTTTTCTTGCCACGTAATACAACCTCCTCTTCCCGAACTAATTATTCCCCTTGAAGCCAGATAGCGGAATATCGCAACGATGCTTTTGCCTACCTTCACACTATTACGGCAAATGTCCTACTATTCCAATAATTTGCATCCCTACAAAATATCTGTGAAAAATCTATATTTCCTCCAAGTCATTGCCCGACCCTCTAAATATGATATCCAACTCAGGGCAGTAATGGAGGGTGACAACTTGAAAGTAGAAAAATTATTTTCTTTATCGCCCTTGCTTCCTCTGTTGGTTTTGACATCAATTTCATTTGTAATTCGATTGTGGGGGATAGGAGATGCCCCATTTTGGATAAATGAGGCCGACAACTCGAGACAGCTCCTTTTCGACACACCTAGAGATAAAATTGCCTGGACTGTTGCCGGCGCTGGACTATATCTTGGAGATGTTATAATTAGGGAATTAGTACTTTTTTTCATCCCTCATGAAATCCTCCACAATGGAGAGGCCGGATTGCGAATCCCTTCCGCATTTGCTTGCTCAATAAGCATCCCCCTTGTATATAAATTAGCTTCTAGATTTTGTGAAAGTGATATGTCATGGATAGTTACCTTATCATGGGCATTCAATCCCTTTGCAATAGATTGGAGTCAAGATGTATCCACCTATGGGATGTGGCCAATTTGGGCAACCTTTCTCCTTCTTGCAACGTTCCGTTTCACTTCCTCAATAAAAAGAAATGAACTCACACTACTCGATTGGATACTGTTTCACTCGGCCATGATCGGGGTAATTACTAGCAATCTTTTCATATTGATGATTTCAGCCGCTCTTTTCCCTCACGTAGTTTCAACAATTATTCTCCAATATCAAGAAAGAAAAGAGAGATTAAGAATACTATTATGCGCCTATGGGCCTCATTTTGTCCCGGGCCTGATTTTCACATATACTACTATAAAACCAGTTTTTGATCCATCGATTCATGACAATTCTTGGATGTCTTCTGCAAATTGGAATACTCCCCTAGAGTTGATGCTAATATTATTCCCCAATCCAGAATCCATAGGTGCTTCAGTAATTGCCATCCTGCTAATAATTGGAATGTTGAAGAATCTCCATCGAATTGGAAGAACTTCTCCAATTTTGATATTACAGAATGAATACTCTGCCCTATTCCTAGCTGGAACTCTGCAGTTATTCTGCTTCTTATTCCTGCAACTATTGGATTCTCCATCATGGGCTACTCGATATATGCTCCATCTGATACCAATTTGGCTAATTTTGATAGCTGCCTGCATTTCTCCAATTGACCCAATATCCTCCGCCGAAGGGAAAGTCAATTACTACTCATTCAGTAATCTTGGAAAGGCAGTCATTCTAATTCTGACAGTTCTAACTATTTTCTCATTGGGGCCAGCGACCGACATGGGAGGGCAGGACACAAGAGGGGCATGGGAACTGGTATCCGAGGATTATGATGAAATAGAGATTCAGGTAATACTTACTCAACCTTCAGAGTACTTTTACATATTTTATCTAGAAATATTTGAACTGGAACCCGACGTTTTTGAGGGTAGTTGGTATGACTTTACTGATGATGAATTGGTCGAATTAATTCCTTTGGAGACGGACTCAGTACATCGAATTAGACTGGAGGGACATAATGACATTAATCTTGCAAATTTCTTAGCCGAAGATTATTTTCTAGCTAGGGAGTCCTCCTCAAAAGGCATGGTAGTTGAGCACTGGGTCAGGATTAATGGGTGAGCCGAATGTTTCCAAATAAGCCCTTGATTTTCTCGAATTCAGTATCCTTTGGGTTGTTTTCATATTGGGTTTTCTGGCTATCATTTGATGGAAAATTGGTTTTTTCTGCCCCACTGATCATAGGCCTCATTGGAGTACTAATTTCATTAATTTCTCTGTATAGGGCAAATAGAATTTTCGACACCGCCGAGTCTCTGGCATTATCCGGATTAATTTCTAGTGGTATCACCTTTGTCTTCTGGTTAGTAATTTTTGGAAGGCACCCTTACATGAAGGAGTTAGTCCCAATTATCCTCATTCTTCTTTCTTTGATTCTTGCCTTTAGGGCCGTCCGTAAGTCAGAAAATATCACTTTGTCAAAATCGGTTATTTTATGTGAGTCAGCAATTGGTTTTACTTTTGGCTTGTGGTTCGGTAGAGAATTCGAGGGACATACTAGAATCCTTCTGACTATTGTGCTTATCCTAGCAATTATCTCAAGATTGATACTAATATGGGCGATAGATAAATTGGGCCCTCCTTCTTTAGGGATACGAAGAAGAATCTCATTGTTCCTCTTATCGATCTCATTAGGACTTATGGCTTTCAAGTATGACATAGAAAATAGGCCGCCATGGTCTAACGAAGTAGTCTATGATTTGCATTTAGCTTCAAGAAACCTGCTCCCAATCGTACTCTCATGGCTTTTATCTACCTCGATAGTTCTATGGTTTATTCCTAAACTCGAAAATAAGCCTCTTTAGGGAGAAATAATCTGTAGTCCTGGATAAAAGAATCGATAACCCTAGAGTACTAGGGCTCAATCTCCATTGATGTAACCGATGAAGAAAAAATTACCCATAATGACGTTCCAACCAATTCAGATAATCTCCAGTTCTGACCGACTTGACCCACCCGGGGTTACTGGCATACCAATCAATGGTCTCTCTGATGCCTTGCTCCCAGAGAATTTCCGGTTCCCAATCAAGAACAATCTTGGCCTTTTCAAAGCCCATAGCATACCTTCTATCGTGTCCAGGTCGATCGGAAACATACTCAATTTGCTTTTCATTGGCTCCAGTCATACTGATTATTTCTGAGACAATATCTATGTTTGCTCTCTCATCATTAGCCCCGAAATTAATCACTTCGCCAGATTTTATCGCCCCTCTTTCGAGACCAAAAAGAGCCGAAAGAAGTCCCCTAGCATGGTCAGAAACGTGAATCCAATCTCTAATTTGCATCCCATCTCCATAGATTGGCAATTTCTTGCCCTCAATGGCATTTAATGTCATCAGTGGAACTAGCTTCTCTGGAAATTGATTGGGCCCATAGTTATTAGAACACCTAGTAATTAATGCATTTATTCCGAAGGTATTGGAAAAAGACTGAACAAGCATGTCTGAAGCAGCCTTGGTGGCTGCATAGGGATTCATTGGAGATAGCGGAGTATCCTCAGTAAACGGCGGGTCTTTTGGACCGAGACTTCCATAGACTTCATCAGTAGAAACATGTACCATCGCTATTTCTCTACCCAATTTATTTACATCTCTGACGGCTTCCAGAATCACCCTTGTACCGTCAATATTTGACCTGATGAAAGGCTCAACAGAATCAATCGATCTATCAACATGGCTTTCAGCCGCTAGATGAATAATTTGCGAAATTTCTTCTTCAACCAGTATTTTATTGACTAATTCAGAATCATTTATAGAGCCATGAATAAATCTGTATCTGTCGTCATCTACGTCAGATAGATTATCGGGGTTGCCCGAGTATGTTAGGCTGTCTAGATTCACAACTTTTTGGAATGAAGTGGATCTTAGTGACTCCCTTACTGTATGACTTCCAATGAAGCCACAACCGCCGGTAATTAGGAGGTTCACTCTTCTGCCTCCGGATCAAGCCATCTTCCCATTCCCCAAGATTTCATTAGGTTAGATGTTTCTAAAAGTGCATCAATTTCACCACAGTCCGCCCAGTGACAATCGAACTTGATGCCTCTGGCTAATTTTTTCTCCATGAAAAATCTGTTAATGTCAGTGATTTCCAATTCTCCTCTGTCGGAATAACCAACAACATCGATGCTGTGTTCGATTAGATCGAAAACCTTGGAACTATAGAGGTAAAGTCCGGTAATTGCTAAATTAGAATCCGGCCTCTTTGGTTTTTCTTCCATGCCAAGGATTGACCCATCATCATCGAGCCAAGCAATCCCGAATGACTCAGGGTTTTCTACGTCTTTCAAGAATAGGTAGCACTCGTTTTCATGATCTAAAACGAACTCTTCAGCGTATTTTTTCATAGAGTTTTGGAATACGTTATCACCAAGAATTACAGCGACATTATGACCTCCAACGAAATCTTTGGTCAAACGCAGTGCTTCGGCAATCCCTCCGGCCTGTTCTTGGTAAGCATACCTAATATCAAGACCATATCTATGACCATCACCGAGCAGGTGAAAGAATGAATTTCCAGAGTGCCCCCCCAGTACAATCATAATTTCAGTAATTCCCATTCTCTTTAGTGTGGCAACCGATTTACATATCATCGGCTCGTCGTAAACCGGCAATAAGTGCTTGTTGATCGAAGTTGTAAGGGGCATCAGTCGCGACCCCAAGCCGCCTGCAAGGACTACCCCTCTGATGACGTTCATACCCTCCGCAGTTATGGTTGACTTTTCTCTCTTACTGTGGAAATACTTCTTAATTTCATGCTGTAGCCATTGGAGCCCAAATTCCTTACCGTCAGAAACGATACACTGGTGTAAGCATCAAGCTGTCAAAGAATGGGATTTAGATCACTTTAAATGGGTTCAAATTATTTAAACAAATGCCTCTTCATTTAGAGTTAGGATATTTTCAAAACCGGGAATAATAGCCCCGAACTTTCAATAAAAATATAGAAATAGCATTGGCGGACCTCTGGAGGGTTGATGTTGTGGTCACGATTGAAGAATTAGATAGACTACCCCCTGGTGAGAAATGGAGATTCCCAAGGTCTGAGATTGAATGATGGAAAAGTCAGGCTGATGATTTCAATTGGGCGGACCATCAACATGGGCTTCGGGCATTCGTAGTCTAGCTCCATTGAATATCTCTTCGAGTAAAGTAGATTGGTCTATAACCCAACTTAGCCCATCCTTCGAAATTAAATCATCGAACATGATGTCGAAGTGATTTGCTGGTTCTATTACAAATTCCTCCGATTGATTTTTGCTATCAAAAATCTCTATTGTCGTAGATTGGGTTGGAGCCTTGGAGAATATCAATTTCGAAACTAAATTCCCCTTAGATCCGAAAATCTCTACTTTATTGGTATATGTCAGGCCAAAGCCCCATTGCAGATTAGAAATCATGCCATTTTTTGCCTTCATTGTGCAATAACCAGATGTATCCACCAAATAGCCATCATCGTAGATTAATAGGGAATCTTGAATCGACTGATCGCCACCAAAGGCAGCGTGGCAAAATGCTAGTGGATAGCACCCGACGTCAAATAAGGCTCCTCCTCCTGAATTTGGATCATATCGGTTGTTTGTTCTGGGAAGATGAGGAATGGTAAACGAAACATTGCAGAATTTGATATCACCTAATTTTCCTGAGTTGAGTAATTGAATTATCTTTTGGAATTGCGGGTGGAACTTAAACATGAACAACTCATTTACTCTGAGGTTTTTCTCTTTCGAGAGAGTCGGAAATAAATTCCTCTCCTCTGAGTTCAGGAAAAGGGATTTTTCTGAAAATAAATGCTTTCCGTGCTTCAGAATGGAGATTCCCTGAGGGACATGTAACTTAGAGGGGGTTGCCAATATGATTCCCTCAATTTCTTCAGAAGACAATAGATCTTGGCTACTTCTAAATTTGAATAAATCGTATTCTTCACTAATTTCCTTGAGGGTTTCTTCATTCCTAGAAAAGCAACCAAATAGTTTCATCTTTGAATTTTCTCTAGTCAGGGAGGGAATCAGATATCGTCTTGCATGAGATCCGATGCCCCAAATAGCTACTTTCAATTTCATACCCCCTCACAAATGAGAAATTATTCCCCTAATATGCGGATTAATCCAAGCGTCTTCCTTTAGTAATTCCTTAATCTGCCACATGGAAAGCCAAATAAAACTATCAGGGACCTCAATAATTCTATCTTCTGATATTTCTATAATCATGCCGCGGTTTCTTTTCAAATGCAATCTACCTCCATCTTCAGATAGCCAGTTATCATACAATACATTTGCTTCATTATCTATTGGAAATTCAAAGAATTCAGAAAAAAGTGGTTTTCTTCCCTTATGTGCTCTTTTAAGATTTGAAAATGTTGCTTGTAAAGTAGGAGAGAGCTGCACCTTAGAGTAATTTCCAGGCTCTGCTTTAGCCTCTATCAGATAATGAGGAATTCCTGAGAATCTTTGCTTTATAATCCCCAATAACCCTCCATCAAAGCCGATCTGTGCCAATATTGGTTGATCCCAGCCTCCTGAACCTACTTCTCTACTGTCCGTAATAACTCTAATACCATGTAATCTAAAAAATTCTCCTGATTCATGAGAATAATTTCCAGTATTTAAATCATTAATCCAGCCCTTACATGAATTTAATGGAATTTCAGTTATTTCCATTTTACAATTATTCCTCATTTCATTAAACCATTTTTTTACATACTCTAAGTCATGGTGGACATTCCAATCTCTCGAACATTCAACATAATGTTCGAGCCTAGAGCCCATATTTTTTGAGGAGAATATTTTTTTTAATTCTTTTAAAGTGGCATAAAATTGCGTATTATTTGGCATCATAAATCCTCTTTAAGATATTTCTTTATTACGTCACAAACACGGTCGACATCATCAACAGACATATCGGAATGGAGGGGTAATCTCAAGATACATGGCGCGACCTTATCCGTAATTGGTAAATCACCAAATTTCCACCCTAAAGACACACCCATAGGAGAGCTATGTAATGGGACATAACCGATATAGGCATGAATATAATTTTCCAAAAGACCTTCGCGAACTTTATCTGCCAGGTTTGGAGAATTGAAAATTACCACCATGGCATGGAAATTCCAAACCTCCGTATTTTCTCTTTCTTGGCGCCTTAATGATCCTGAATTTTCAAATTCAGATAGCCTTGAGTCATATGCATCACATAACTTCTTACGATAATTAATATTGTCATTCATTGATTTTAGTTGGGAAACTAAGAAAGACGCCTGTAATTCGGTCGGATAAAATGATGATCCATTATCTACCCAAGTATATTTATCCACTATTCCTTTAATCATTTTAGTACGATTTGTACCTCTTTCCCAAATATTCTCTGCCCTATCAAAAAGATCTTGTTGATTTATCAATAGAGCGCCTCCGAGGCCACAGTGTATATTCTTAGTTTCATGAAAGGACAAGGCCCCCAGAACGCCATGCGTGCCCAAAGGCTTTCCGAAAGATTCAGAGCCAAAACCTTGTGCATTATCTTCAATTAAGTAGATATCATTATCTTCACAGATATCAATAAAGTTAGATAAATCAGAAGATAATCCAGCATAATTTACGGGAATTATCGCTTTAGTGTTTGGTGTTATTTTCTCTAAAACGTCTGTCTTGTCAAGCATTAGAGTATGCTCATCGATATCGGCAAATATTACTTTTGCACCATTACGTAAGAAGGCTGATGCAGTAGATACGAAAGTGTAAGAGGGGACGATGACTTCATCATTAGGCCCGATGTCAAGTAACATTGCAGAGAGTTCCAAAGCGCCTGTACAGCTGTGAGTCAATAGAGTTGCAGGGGCTCGGGTCTTCTTAGAAATAATTGACTGCGCTTTCTTCGTAAAGGGACCATTTCCAGCGAAATTGCCGCTATCTAAAACCTGATTTAAATATTTTATTTCATCACCCGCAAGATATGGGACATGGAATGGTATTTTCTTCATAACGTAACCAAATATACTCTGTTCAAGAGGTTTGTGCAATCTAGTCCCTCAAAATATTCTTTTTATGCTTCAAACATTATTTCTCAGAATAGGGGGTAAATTTGGGGCAGAAGATTTTTTTTGTACCGGCATCATTACATTAATGAATTGACTTAATCGACTTCCTGAAACATATATCGGTCCTAAGTTTAACTCCTAAATTAAGACAAAATATCATAGAAAATAGCCGAATGGAATAAATTTTCGAACATAGGTAGAGATTATTAATGGCGAGAAGAAATTGATAATATCTGTTTAGTTACTCGGAACCTAGATTTATTCTCATTAGAAATAGATGCTTTTATCATCGAGAGGGAGGTATAATAACAACAATAAAAGAGTTGTTTAAATATGGTTTCTGGCAACGCTATGGATGATTTCAAAAGGCTTATTTCATAGGTGTTCTCTTGACTAAGGAAAGCAGTATTTTAGGGACCTTTCTGAATGATTGGGTTGTTAGGTTTGCAATACTTCTAGGACTTATTCTGAGAATTGAAGAGGCGTTTTATGAGGAAGTGGAGCCGGATGAGTTACATCAATGGTATCTTCCAATCAGTCCAGAACTTAGTTCAATATTTCCTGATCAGGTACAATCTTTGACACCGCATCCATCAGCGTCCTTTGTACTAATGTAGGCATGGGTAAAAATTTTTGGAGATTCTGTGCTAATCCTGAGAGTGCCTAATATTATTTTGGCATGTTAACGATAGCTATCTGTTGTTTATTAGCAAGGGATTGGTTTGGCGAACGGGCTGGGAGGCATACTGCAATAATGACTACAATAATATCATATTTCATCAAAATTAGTGTTCAAACCAGAATGTACTCGATGCTTATTTTTCTTTGTATAATACTTGTTTGGTTAGTAAATAAGAAAATCATGCACCGAAAAGGAAGTAGGCCGATAGACTATATCGGGCTTGTAACTGTTGCAATTTTGCTTTCACATACTCATTACTTTGGGGCAATGTTAGCTTTTGATACGATTTTTCTCGCAATGATTTACCGTAAAATCAGTCTGGGCTCACTTGTCTGTGATTTCTACTAGGTAATGCTTGCATTAGTCATTGATTTTCCCCTACATTCCGTATATGATGAACCATATGTCGGTCGGAGGTGTAGGATACATGGATCAATATATTCAGTGGGATTTACCTTTAGTATCGCTAAGTAGACAACTCAATGGGTCAATGGCAATATCAATACTTGTAATATTGTTCGTGATTGCATCTTTGGCCATAAACGGAGGAATTTTGTCAAAAGAGAAAAAGTTTGGATGGCATTGCATTGGCTTCTGGTGGCTCGGATGTTTTGCCTTGGCAGTGACGATATCCATTCTCGGTCCTAGGGCTGCTTCTCCGGCAAATCTTAGAATAAATATGCCAGCGACCATAATTGCTCTATCTGCTTGCACATCCATGTCCTATGATAAATTCAAGAGCGAAGATAACGATTTTACATTTTCTATTTCGATATTAATTTTAATTCCCCTACATTTGATATTCTTACATGGGATTCTAGAAAAAAGCAATCCTGAAATAGAAACATCATTTGATGAGGAGGGAGAAAAAGTACGGGGAGAAACTGTAGTTACATTGGCAAACTCCCATGGCCTATTATGGCAAGATGCAGCTGGGCAGTGCAGATTCTACGGCCAAATCGAGGCTAAAATCGTTGATTCGGTACTAATTTATCCCGGAGATGATTGATAAAATGATACCATATATCGTTTAAGTAAAGGTTCTGTTGTAATAGTATTAGAATTAGAAGAATGGCTTACCGAATATTCAGATGAAGAAAATGAAATGATCAACTCCATCGGAGAAGTAACCTGAGAAAAAAGTTTCAGACAGGTAAATTCAAGAATTATCATGATTCAATAAAGTAAATTTTTCCCATTATTAAATCTCAATCCTCATCAGAAATATTAATTATATCCCTTATTGCCCATCGGGGCTTACCTGAAGTTTCCGATATTATTCTACCAACATATTCTCCGATTAATCCTAAACCTACCATTAGCAATCCTCCGAATCCAAGAATTAAAAGTGCCAATGTATTAAAACCTGGAACTTTAGTACCATTAAATATATAGTTATAGAACAAGGCTATAGAGCACAGTATAGAAAAGCCGAAACATAGAATACCAACAACAGAGAATATTTTTAATGGCATAGTAGTCGCATAAAATATAATATCGAAAGTCGCATTAATCATTCTTGACAATGTGTATCCCGAACGCCCATGTTTTCGCTTATCATGCCTTACTTCGACATTTGATATCCTATTAGTGGTCGAGAGGATCAAAGAATGAATTACGGGCCTTTTAGTCGTATTTTTTAGTATAACATTTACAATATTTTTCCTTATTGCTACAAAAGATGTTAATGATATATTTCTTGGCTTACCATGAAATAAACTGAATATGCCTGAAACAAATCTCGATCCAAGATTCTTGTGTGCACTATGGTTTTTATCTTTAAATACGCCAAAAACTACGTCAGTGTTTGGGTCATTAGAAAGTCTGGTTATAAGTTTTGGAATCTCTTCAGGAGGATTTTGTAGATCATCATCAAGAATGACAGTAATATCTCCTAATGTGTATTTCAACCCGCACAAAGTAGCGCACCATTGACCAGTATTAAATAATAAGTTTATTCCTTTTATTTTATTATTTTTTTCTGACAATGAGTTAATTACGCCCCAAGTCAGACCCTCGTCTTCCGAATTGTCATTAACAAGTATTAATTCCCAATCATCAACATTAATCGATTTGAAGGTTTCTTCAATTCTAGATATTAATTCGGGAAGTGACTTAGATGAATTGTAACAAGGAATTACTATTGATATTTCTGGCATAGGTAACGGCCCCTCAGACATTGGTACGTCAGGATATTTGTATTATATACTTATTTCCATCATTAATTGAATAGATTGAATTTAAGTAAAACGCCATCGGTGTTTAAAAAAAATACTTCTTTGACTACCCCTATTTTAGAAAATATGTGATATATACTTTTTTATGATTAAAATAAAAGGCTCAAAAATTAATATTATGATATTTCATAGAACATTGAATTCTATTATCAAATTTCTTCATTAGAAATTTTTATGATATATTTGTGGCCATTAATTATGAAAAAAGCCGGATATCTTTCATTATCAACTACACGAAGGAGATTAAATTGAACTCTAATCGATGAATCTAAATCTAACTGGCTATCATTTGAAGTCCTGCGTTGATAGAATGATTCATCGCCTACTTGATTCATAGGAGGAATCTCAGAGTATTCGTCAATATATTTATTACATAATTTATTGACTAAATTACCTTGTATATTTTTTATTTCCTCATTTAATTCATGTCCGGCAAGAAGTATTGATTCTTTGATATAATATGGCCCAGCATCGACATCTCCGACCGCTTCAAATAATGTAAAAACTATTTCCGATTTGCCTTCAATAATTTGCCAAGCCAAAGGTGAGAAACCTTTTCCATGAGGTAAATCAGATGGATGGCATACGATATTATTTGAGTGAAGTTTGAGGTATTCCTCTGGTATAATCTTAGTACAAGAAAGAAGGAAGGCAACATTACCCTTTGTCAATAATTTATAAGAATGAATTAAATCAACATTATGGCCTTTTTCGGATAAAGAGGTTACCAAGTCAATTGCAAATGGAGCGTACCAACTTTTCAGATTATCAACTAGAATTTGGATATCAAGGGCTTTTTTCACAAGACAAGGTGGGAGTATCAAGTATTGAAATATTTGTATCAAATAATAATTTTATCATCAATAGACATAATAATAAATTACTATTAGATTAATGCGTGAGGAACAAGGGAAGCTCTGAAGGTAGAAAGGATAATAGTTTATTCAGATATATTGTTACTGGTTCTTTTGGAATCATAATTAGTTGGTTTTTTTATTCACTGATATATCAAATAAATCCATTACAAAATTATCGGGCCACCTCTTCTTGGTTTATAGGTTACAATTTAGCGGTAGTCCAACAACATTATTTACATATGAAATTTACTTTTCATGGCACCAAAAATTATTTTAAATCGCTATTAGGTGCCTATAAGGCCTATTCACTAGGATTAATTTTAAGTACAATTATCAATTTAATCTTAATTCAGATTTATCAACTAGATCATCAATTGGCGTGGCTTATCTCATCCGGATGTAGTTTTTTTGTTAATTATATTCTGCTCAGAAAAATGGCTTTTGAATAATGCATATATTAATTTGTGGCAATAATAGAATAGTTTATTTTATAACTTTTTTTACTTTGATATAACCAATGAATGGGATGTCCGGAGTAGTGCTAGTCGGAGTTCTTAACTCGGAATAAATCCTTGCTAAATCGCTCAGAGAAAGGATTATC
>Ga0114997_10003572_pt1 | contig 12187 bp, 7 predicted proteins | sample ArcticOcean_MG_C_2_FD_87045 | JGI IMG/M metagenome (GOLD analysis project Ga0114997, IMG submission 87045) | Marine microbial communities from western Arctic Ocean - ArcticOcean_MG_CB4_136 | ecosystem: Environmental > Aquatic > Marine > Oceanic | place: Arctic Ocean: Canada Basin | collected... | reverse complement strand
TCTTCTTCTTCTGGTCAATATTATGTGTATTTTTATGAGATCTCGCAACAACAACAAAAGTGGAACAAAAAAAACTCTCCATTATTATTCATCAATCATCATGCTTTCCGCGACGGCACGACGGAACTTCGCGAGGAGAAGAAGACGAGAGATTACGTTCAGCACAATACGAACAACGGTTTTATCTTCTTTTTCTTCCTCCTCTTCTTCTTTTTTAGAGATCGACAACAACAACAACAACAACGTCGAGAGCAGCAGCGGTAGGAGTAGGAGTAAAAAATCTAGTTGGAGGAGCACCTTTCGTACGAACGAAAGCAGCAGCAGTTCTAGCAGTTCTTCTTCTTCTTCTTCCGTTGTTGGAAGACCAGGAGCAGGAGGACGTTACGATCATCATCATCGTCGTCATCATCATCGGAGCCACTTTTTTTCAACGACAACAACAACAACAACTGCGAAGGAGGATTTGGAGGAGAAGAAGGCTGCTTTTGATGGGCTCAAGGCACAAATCGAGTCACAAATCCCGGAGGAAATAGCGCGCTTAAAAGCGTTGAAAACGAAATACGGGCACGAAAAAGTCGGCGAGGTGACCGTGAACATGGTCATGGGTGGTATGAGAGGGATCGTCGGGATGCTCTACGAGACCTCTCTGTTAGACGCGAACGACGGGATTCGTTTCAGAGGGTTGACTATTCCCGAGTTGCAAGAAAAGTTACCGGGGAAGCGAGATCGAGAGCCGATACCGGAGGCGCTTTTGTTCTTACTGTTGACGAATAAAGTCCCTACGGAGGGAGAGGTGGAAGCGTTGAGAGTTGATTTAATGGAAAGAGCGGAAAAGTTCGCGAAGGAATGCGCGATGAACGATGCTAATAAGAGTAAAAAAAATGTCTTTGACGCGTTGCGAGCGCTTCCGGAGGAGACGCACCCGATGACGCAACTCTCCGCGGCGTGTTTGGCCATGCAAAACGATTCAAAATTCTCGAAAATGTACGCCAGTGGGACGATGAAGAAAACGGAGTATTGGAAGTACATATACGAGGACGCTTTAGATCTGATCGCAAAGTTACCGGTCGTTGCGGCGTATATTTATAAAAGGTCGTGCGTGAAAGAAGCGGCGAGGAAATCGAGCGAGGTTCCAACCGTAGATGCGAGTTTGGATCTCGCCGCGAATTTCAGTCAAATGATGGGTTTCTCTTCCAACGAGTGTAAAGAGCTCATGCGTTTGTATTTAACCATTCATGCCGATCACGAAGGCGGAAACGTCTCCGCGCACGCCACTCACTTAGTCGGTTCGGCGTTGTCCGATCCGTACTTGAGTTTTTCAGCAGGTTTAAACGGTTTAGCCGGCCCGTTGCACGGCTTGGCGAACCAAGAAGTTTTAAAATGGTTGAAAGAGGCGCAAGTAGCGTTAAAAGGCGATTATTCCGCGGAAACTGTAAAAACGTTCGTGGAAAACACGTTAAAATCCGGTCGCGTCGTCCCGGGCTACGGCCACGCCGTCTTGCGACGAACCGATCCTCGCTACGAGTGTCAAAGAGAGTTCGCCTTAAAGCACATGCCGGACGACGAAATGTTCCAACTCGTCTCTCGCTTATACGAAATAGTTCCAGACGTTCTCAAAGCGACTGGAAAAGTCCAAAACCCGTGGCCGAACGTGGACGCGCACAGCGGCGTTTTGCTCCAACACTTTGGCATCAAAGAGGAGAACTTTTACACCGTCATGTTCGGCGTCTCGAGATCGATCGGGTGTTTGAGTCAGTTGATCCTCTCGAGAGCGCACGGGTACGCCATAGAGAGGCCAAAATCAGTCACCAGTAAATGGTTAGAGGAGAAGTTTCAATAATAATAATATATAAAGATGAAAATGTATCATCCGCATACGCGACCAAAACACTCGCGCGCAAAAAGCGAATTTGTTGTCACACACCTTTGAACTTTCACCAAAACGAACAGCCTCAAACAGTCAAAAGGAGATTTTGGAGGCAATTTTTTTCTATTTTCCCACACAAACAAAACTTGTGCAGCTGCATTCAGTAAAGAAATATGGCAGGTAAGTTGATGTCTCTCTTTTAATAATGTAGTCTCGTTTTGTTATTCGTCGATTCGATTGCATCGCGCGTCGTGCGAATCTCTCCTGCGCGATGGATGCAGAAAGTCGCGTCGGTGGTAAAACCTCGCGCGCGCATTTTACAACACTTGGGGTTAGCGGCCACAAAAAGAGGGAGAAAAAAAGAAAGAAATTGCCGAAACCGCCGAGGATAGACGACGATGCGAAGCTTTCACGGCGGGTGTTGATGGATAAATGGATGATGGTTTAGATGATATTCGTTTAACGATTGCGATTGCGGCGGTCGGGTATCTCTTTTGCCCCGTTTGTTGTTCGAAATTTCCTTTTCCTTCGTCGCGTAAAAAAAGCTCTGTACTCACCACAGCAATTTTCTTCCTTTCTGAATTTCCACAACAGGGTCCCAAGTGAAGACGTCCGATCTCCGATCGCAATCGAGAACTGAGCTCAAATCTGCTCTCGAGCAGCAAAAGCAGCAGTTGGCGAGCTTGAAAATCGCCAAGGTCACCGGCGGTGCGCCGAACAAGATTGCGCGCATCAAGTCCGTCCGATTAGCCATTGCTCGCATCTTGACGGTCATTCGTCAAAACCAGTTGAAATCGCTTAGAGAAGCTTACTCCGGCGCCAAGTACACGCCATTAGATCTTAGAGCGAAGAAAACGAGAGCCATTCGACGACGATTATCCCCGGCGGAAAAGAACGCCAAAACGGCCAAGCAAGCCAAGAAGGACGCGTACTACCCGAAGCGCAAGTATGCGTTGAAGGCGTAAGAGTGGAAACGCGTAAACGTATTCGTTTCGTTTGAACTTAACGAAGTATGTTTGTTTAGTCCTTTTTAGCAGAGAGAGAGAGAGAGAGGTTATTAGCTTTTGTTGTGAATACACGAACCGTTTGTGTATGTACGTAGTAGAATAATTATTATATGGTATGTGTATGTGACGCGAGCTCCTTTTCTTCCTTTTGAATTCGCCATTCTCTATAAGAAGATGGTGTTCTCGCCACCACCTAAACCGCCACCATTGGCTCCGCCTTCGTTCCCAGACGGCTATCATCTCAAGGCAGCGAAGACGACGACGACGATTCAGACGACAAAAAAGGAGAACAAGAAGAACGAGAAGAAGAGCGATGACGACGAGAGTGGGAGAAAAAATACGAACAACAACGGAGAAGAGACGAACGCGAACGAAACTGGAGGAGGAATTCGACGTAACGAACTGAACGCGACGACGATTCAGACGACGACGACGACGGTACTACTGGACGAAGAGACGATGCGATGGCGAAAGGAGAGGAAGAAGAACTATCCGAGATCAACGAATAAAACAGAAGAGGAAGCAGCCTCTGCGAAACGTAAACGAGAGGAAGAGTTGGAGCGAGTGTTGGAAGAGCAACGACGATTGGGCAGTTTCGAGGCGACGGTTTTGTTGAAAGAAGAAGAGAAGGAGCAGAAGAAGAACGAGAACGAGAACAACAGTAAGAACAAAAGTAGAACACCCCGAGGAGAACAACCGTGCAAATTTTGGACGAGGAAAGGTAAATGCAGGTACGGGGATAAGTGTTCGTTTTTGCACGAAGAAGCGAAACGAGGCGTCGGGAAGAGTAGTAAAAATGATACGAATACTAACGCAAAACGCCATAAATGCGGAGGAGGAGAGGTACCCTTGCTGAGAAGAATATTCAAAAACGATATAGATAGGGATAATTCGAGACTGTTGCAATCGATTCGATTCTTTGTGGAGAATATTGATGACTTGCGAAAGTACGCAGTCGCTCAAGAGAGAAGCGAAGAGTTGAACCGAGAGTACTTGAAGCGCTTAAAAATGTTCTCCTTCGTGGACGATCCCGTGAAACGAACGAAAAATAGCATAGTAAAGAAGCAAGTCATCGAGGAAGTAGAGGAGGAAATGCTTTCATCCGAGGAGGAAGAGGAAAAACAAGAAGAAGAAGAAGCGAAGGAAAATAAGCAATTAGACGTTGGAGGATTCTTCTCTTGTTACGACTCTGATAAATAGAACGTACAGAAAATTTTTTGTAAACTAATAAACGCGAGCGAGCAATAGACTACTACCTAGTATACGCTAAGACCACACCTCATCATCATCGCCTTGTTCTCTTCGTTGGTGGAGGACCTCCAGATCGCCCTCCACGCCCTCCGCGTCCACCTTGTTGTTGTTGGCCTCTTCCGCCGGCTTGTTGCTGTTGCGGCTGTTGTTGTGGCTGATTCATTGGTCTTCCTCCTCTTCCTCCCTGTGGAGGACCTCGAGAAGGAGGATAACGATCGCGAGATGCGGAACGTTGTTGCTGCTGCTGCTGCTGTTGCTGCTGCTGCTGCTGCTGGTGGTGTTGCTGTTGCTGTTGCTGTTGACGCATTTGTTGTTGCGGGTCGCGTCCCATTCTTTGCTGTGCTTGTTGCTGCGTTCTGCCACCACCTCGACCACCGCCATCAAATTTACCCATTTTATTTTGCTGTGGTTGCTGTCTTTGTTGCTGCTGCTGCTGTGGTTGCTGTGATTGCTGCTGAGCTCCTCTGCCGCCACGCCCACCTTGTTGACCTCTCGCCTCTTGCGCAGCCCTTCCTCTGCCGCCTCCAGAAGGCACACTAAGACGCTGCGGCGATCGCTTCCGCGCCGCTGGCTGTTGTTCCGTAACCTTTTCTTTTGCCTTCGCGGCGAGTTCGTCCGCGGCTTTCTTTTCTTCCTCTAATTTGTCCTTTTCTTGCTTCTCGAGCACCCATTTCGCGTGGGTTTCTTCGATGATTTTATCAATCTCTTCCTCTGTGAGTTCGTGATGCGACGATTTATCAACTTTTTCACCGTCGATCGTGTCCGGCATCTCAATGGGAACGTCGCGAAAGTCCACTGGATTGTGCGGTTTCCATCCTTTTGGAGGATCTAAACCCAAAATTTCCGGAACAATCGTCTCCAAATCGTTATTCTTCATCTTTCGAAAGGCGGCAAAGTTCCACTGTCGAATCAAACGAAACGCTTTCCAGCGATACATGGTGTCGTTCTTCGTTTTGTATTCCTCCTCAATCTGAGCCTCTGGATCCATCTCATCGTATACTACTTGCAAAAACTCGTTCATAAATTCTGATTTCGAATATCTGTTACGTTCAGGATCTGTCATCGCCGCTTCATAACTCGGATACAAATTCCATATTCTCTCCATTTCCGGATTGTTTTCGAATCGGACGTATCCTTCCGGATACTTTGCATTTTCGGCGTCTTCTTTTTCCTTTTCTTTTCGCTCGTATTCTTTCTGTTCAGCGACGACGTCGATTTCTTCTCTTTCAAAGGAAGGGCAGCCCATATCCACCCAAGTGTCGTAGTGTTCGGTGGAGTACATGGTCGCGACGAGAAATATTCGCAATTTCTTACCGTGCTCAGGAGACACGTCAGTTTTCTCGACGACATCCAAAACTTTCTCGAAACACTCCTTCGCAACTGGAACGATTTTCTCTCTCCATATCGTCATTTGCTCTTCCGAGAATCCAAATTTCGGCACATTCACTCGACGGCGCGGTCTGCCATCATCGACATCATCACCATTATTATCACCTTTGTCAACATCCATCGCGTCACCGTCGCTTTTTTTATCTCCCGTCTTTTTTAATTTTACACCCATAGCTTCCGCTTCCTCTCGCATGCGATCTTCCGTCTCTTGAATCGCGTCTATGATTATCCTACCTTTCGTTTGTTCTTCGTACATTTTCTTCATTCTTTCATCTCGCGCTACGACTTCCTTTGCGTGCTCTTTTTCCAAAGGGCTGTTGTCGTCGCCGAAATGAAAGAGCACAAAGTGCAAGAACATGGCGGCTTGGGCCAAGAAATTTCTCAAGAAGAAACCATCTCGCATTTGGAACGGAAACGCCCGAGCGGTTGAAATTCTTAACGTACCCGTGAGTGCAAGTTGCTCCAGAAGTTCCTCTCTGAGCATTTGCTTCTTAAACGGAGATATAGCTTTAATCTTTTCTAAAACGATATTTAAATTTTTCACGACTTTGCTCTGAAAATCGTCCACAGAAGAGACGTGCAGTTTACACGCCATGATCGGTTCACCGAACAACTCCATAGCCTCCCAAAATGCAAAGTATAACTGCGGAGAAATGATGGCATCGAACTCATCGCCGAAATCCTCGTTCGCTTCGCGGAAGACTTTCTCGACGGTTTTCAAATCATCCAGAGCAATTGCGTTCAATTTCTCTTCCTCATTTTCCTCATCGTCTTTTTGCGCTGGATTCTTTTTGTTGTTGTTGTTGTTGTTGTTGTTATTATTATTATTATTATTATTATTGTTCGTCTTCGAGACGCTTTTCTTTGACTGTTTGCTATTTTTACCATCTTTTGCTTTCTTTTTTGCAGCTTGATCGCATTCGTCTTCGGCGATGAAATCTATGCCCGCGGCAACGTGCGCGCTTTCGGCGAAGTCTTTGACTCCGTTCGACATTAACATACATTTCCCTCTAAATTCCGCGTGTAATATTTGCGACGATCGATTTAAAAGCTCGTCAAAAGACTTGAGCATGATGACTTGACACTCTTCACCGCAGTCGTATTTTTCGGGCCCGGTCTGGTTGTAAATTTCGCTCGCGCTTTTCATCTTTCGCAGTCCATTCTCGTCGAACTCTTTTTTAATGTCCATGATAACTATTAATCTGTCGTACACGTCCTTCTGAATGAGTTTCGTTTTACTTTTTACTCTCTTTTTTCCCGTTTTCTCTTCGGGATATTTTATGCCGTCTATATCGTGCGGATAGTAATCTCCATCTTCGTATCCTTGATTCCCCTTCGGTATAAAATTTTCGGAGAACAAGTATTTGTTCACGATATCCGAGCAATCTTCAACAGAACTCTGCGCGAAGACGTCTTCTATGAACCGAAACGGCAACAAACGAAGCTGCGTGTCTTCCAACTCCTCCGATTCTGCTATGAGCAAAAGAACCTCTAAGAATGCGCGATACGTCGACGACTTCGCATCGTTAATTTTGCTATTACTACTACTACTTTTTTTACTTTTGTCTTTCCCTTTGTCGTCGCCGCGAAGAAGCGCGTCTGATATAAAGTCCGCCAGAGCGCACTGAGAAGAAGAAGAAGAAGAAGAATCGCCGCCGGCGTCTAAAAAATCTTCGTACGCCTCGATGAGTGCGCTGGTTATCTTTCCCGCCGCCATTAAAAACGCATCCGCCACCGTCGCGTTCTCTTTATATAACGCTAAAGTAGTAGTAGTAGTCGTAGTCGTAGTACTCGCAGTCGCAGTGAACAGTTTTTTCTCGAGCGCTTCGTCGTTCTCTCTCCTCGCATCTCGTAAGATGTGTTTCTCGATAATCTCTTTTCTCGCCCGCATTATTCGTTTCTTCTCTTCTTCTTCATCATCTTCTTTGTCTTCTTCTTCTTCTTCCGTCGTCGTCGTCGTCTCGTCGTTGTTGTTCATCACGTCATCGTTCTTCTTCGAATTTGTATTCCAAGAGCGAGAAAAGCTTTGCCCGATGTGCATCTCTCTCAGCGCTGCTTTTAAACGCCCTTCAAAACAGGTCGAATAGGATTCAAACGACGGTTCATCTGCTTCCTCCTTCTTCATCTCTCTTTGTTTTCTTCCTCTGCTTCTCTGTTATCGAGAAAGAGAGCGTGATAAAAACGAGAGAAGAGAGAGTAATGAATGGTGTGAGAGAGAGAAGAGAGAGAGAGCACACGAGAGGAAAGGACTGAAGAAGAAAATGAAGAAGAAGAGAAGAAAACACACGACTGAATAAAATACAACTGTCCCTGTCAGCTCGGCTCACCCAGAGTGAACACTCCACCCAAAAACCAGAACGAAAAAAACAGAAATTTCTCTCCTCTCGCAAGAAAAGAGCAGTCAAAAAACTTTATTCTACTACTACTACTACTTTAAAAGAGAGAGAGAGAGATGACGTTTACGACGACGAGAACGTTTAATAATGTCTTCTCCGTCGCGTGGTTCTTCGTCTTCTTCTCGCTCTTTCTGGTGGACGACAAAAGCAGCACTTTTGTGTCCGCGTTTTCGAGCAAACCGGTCGCGAAACCGACCAATTTGTTCGCATCTGCGTCCAAAAAAAAAGAAGCCGCGTCGGGAAAGAAGATTCGTGATGACACAGACAACGACAACAAGAACAATAACAACAACGTCGTCGTCGTCGAAATGGGCACCAAAGAGGATTACGAGAGAGAACACCGAGACCACCCCTCTTTTTCGTCTGTGTCGTCGTCGTCTTCTTCTTCGTCGAGCGGGAGAACGAGCAGCGCGCCGGGAAAAAGTCAGCGTCGCAGCGGTCCGAAATTAGAAGAGCGAGAAGATGTTGAAGACGAAAAGGATAACGTGGTGGAGTTGACACGCTCGTCTCTCCTAAAAACGCCAAAGGAGTTTAAACGAGAGATGAAACGAGAAAAGAGCGAAAAGGAGAGACGAAAAGAAGAAGCCGCGTTGGCGTGGTTCGAGAACACGCACCCGAGTTCGCAATATAAAATGGACGAGTTTGAGAGGAGACAGAAGGAGAAAGAGGAGTTCGACGCGAAGATGCGCAAGGAAAGAGAGAAGGAAGAGAAACGATTGACGAAGAAAATAGAGTGGTTTGACGATCCGGTGAAAGAGGACGACGACGATTTGTGGATCGCAGATCGGCGGTGGCAGTACGACAAGAACGATCCTTTGATGGATTTCGAGGATTACGAACACGACCAGACCGAAGAGGAGAAGAAAATCGACTACGGCGAGCTTTTATTGAAACGCATTAAAAAGAAGGTGACTTCGATGAAAACAGTGGAAGATTTAATCACGTACCAGAAGGATTTAATGTCCAGTTACGGGATTTTGAACGCCGAGAAGGCGGTAGAAAAGCAGAAGGAAGCGGGAAATGATCAAGCGGCTGAGTTGGCGAAAAAGGAAATCGAGGAGAATCCGGCAAAGGCGACGAAATCGGCGGCGTTTGCGCTCGACGCGGAGTTGTTTGAGAAGGCGCTGCAACGCAAAACGGAGAGAGAGGCAGAAGCGACAGAGCAAAAGAAAACGAAGAACCGAAACTTGGACTACAACCGCAAGCTTTTCGAGAAGGCGATGGCGGCGAAGAAAGCAAGAGAGGAGCAACAAAAACGATAGTAGATGACAACATTTGTAAACTTATATGAATCTTTAAAATGCACGCGCGAATAAATAATAATAGTAAAATTACAACTCTAACCGCTTGGAAATATCTCCATTCTTCCCTTCATACTCCTTTACAATTTTCATGGCGTAACTCGGAATGTGCTCCTTTGCTCGCTCCTTGCCGTAAATTCTATTCACGTATAAATAGTTTCGAATGGTGTGATAATCTAAACTGTACATGCCAAATTCTTTTCCTTTCGGACCGACTTTGTTCAACACCCACGCGATCAAATTTCCAACGAACCGAGGGGCACCTTTTTCAGGGCCTCTGCCTAAATAAGCCTCGTCGTCGGAGATGACGGTTTGTAAAACGAACGGTTTGCGGTCGCCTCTCGTGGTGGACGGCGTTATTTGCAAATCGTTTTTTATTAAATCAATCATTTTTTGTCCTCTTTCGTTTCGGACGGTGACGTATTGCGGGTGCAAATTCATCGGGATAGATTCGTCATAATCGACGCCCATGTACCCGACGACGAGATCGGCGAGACCGTTGACGTAATCGAAGCACGATTTACAACTTTCGGCGATGACGCCTGACGATAACTCCTTCGCCGGTAACGAAAAATACGGAATCTTCTCGTAACTTCCGTCTCTCATCTTCAGGTGCACCTTGTAATCCGGCATGAATTCGTAGTGTAAAACCTCGTCCGGTTTATCCGTCGCGTTGTTTACAAACTTATAAAACCCATCCGTCCTTCCGTTATCCGCACAATTCGTTCCTAACACGTATAAATTATCCAATCCTAAATATTGCTCGACTTCTCTCAAAGCGACGACTGAACACCCGACGCCGATGTACAGAACGTTTTTAATCTCCGGATTGGTTTCAATTTCCGCGAAAACTTTCAAGTTTGGCGATAACGACGGTTTCACTCCTCTGCACGCTAAAATATCTTCCTCGGTAAAGCACAGCTTCGGTTCCGGGTTCCTCGCGTCCGCTTCCCCGGAACCAACCGCGACGACGCAATCGACCGTCTTCGTCCTCAACATCTCCAACGCGACCGACGTCACGATCCCAGTCCACTGCGCTTTCTCCACCGGCTGTTTCTTCTTCGCGTAAAATATCGATTGCGAGCTGTTATTCGTGTTATCTTTCGTGTCCGAATTAAATAAAACCCCCAACCGTAACTCGTCCGTTTCCGTGTTCCTCCTCTTTCCGTGCACTTTTTCTTCCAACTTTTCTATTCTGGACATCCCCGGTCCGAGAAACGCGCACGCGTCTTTCACGTACGATATGAGAGATGTATCGCACAACCCGCAGTTCGAGCAGTGCTCTTTCGCCGGGTACGACTGGCCAGGTTTGATCGGTTGGCCTTTGCGTTCGTTGATTGTCGACGGTGACGATGATGAAGTCGAAGTCGCGTTCGTTCGTGTTCTCGTTCTTGGTGTTGTTTTACTCGAGAACGACGACAGCGAAAACCACGACGGTGAAGTAACGGACGATGACGATGATAGGTGCATGATTATATCGTCGTATTTATTCAGTGATGTGTGTGTTGTGTGTGGCGGTTGGGTGCTTGTGTGCGACACATAAATGGAGGAATTTACTCTTCTTATATTTATTAAAACGTCACATCCAAGGCGCATAAAATAAGCGCCACGAACAAACACACACACACACACACTCTCTCTCTCTCTCTCTTCTTTCTAAATCTTTTTCTTTCCCTCTGCTACGTTGGTAACAACGAGGAACTTCTCCGTCTCGCGTGCCCTACACTACCACCGGTCGGTAAAACCATTCCTACGAACCGAACAGCTAACAAAAACGTTGGTTTTACGACGGTCGCGTAAGCGACTTTACAGACGACCCGGAAACCTTCCGCGCCCATCGGGAAGAAACTCAACTGATAATACAACAAGGCCAACGCCTGCGCTATGGAGGCCATCACGGTGAGAAAGTACGAGTGCTTAATTAACGCGGCCCATAAGGTGAATAAGATAGTTCCGACGAACCCGCAGGAGACGTATAATCGTTCCGGATCTAACATGTGTTTGATTTGTTCGTTCGCGCCTCGCAACGCGCCGACGGCGCAAATGTTTGAAACAGAAAACAAAGAGAAGCACAGAGAGAATTTGGCTGGGAACAACGCAATCGTAGCTATACCGACCGTGAACGCGAGCGTTAAACTCAACCCGCTGACGAACGTAAACGCCATGCTCCACGCGATGCGCTCTCGATCGAGACTTTGTAACGCCGACATCGTATCCTTCGCCGCGTTGGTCGTGAACTCCGCGGCGTTCGACGCCGCGTTCGCGCTCATATCGTACGCCGAATTGGCGTAAAATTTAACATTCGTCGTCGTCGACGCGACCACGTCGTTCACGCCGGATTCTCGCAACGTTTCCGAAATCGATTGGGACGCTTCGTTGAACGAGCTCGTCGCCTTTGCCGCGAACGACTTCCAGTCCGACATGAAATCCCCTCCTGTCGATGATGAATTCTCCGAGTTCGATTGATCTCGATGGTTTGGACTGCTCTCTGGTACCGCGGTAGGAGTCGTAGTCGTTGTAGTACTACTCGTCGCAGCAGTCCTCGCTCTCTTCTCTTCGCTGAAATTCGTATTCGTATTCTTTGTCTTTTCGTTGTTGTTGTTGTTGTTGTTGTTGTTCGTCGTCGTGTTCAGTTCTCCCCCAATAACGCCTCCTCCGCTCGAAGACATTAACACATATATATACTTCAACAAATCTCTTATTATATAGTAAGTCTTCTTCTTTGTCTTTCTTTATCTTTTAAGAAGGATCGAATGGAGAATTTTTACTCGATGTGTGGCCGTTTCCTCGCCGAAACATTCCTCAGATTTTGGTCGTGTATTGTCGTCGTTTACGTCGTCTCTCTCTCGTCTCTCTCTCGTCTTCAAACACGGAGAGGCGCGCAATCGACCAACAATACTCATACCAGTCATCGTCATCGCTTTCGAAAGATTTAAAGAGAGAAAACAACACCAACAACATTAAAAACAACAACGG
>Ga0114997_10003570_pt1 | contig 12188 bp, 11 predicted proteins | sample ArcticOcean_MG_C_2_FD_87045 | JGI IMG/M metagenome (GOLD analysis project Ga0114997, IMG submission 87045) | Marine microbial communities from western Arctic Ocean - ArcticOcean_MG_CB4_136 | ecosystem: Environmental > Aquatic > Marine > Oceanic | place: Arctic Ocean: Canada Basin | collected... | reverse complement strand
AGGAGGAAAAACGGTAGTGGTGTAAAAGAGAGACGAAATGGATTATCATCAGAAGCCTTAAGAAAGAAGAAAAAAGAACGACGAGATTCCCTGGACCAGATGCGAAAGCGGGAACAAAATCGGATACCTTTGATCGAACAATCGACGAAATATATCTTTTACGCTCTGTTGGTGCTTCTGTTGGCGCTGGTTATTCCCATCGTGCTGAGGCAGTTGGCGAATAAAATGGTTGGTGTATCGACGAACAAAAACGATAAGAAGAAGAGCTCTTCTTTCTTTGGTGCCAAAACGTTGTTAAAAAAATGGTCTCTGATTGATTCAAAGTCCACGGATACGAAGTTGTTGTTAGGGGACATGTACCGAGCGGACATGGATACGGACGAAGCGATCGAGACGTTGAGAGAGGTGACGGTGAAATACGACTCTGCGTTGAAACAACAAGAAGAGGAGAAGAAAAGCGGTAGCGGGAGTAGCGAATCTTTAAAAGTGAAGAGCAAAGAAGCGAGCGTACGATTAGCGTTGGCTTTGTTAGATAAAGCGGACGGGAACGCGGCAAAGAGTCCGCTAGGATTTACGCACGATAAGACGCCGTTGGTAGAGGCGAAGTATAACTTGAAGAAAGCGAAAGCGATCGAAGAAGAGTTGCAAAATAGAAGAAAAGACGGCGGAAAAGACGACGACAACGATGAAGACAATAAGAACGTGAATAAGATTGAGATTGAGGTTGCTTTGTCGCGAGTATATCAACACGAGCGTGATTTTCCATCCGCGGTTGCTATTTTGAACGAAGCGTTGGAAAAGAAACCGTCGAGCACGGAGGCGAGATGGCAGTTGGCAGTCGCGCACCAAGGCGCCGGCGACTGTCAGTCAGCGTTGGAGCAATATCGCGTGTTGATTGAAGACGCGAAAGTCAAGCACGCGCACGTGTATTTGCGAGCGAGCATGTGTTTACTGCACGGACGCAAAAAAGAGGATAACTCGACGAAACCGTTGAAAATGCATTCGATTTCTGGGAAAGGCGTCAAGACGAAAGTCGATCCGAGTCCAGAGGAGGTTGTGCAAGCGATTTCGTATTTAGAAGCGGCGACGACGATCGATTCGAGCTTAGGACACGCATGGATGCAGTTGGGATTAGCGCATGTTCTGCGAAACGCACCGAGAGAAGCCATCGGACCGTTGGAAAGAGCGAAGAAAGAACTGGGGGAGAACTCGTTGACGGCGGACTTCCACTTGGCGGCGGCGTATCAGCAAGCGAATAGATGTAAAGACGCGATTCCGTTGCTTATGGACGTGGCGCAAAAATCTAGAGAACAACACGAACGCATGATGCACATCGATAACATGAAAGATGGGAGAGCGCAAAAGTTAGAAAGTTCTATCCCCGCGCACGAAGCGTTCTTAAGAGCCGGTGGGTGTAAGTTTCTCATGGGCGAAGTCGACGGCGCCATCGAGTTGTATCGCGAAGCGTTGGTCTCCTCGGATAAATTCGCACCAGCATTAGTAAACTGGGGGATCGCGTTAGAGCATAAAAGAGAGTACGACAAAGCCGAAGAAAAGTACAAGCTGGCGGTGGAGAAGAACCCAAATATGGCGGAAGCGTACGCGCGATGGGGCACTTTGAACTTTGGACAAGCGAGAACGCTCGTGCAAGCGTTCGTCCATAAACGGCGCGAAGAGAAGAACAAGAAAAAGGTCTGGAAAGACCCGGAGGAATCGAAGGAGAGAAAAGAACTTGGAGCGTTAATCGATGCGGCGTTTTCGAGGTTGGAGAAAGCGGCCGCTTTGGACCCGAATCACTCGATTAATCAAAGACTCTCGTTTATGAGGCAACAAGCGAAAGCGTTGATTAAAGAAGTCGAAGGTAAGAACGCGAAAATGGACGAGCCGTGGGATTTGAAAGAGGAAAGAGAAAGTAGCCAGCAACAGCAGCAGCAACAATAATAAGGACAAGATGAGTAGTAGCGTATTAAACACAAACGCGTAACGTATTTGTCGTGTTATTAATCCTAAATAAAACATACACCTGCAACAACGAATATCATACACTTTGTCTTTCTACTTACGCTTCTAAAACTTCCTCTTCTTTTTTTTCGTCAACGCTAATGCTATTATCATCGTCCATCTTCCCTATCTTTCTCTTCTCGCTCCTTCGTCTCAAATCGTCCGTTTCTAAACGCAAAATCAACTCTCCTTTTGTTCCGGAGACTTTCAACCCTCTCGTTTTCAAGTCGTGTTTCAACTCCATTCCGGTTCTTCCGAAATACGGTCCGAAATACGCCACGCCATTCTCGGAAACCAAACCTTTCTGCTCCAAAACGTTAAACACGCGTTTACAAACCACGTCATATCTAACGATATCCGCGTATTCGACGTCGTTGTTCTTCTGTAACGTCTCTCTCGCGTGACCGTACGCCGCAATCAACAAACTCTCCGCTCTTCCGTGATCCTTCTTCCTTTGCAACATATCTTCCGATTCCGGGAAGACCATCTTCGCCATCTCGATTGAATCATCTTTACTCGTTTTCTTACCACTCAACCCCAACGCGAGCTTCCACGCCTGAGGTTTCACCACCTCCACTCTCGTCGTCTCTGGGTTCACGCACGATTCTAAAACACCTTTCCATAAACCAAAATTGTATCCTTGCACGAACGCCGTCTGCGCGCTAAAGCCAAACTCGACGCCGCCTTCTTCCACGAACACGACGCTCGAATGTCCACCATTCCCATCGCTCGGCAAGTCCAACTCTTTTACTTTTTCAATCATTTTTGCCACGTCCAATCGTATCCTCTTTTTCCCGTTCACCGTAACCGTCATCGTCGGCACGTCCACAATTTCAACCTTTTGCACGTCGCCGGCAAAGTCGCCCCTTATTATTGCCAACGCCCCTCCGGCGTCGGAATCGCACCCGACCACGGCCCATTTGTACCGTTTCTTCCTCGTCGCGTCGTTCACTTTCTCGTTTTCGTTATTGTTACTCTCGACGACTTTGGCGACGATTTTGACTCTTCTGCTCTTCTCTCGCAACAGAACAGACACCGACGACGACGATTTTGAAGAAGGGGAAAATAGATTTTGTGCTCGTCTTCTTCTCAAATTGGAAACGTTCGTTGCGAATGATGATGATGATGATGACGACGAAGATGAAGAAGCAAACCGCTGTTGTTGACTATTATACGCGGTTGAAGGAGACGATGATGATGTGAGCGCGCGCATCATCATCGAATGATGTAGTAGTACTAATACGTCTCTTTGGCGTCGTCTGAAGAGGAGGAGATGAGACATTTAGAAATGTGGAGAGAGTTCGTTTTAAAACTCACAAACGGTCTCTTTTTTTTTCGACTGGTCTTTTGGTTTTATAGAATAGATAATAAAGTTCTCACTTATTACAACAAGAATGATGATGATGATGATCATTAGTATTAACGATGATGATGATGATGATGATAACAGGTAGCATATATAATACATCCATTATTCACACGCGCGCGGCTTTGTTGGGAAGCTTTCTTCAAACGCTCTTCTTCTTCTTCCGTTATTTTCGCTCGCTCGCTGTGGTTCTGGTCTTTTTTTTATTGTGCTTTTAACGAAGGCACTCTTTTTTTTTATCTGGAAGAAACGACTGCTGCGTCCCAGGAAGGCAGCGGGCAGAACCCTTCGGAGATCAAAACGTACTCGGATTTCGCGAAACGCAAGCGAGACCCGTCTTCGAGCATCTTCGTCATCTTATCCGTGACGACTTCGTCGTCTAAGAAAATCGTCGACCCGGGTAACGGAGAGACGAATAAATTTTCAGCGTTTTGGGTAAATCGAACCGCGTGAGTGAGGCCCATTTTTAGAACGCCTTTGTGCCTTTTCAAACACTTGGAAATATCGAACGGTTCCAACGGGCACTCCAAATTTGCATCGCACGGCTCGTCTTCGTCCATTCGTGCGTCCATGCACCCAGGTTTATCTAATAAGAAAGTGAATTGACACGCCGCGCTTTCTTCTTCTTTTTTCTGTTTCTTCAAGGAAGTCTTTTGCTGACTCACAGATGATGATGATGATGCGCGGCGTCCGTTATTTAACGCCGGAGAAACGCCCGTCGGTTGAAGACAAGAAATGTAAAGCATTGCGAGCGAGCGGCGAAAAGAGCAAATCTGGGTGCTCTCGTGGTGAGTTCTTCGGTGATTGTTGCAGAGGAAGGAATCGTGAGCGTGTGTGAATGTTGTTGAGCGTCAAAATTCTAAAGCACTTACACGTCGGATTTTCTGTACTTGTTTTGGTGTTGAGAGAAGATGAGAGATCCTTTTTGTCTCTTTATTTTTATTGCTGCGTGTGATGGGTGGTGGTGTGGTGTACTTTAAAAAAATTCATTTAAACAATCTTCTTCTTCTTGACTTCTTCATTACAAAAACTTCAAAACCTTAATACTAATAAACAAACAAATTATTCGAGCTATCCACCACCACGGGTAGGCCACTTGGCACCCAACGGTTCCTCCACAAAAGTCCGATCTTTCAACCCGAGCGCAGTGATCACCTTTTCGTACTTTAACGGCTTGGTTCGACGAAGATACTTCAAAAGTTTCTTTCGTCTCTCCAACATTTGCGATAAACCTAATCGACTGTGCTTATCTTTCTTGTGGACTTTTAAATGTTCCGTCATGTACGCGATTTTAGCAGTGAGAGCGGCGATTTGGACATCGGACGAGCCGGTATCTGCCGACCACCGCGCGTGCTCCCTACGAACTCGGGCCAACTCAATCTTGTTGATTTCAGCTTTAGAAGCGGTTTCAACGCCTTTGAATTTGCGAACCATTTCGCGATAGCTGCTCGGATCAAGGCTCAACACCTCCCCGTCCGTGGACAAAAGAGATGTAGGAGTGGTGGATACGAATCTCCTTCCTCGAAGGAAAGAATTGTTGTTTGTTTCATTTGTTGTTGTTTTTGTCGTCGTCGTCGTCGTAAAGAACGATGCTGCTGCTGGTGGTAAAACCAAAGCTCTCTTTTTATCTACTACGGTTGTATTTGTTGTTGTTGCTAAAAGTCGATGCCCCCCTTCGATGAAAGACGAAGAGCGACCTCGCGCGGCTATTCTCCTCCATAAACTCATTTTCAATATAATTCTAATATAAGTCAAAGAATATATGAAATTAAGCGGCGTTGGAGTTCGGCGACTTCTTCTTGCCCGGGCCGACGACGACGTTGACAAATCTTCTGTTGTAAACGATGCGTTTGCCCGCTCTTCCCTTTGGGCGTTTCTTCGTTTCTTGTTTGGCAACTATTAATAATTTGGTTCAAAGAGAGTGGTGAAGAGAGAGAGAGAGAGAGGGAAAGAAATTATGTTAGTCATATGTGATATCGACAAAAGATATGAACCGAAGTGAAAGCGATGAAAGAGAGCGCACTGACGCGTGAACATAACCAAACGCGATATGTTCCAGTGCGATTCCGATCCCACGTAACTTCGCGACACCTCTTTGACGCCGCATTTCCGAGCGCCGATTTTCACCGTCGCACGACGAGAGAGGGCTTCCCCGTACGACGAGTCTCCCACAAAGGTGCAAAAATTACGCGTATGCGCGCGCGGGATTCGATAAAAAAAAACTCCACGCGAACGATTACAAATCACTATTCTCGTTCAAAACGACGTACCCTTCGGAGTTTGACCTCGGACTTTACCGGCACGAGCGAGCGAACCGTGAACTTTTCCCATTATACGTTACGTTTATGCACGTAAGATTTGAGTCGTTTTTTTATGCCGGGATTGTCGTCGTCTTTTCCTGTCTTCATCAGTTTCTGTTTGTTGGTTTTTTCTTTTTTTTTCGACGGATCTACAAAATGGTTCCGAAAAGTGAAAAAACGTCGATATAGCCGTTCAGTTGTCACTTTTTTTAGCGCATCCTCGCGACTTATACACACACACACAAGAACAACAAAAATGCCTTCCGACGAACAACAACTCGCAGAACCACTCCTCGACGACGGCGGAAACGACCGATTCGTTTTGTTTCCGTTGAAGTACGATGCCGTTTGGGAAATGGTACGTCGTCGTCGTCGATATCATTTCTTCTATTTTCAAAAATCTTTCTGTTTTCGAAGCGTTTGAAATTTGTGCGTGTGCTGACGTTCTCTCCTCTCTCTCTCTCTCTCTCTCTCTCTCTCTCTCTCTCTCTCTCTTCCTATTATCAATTACAGTACAAGAAAGCTCAAGCGTCGTTCTGGACCGCTGGTACGTTTTACTTCTTCTTCTCGTTCGTTCTTGTCTCCGTTCTTCTTCTTTAGTTCTTCTTCTTCTTTGCTTTGGACATTTCAAAAATTAACCTCCTCTTCTTCTTCTTCTTCTTCTTTCCCTTCTCTCTCCGATTTCAACAGAGGAAGTCGATTTACAAGACGACATGAAGCACTGGGAAAAGCTCACCGCGGACGAGAAGCACTTCATCTCGCACGTGTTGGCGTTCTTTGCCGCTTCGGACGGGATCGTCTTGGAAAACTTGGGCGTTCGTTTCATGAAGGAGATCCAAATCCCGGAGGTTCGTTTTTTGTTTTGTTTTCCCCCCCTCTTTCCGAGAGAGAAATGTGTGCATCCCCGCGCGAATTCGTATTCGTATTCTCTGCGCGTTCTTCATCTCGCGAACGTGATACTCACCGAAAACCACTCTTTTCACAGGCGCGAGCGTTCTATGGATTCCAAATTGCCATCGAGAACATTCATTCTGGTACGTTTATTCGATGATCGTTTTTAAACGCGCGCTCCTCTCCCTCATGATTTTTTTTTCCGTCCCTCCTCTCTCTTTCTTTCGACACCAAAGCCTTAAGAGGATGACGTCAAGGGGAAGAATAAAACTAACACAGAGCCGAAAATAAAAATTTTCTTTCATGAATTACAACAGAAATGTACTCTCTCCTCATCGATCAATATATCAAAGATCCGGTGGAGAAGACGAGATTGTTCAACGCGGTCGATACGATCCCGTGCGTGCAAAAGAAAGCCCAATGGGCGTTGAAATGGGTGCGTGATCTCGTTGCGCGTTTTGTATGTCGTTTACTTTTGCGCGAATAATGTGCGCACCCTCGTTTGAAACTTTTTCTTTGATCTGCGAATGGAAACTTACCCTTTTAAATTATAATGTATTAAACGAAACAGATTGACGGCTCTGAATCCTTCGCCGAACGTTTGGTCGCGTTCGCCTGCGTCGAAGGCATCTTCTTCTCCGGCTCTTTCTGCTCAATCTACTGGCTCAAGAAGAGAGGCATGATGCCGGGGCTCACCTTCTCCAACGAGTTGATCTCCAGAGACGAAGGTTTGCACAGAGATTTTGCGTGCTTGCTTTACACGATGTTGAACAACACGCCGGGCGAGGAGAAGTTGAGAAAGATTGTTACCGAGGCGGTTGAAATTGAGAAGGAGTTTGTGTGCGACGCGTTGCCGTGCGCGCTCGTCGGCATGAACGCCGACATGATGAGAGATTACATCGAGTACGTTGCCGATCACTTGCTCTCGCAGCTCGGCTTTGCGAAGGAGTACAACACCGCGAACCCGTTCGACTGGATGGAATTAATTTCTTTGCAAGGCAAGACGAACTTCTTTGAGAAACGTGTCGGCGAGTACCAAAAGTCTGGCGTCACCGGCGGGTCTGGCTCCATGTCTACGTTTGCGCTCGACGAAGACTTTTAATGTTATTATTGTTTAAGCAGCGGCAGCAGAACCAGCAGCAGCACAGTAAATTAGTTTGGGAGAGAGAGAGAGAGAGAGAGAGAGAGAGAGAAATTGTAAATGTACAAGGACGTGAAGAGAGGAGGAGGAAAAGAAGAAACGAGTTGGGAAGAGACGCGTGGAAGTGAAGAAGAAGAAAGAGGAGGAGGAAGAAACCAACTTATTTCAAAGAAGGAGAGAAAAGAGGTGAGGAGTTTTCCCGAAATTGAGACGGGGAAACGTGCGATTACATAAATACTACTATTATTAGCGCGCTGATAAATCCTACGTAGCGTTGTCAGTGAACCTAACAAACAAATACTTAAATTACTCGTACGAGTATTCGTATTTTAACATTTTAACTCTTTCAAAGCGGCTTTCTACGCTAAAACTACAATCCATAACTAAAAATCCAATCTCTAAAAACTAAACTCTCATCATACCGTCGCTTTGTCACGATTACGTCTCGTAGTTCTATATCGCTTCACCGCGCGGAACTGTCGTCGAGCTACGCAATACAAAACCGTGAATATAGAGACGAGGAGTAGATATTTCCATGTGTCGATATCCTGGTCTCTCGCCCCGAACATCTGCGACCTCGCGTGGCCTTTCCTATTTATCTTATTACTCCCTCTCAGTCTTGCACCTATTCGAAGTTGACCGGCGCCACGAAGCGACTGGTAGTCCTGATTCGTGTTAACAGGAAGTACTGAATCCGAAGGAGAAGCCGATAATGCAAATGTTGTTTCTGCTTCTTCTTTTTTTCCCCCATCGCTCAGCGCCGTTCTCGACGAACCACTTCCATCTTCCTCTTTTCTTTCTCCGACTGTGGGATGCGCCCGCATCAAATGCGCAAAGCTCAACCCTGCTCCCGCCCACGACTCGACGACATCATCGTGCTTCTCCTTTGTGACTGGATTAAACATTGCGAAGCAATCGTCAAAGTGCGCCTGCGTGTCGCCATAAATTTCCCACGTAAACGCCGCTGGAACTTTCACCACATCAAACGCGTAATCCGTTACCGTCCCGTGCGCTAAATATCCGACGCCTTTCCCTCCGCTCCCAGTCACGCACCGTTTCCCGCAGTGCATTTGATTGATCTCCTCACCAATCTTTCTCGCGAACTCTGGATACTCTCCTTTCGGTTCCTCGTTCTTGTGATCGTACGGCGTAAAAATAGCCTCCATCCCTGAGTGCACGTTTACCCAAGCGTGCGGTTTCACGTCTTTAAATAATTTCTCCAAAACTTTCGACTCGGGTTCTGACATCGCGTAAGGGCCTGGAAACTCCTCGTTCGGATCGTAATCTTTCTCTTTGACGCCGAAATTTACCGGAAAATTTCTATTCACGTCTACACCTCGACCGTTCTTCCGTTCGCAAAACTTCTTTGAATCTTCCACCATCGCTCGGCCGTTGACGTTTTCAATCGGGATGATGGTAAACGTCGTTTGTTTTAACGATTCGAGGAAAGAGCGGCGGTCAGTCGTCGCTTTCTGCATAGAGAATGCACTGTTGGTGTTGCTACTGCTCTCTTCTTCGTCGTCTTCTTCTTCTTTTACCGCGGCTTCGACTAACGTCTCCATAAATCGAAACGCCGTATCCACCGTAATCAACTCTCTCCCGTGTTCTCCAAAGTCAAACATCAGTCTCGTTTTCTTCCTATTCTCCTCCTCGTCAAACTTTCCGTCTAAATTAATCGTCACCACGGGGATGATCACGGAATACGACTTCGCGTTCGCGTTCCCGCCAAATTCGGCGATTTTATCCCCGACGCCGTTCGCCGTCGATTTCTTCACGTATTTCACGCGCAACACGGATCGATAATCCGTTTCCAACTTTCGCAACTTTTCTTTGATTGCGTTTTGGGTGAGATAATAGGAAAAATCGGGTTTCGCGCGCGTGTTTGGTTTCATTTTAATTCTGTTTTAACTTGTCTTCTTCTTTCACCACCAAAAACACTTTGATTTGAGAGACGATTACTCTTTCTCGTCTCTCGTCGTTCTCATCATCCGAACAACCTCAAGAGAGAGTTCTTTTATTCTTCTCTCTCTTCAATTGCGCTTCTTTTTTCTGATGCATCTGATGCAAAAAGTTCTCAAAAAACATCACTCTTTTGGCATAAAAAGTAAACAATATTATGTCTTCGACGACGATTAATGATGACGATAAGAAGAAGAAGAAGCAGAAAGACGAATCCAACGACGAAGAAGAAATCATCGTCCCACCTTCGGTTCGCGCGGACGGTTCGGTGCGTAAACCCATCCGCATCCGCGCGGGATACGTGAACCAATTTGAAGTCAAAAAGTACGTCTCGCCGGCGCTGAGAAAGAGACAAGAAGAAGAAGAAGTTAAAGAAGAAGAAAAAGAAAAGAAGGCGTCTTCATCGAGTGCGAAGAGTAGTAGTAGTAGTAACAATGAGAATAGCAATAGTAATAGCGCGGTGATCTCTGCTACTTTGAATAACAACAACAACAATAATAACAACACGACGACGGCGGCGCAAAGGAAGAACGCGAAACGACGAGAGAAGAAACGACTGGAGCAACTGCAAGTGGAAGAGCAAAAACAAGAGAAACCGATACCGACGAAGAAGGAAGAAGAAGAAGGAGCAAACGCAGAGCAGGAGGAATACTTGACGACGGAAATCAAACAGTTACGAAAGCAATTGCAACAGTGCGAACGGATCGAGCGGAAACGCATCGAGGACGAGTCGAAAGTTAGGCCGAGCGAGTGGGTGAAACTCGGCGAGTACGACGAAACCGTCGACGCTTTAGAGAAGCTGCAGAGAGATTTAGCGAACTTGCAGTTTCCAGCTTCAGAGGAGGAAAAGGAGAAGAAGGAACGCAAAGAGTGAATAGTATCGTTTAGAACACCTTTTAATTGTATTTTGCTAATAACTCGCGCGCGCGTTCTTCGTCTATTGAAAATAAATCTCTTCTCTTTTTCTATGTGTTTTACAACTCGCCGTCGTCGCGACGCGTCGAAGCGCTCCTACCGTTGCTCCTCTTCATCTCCTCCGTCTTCCTTCTCCAAATTTCCATCTCGTCCTCGTGGTTCAATCCTAACTTCTCGTGCAATTTCTGTCTCTTTCTATCCCTGTGTTCTAACTTCCTCTTCAAATGTGACTCGTCCGCGAGTAACTTTTTCTTGTGTTCGATATCTCGCACCGAACTCGCCGCTTTCGCGTTTTTCGGTTTCTCGTACCCGTAAAACACGTCTCGGACGATCGTTTTAAGACTATAATCCGCATTCGATAACGACAGAAGAGGATTAAACACGTTTCGGTGAAACCCTTTCCCCAAGTACACGAGTACGATCGCGTAACACGCGCATTTGATCGCTTTTTCAATCGTTCTCACGAGACGCGACGGTGGCGGGTCGATGTCGTACGGGTTGAACGAAGCTCCTCTTCTTCTTCGACTACTACTCTCATCACTACTTCTCGGAGAGTGAGGCGGGGAAGTCGCCGCGTGCTGATGATGTTCTTGTTGTTGTTGCTGCACTCGAGGCAGTGGCTCCTCTTCCGCGATAGAAGACATCATCTCTTTAGTACTACTCTACTATAGTATACTGTAAAAGTAGTAAGAAACACGAGCAAAAACAGGGAGAAAAAGAGAGGGAGTTTTTGTCTCATCAGTCAGTGTGGAAAACTCTTTTTCTCTCTGTTGCCTTTTTCTGCGCTTCTTCGTCAAATTTTTACAATCTACTATGGTCATACAAAACATTCTTCCACTCCTTCCCGCGCTTCAAATTTGAAGAACGATTGACTCACAATACGTGACTTTTCAAACGCACACATCCCAGTGATCATCGCTGTTGTTGTTGATAGTGTTGTTGTTGATAGTGTTGTTCTCTTTTTGTAGCACATTAGTACACGCACGACGACGCACGGAAGAAAAAAAGTCATCTGATCTCATCCCGGAGGCAAAAATGCCGCGGCAAAAGATGATGAAGAGAACAACAACGAGAAGAAGAAGACGAACAACATCATCATCATCAGGGTTGTTGCCATCGTTAAACAAACCGATCAAAATAGCCGTAGCTCTTTTTCTTTTCGCGCTCGCGTCTCTCTCCTCATCGTCGTCGTCGTCATCAACACCATCAAACGTGGTCGCGGCGAGAAAGTTGATTGGAAAGCCGTCGAAGAAAGAGATGAAAGAAAACTACTTGGTGAATCACCCGCGACCGTTTTCGTGGGCAGAAACGAAAGCTCCGGACACTTCGGCGTTCGATAAGCACGTGCAGAAAGTAGCGAAGGAAAATTTTGAGAAAAAGATGAACCCAGACCCGGTGGAAGAGGACGACACGGCGTGGGACGATAACATCGTGGACCCGGATTACGAAGAAGAAGAATATTTGGGAGAGGGAGAGGGAGAGGCGCCGCCAAGTTTGTTAGACGCGTTTAAGAACAAAAAAGTCCCGAAAGTGGACACGATGAGGAAAGATGAATCTCCGTTCGTGGGAGTGTTAATATTAGCCCCAAGCGCGTTCTTGTTGACCGGGTTGATGT